>Ga0315906_10001368_pt1 | contig 36400 bp, 34 predicted proteins | sample LakEriMetagenome_4_FD_203526 | JGI IMG/M metagenome (GOLD analysis project Ga0315906, IMG submission 203526) | Freshwater fungal communities from buoy surface, Lake Erie, Ohio, United States - Buoy 2 MA122 | ecosystem: Environmental > Aquatic > Freshwater > Lake > Lake biofilm | place: USA... | reverse complement strand
AACCCCCGCAGAGGCGCCGACTTGGCCTGAGCCTCCGCCCACTCGCCCTCAGCGGTCGAATCGTGGACGATCCCGCCGCCGATGTCCCATCGTGCTTCATCGCCCGAGATCTGCAGCGTGCGGATGACCACGCTGAACGAAGCGTCGCCCGAGGGATCGAGCCAACCGATCGCGCCGCCGTAGAGACCGCGGGGTCCGGACTCGAGCTCGTGGATCATGCGACACGCCTCGATCTTCGGCGCGCCGGTCATCGAACCGGGCGGGAACGCCGCCGCGAACACATCGAAGACATCGAGGCCGCTGCGCAGCTCACCCGTGATCGTCGAGGTCATCTGCGCGACGCTGGCGTAGCGCTCGACCTCCCACAAAGATTCTGCCCGGACGCTGCCGGCGACGCAGACCCTACCAAGATCGTTGCGCACAAGATCTGCGATCATCACGTTCTCGGCGCGGTCTTTCGAGGACGACGCGAGCTCTCGCATCAGCGCCTCTGCGGTCTCCGGCGTGATGCGGCGCGTGCCCTTCATGGGTCGCGCCGTGACCTCTCGACCGCGCAGCGCGAAGAAGCGCTCCGGACTCGCCGACAACAACTCGAGCCCCGGTCGATCACCGCGTCCCGGCAGGTGCAGCCACGCGCCATGATCCACAGGGTGCTGCGACATCAGCCAAGCGAAGAGCGCCGCCGGGTCCTCCGGAGGCGCGAAACGCAAGGGGAAAGTCAGACAGAGCTGATACAGACGCCCCGCAGCGATGGCCTCTCGGGCTTTTTCGACAGCGCTGGCGTGCCAACGCTCACGTCCGTCCCCCTCCTCCGATGAAACAGCCTGCCCCTGCGACGACACGGTCTGGTGCAGCTGCGGCATCGCCGTCGGTGCTCCCCAGCCGCCGGGCGTCTCATCCGATGGGGCAAGCTGCTGCAAAGATCTCGCAGACCATAACTGGAGGCGCGGCAGCGCACGCCAGTCAGGGTGCACGGGCACCGTTTCGAACTCGGCGACGGCCTCATGGGTGGCGAGCAGCAAGAGGCCGCAGGCGCCCTGAGAGAACGCCAGTCGAGCAGCCTCTCGCAAGCGCTCGATGACCGGTTTTTGCCCAGGATCTGTGTCGGAACTCCATTCCAACGCCAGACCGTCCGCCAATAAGGAACGCCGACCGAGCTCCGGATGACCGAGCGCCGAGACCAAGCAGGCGAACGGCTCACCCCGGGCGCGCAGCGCCTCGGCAGCAGACCGCAGATCGCGCAGCGTGGGTGGCGATACGGAGGTCACGGCGATCCCGACCGATGATGCGCCAAGAGCTTGGCGCGCCACTCAGCGGCGACCCGCAACGATCGCCCCGTCGGCAAGACCGTCCCATCGACGCTGCCTACCGCGACCGCGAGTCGAAGCGCGCTCAACAATACGAGCCCCTCGATCGGCGCTGCAGCGCCCGGCTTCAGGTCATCGCTGCGCAGCTCACCTGCATCGATCGCAACGCCTGTCTCACGGAGCGTGGCGAGGGTCACGCTCGGCAACACGGCGGGCGAATCGCTGCTCGACCAACGGCCGTCACGGCACCAGACCAACGCACTGGTCGCACCCTCAAGCAGGCAGCCGTCGCGCACCAACAGCGCCTCTGCGGCGCCCTGCGCGAAGGCCTCGCGCCGCGCCATGATCGACCAGTGATAGCTCGCGGATTTCCCCAAGAGCCCGAGGCCCGGATGGGGGACCGAGGCGGTCACCGACGCCACACCGGCCTCGATCGAGGACGGAGATGGGTTGTGGCGGCCCCATTCGCCAAGCGCCTGCCAACGCTCGCCCACCGCATCGAGCGCTAGGAGCAACCGCAGCCGACCAGACGGGAATTCATCGAAGACCGGCATCATCGTCTCGACACAGCGTTGCGCTGCGGACGATGCGTTCTGCGCGGCCTCGGGGCCCAGTCCTGCGGCGACCGACCGCGACAGGCGATCGAGGTGAGCCTTGAGCGCCATGGGACGACCGTCCTGCACCCGCAGGGTCTCGAACCAACCTTCCCCGGCGGTCACCAGGGAGCTGGTGGGGGCGAACACGGCCTCCCCTGGCGCGAGCCAGCGGTCATCGAGGCAGTAACGATTGGGGGGTGTGGTCACTGGCGAAGGATGCGCCAAGAAAGATGGTCGGGACGCCGAGATTTGAACTCGGGACCCCTTGCACCCCATGCAAGTGCGCTACCAGACTGCGCCACGTCCCGTCCGACCGACTGTGAGAAGTATAACGCGCCCGAGTGGCGAACGTCGCCCCGCGAGTCCGTGAACACGGATCAACGCCGCAGCAGCCGCAGGATCTCCTCGAGTTCGAGCCTCGCCTGGCGGATGATCTGCTGGCTCTGGGTGCTGTCGCTGCGGGCCTCTTCGCCCGTGAGCTTGTTGCGCGCACCGCCGATCGTGAAGCCCTGCTCGTAGAGCAGGCCCCGGATCTGGCGGATGACGATGACATCCTGGCGCTGGTAATAGCGGCGGTTGCCGCGGCGCTTCACGGGCTTGAGCTGCGGGAACTCCTGCTCCCAATAACGCAGCACATGCGGCTTGACGCCGCACAACTCGGCGACCTCACCGATGGTGAAATACCGCTTGCCGGGGATCGCCGGCAGCTCGTCGTTATTCTTGGCTTCCAGCATACGCTTCGACGCGAGCCTTCAGTTTTTGCCCAGGGCGGAAAGTGACCACCCGCCGCGCGCTGATGGGGATCTCTTCCCCGGTCTTGGGGTTGCGACCGGGGCGCTGGTTCTTGTCGCGCAGGTCGAAATTGCCGAAACCTGACAGCTTGACCTGCGAACCGGTCGACAGCGCTTCGCGAACCTCTTCAAAGAAAAGGTCCACCAGTTCACGCGCCTCGCGTTTGTTGAGGCCGAGCTGGTTGAACAGCGCCTCTGCCATCTCGGCCTTGGTCAATGCCATCGTTTCGTATTCTTGTGTCTGTGACGCCGATACTGTCCCGCCGCGAATCATTCGCGGAAAGACGCTCCCAGCCGAAGGGTCAACGCAGCGCGGATGGCCGCCATCTCCCCTTCGACGACTTCTTCGGTCAGAGTGCTGTTTTTATCTTGGAAAATCAAGCCTAAAGCAATGCTTTTTCGTCCTGTTTCGATACCTGATCCGCGATAGACATCGAACACGAAAACATGCCGCAAGAGACTTGATGCCGATGAGGTTACACCCTCCAGCACGCTACTAAAAGTGGCCTCCTCGGCCAATACCACGGCCAGGTCACGTCGCACCTGAGGGAACCGGGACACCTCGGCAAAAACCGGGTACTCGACCGTCAAAGCGGCGATATCGAGTTCGAACAACACCGGGGCCGACGGGAACCCGAGTTCCCGGACCCACCTCGGGTGCAATTCGCCCACCCAGCCGACCGGTCGGCCGCGGCGGAGGATACGCGCAGACCGACCCGGGTGCAGGCAGCCGAGGCTCGCCGGCTCGAGGGCGAGGCAGCCGGCCTGCCCCACCAGCGCACCCAACGCCTCGAGGTCGGCGCGCACATCGAAAAAATCGCCTGCAGTATCGGTCTCGCCCCACTGTTCGGGCCGCCGGGCGCCGACTGCGACACCGCCGATCCGATCGATCTCGGGGGCGCCGACCGGGAAGACCACGCCGTGCTCGAACAGGCGGATCCGCCCCTGCTGACGGCGGAGGTTCTCCTGCGCCGCACGCAGCAGCCCCGGCCAGAGCGACAGACGCATCACCGCGAGGTCGCTGGCGATCGGGTTGCTCAGGCGATGGGACGCTTCGCCCGGGAAAAGCTGCTCCTGCAGAACCGGGTCGACGAACGAGAAGTGCACGCCTTCCTGCCAACCACGGGATGCGAACAGGTCGAGCAAGCGTTGTTCTTCGAGTTGCGAGGTCGGCAACGCGCGGATCGGCTGCGCAGCACGAGCATCCACCACTGGGATGGCGTCGAACCCCACGAGCCGGGCGACCTCCTCGATGAGATCCCGCTCGATGGCGATATCGAAACGGTGCGATGGAGACTGGAAGGTGATCTCGCCGCCAACCGCCGCAGCCGGGCGTGCTGCGCCGTCGACCCTCAGGATACCGATCCGCGACAGCAGGTCGACGACCCGATCAGGCGGCATCTCAAGCCCCAGCACCCGGCCGACCTCGGCAGGGCGCAGCGTGACGCGGGGTGATCGACGGACCGCCGCAGCGCCGTCTTCGGCGGCCAGCTCTGCCACTTCGACGGTGCCGACGGTCCCACCCGCCACGGCGAGCATCAGGGCGGTAGCGCGCTCGATCGCGCGACGACCGAGCTCGGGATCCACGCCGCGCTCGAAGCGCTGGCTGGCATCGGTGGTGAGGCCGTATCGACGACCGCGCCCCGCGATGGCCGAGGGGGCGAACCAAGCGACTTCGAGCATGACGCGCGTCGTCTGGGGCGTGACGCTGGTACGCACGCCACCCATCACGCCGGCCATCGCAACCGGCCCTGCAGCGTCGGCGATGACGAGGACATCAGGCGCGAGTTCGACGGTACGACCATCGAGCAGATCGCAGGACTCTCCGCCGCGTGCGAATCGCACATCGAGCGCTCCGCCCTCGATCTTCTCGAGATCGTAGGCATGCATCGGCTGACCGAGCTCGAGGACGATGTAGTTGGTGACGTCGACGATCGGGCTGATGCTGCGCTGCCCCGCGCGCCGCAGACGCTCGCGCAGCCAGAGCGGCGATGGCCTCGAGTTATCGATATCGAGGAGGACACGATGGTGGAACCGCGGACAGGCCGACCCGGCGGAGAGCGAGACCGCCGCAGACTTCCGCGCACGAGATCCCGCAGAGGCGCTCTCGACGGCAGCAGGGATCGGCGCGCAGTCCGGGCCGCCGAGGGCGGCACCGGTGAGGGCGGCGACCTCGCGGGCAAGCCCCTGCACCGACATCGCATCGCCGCGGTTCGGGGTGATCGCGAACTCGAGCACCGGCTCGTCGAGGTCGAGGACCGCACGGATATCGGCGCCCAAGGGCGTATCTGACGGAAGTTCGAGGATGCCGTCGGAGACTTCGGCGAGGCCGAGCTCTTTGGCCGAGCACAACATGCCGGCGGATTCCACACCGCGCAGTTTGGCGGCCTTGATCTTGAGGTCACCGGGCAACACCGCCCCGACCTGCGCAAGCGCCGTGCGCAGCCCGGCTCGGGCGTTGGCTGCCCCGCAGACGATCTGCACTTCCGTGCCACCGATCGACACGCGGCAGACCTGCAGCTTGTCGGCCTGCGGATGTCGTTCAGCCGAGAGGATCTCGGCGACCACGACGCCGCTGAAGGCAGGCGCCGCGGACGCGATCGACTCGAGCTCGAAACCTGCGAGGGTCATGCGATCGCCCAGCTCGCGCGGTGCGAGACCGGGGTCGACCCATCCTTTCAGCCAGGACAGCGGCAGCTTCATGCGGCACCGAACTGACGGAGGAAACGCAGGTCGCTTTCATAGAAAAGCCGCAGGTCGCTGACACCGTAGCGCAGCATGGCGAGCCGCTCGATGCCCATGCCGAAGGCATATCCCGTCCAACGACCGGCATCGACGCCCGCTGCGGCGAATACATTGGGATGGACCATGCCGCAACCGGCGATCTCGAGCCAGCCGGTGTGTTTGCAGACGCGGCACCCCGCCCCGTCGCAGAAGACGCAGGACATGTCGACTTCGGCGGACGGCTCGGTGAAGGGGAAATACGAGGGTCGCAGCCGCATGCGCAGATCCTTCTCGAAGAACGCGCGCAGGAACCCTTGAAGCACGGCCTTGAGGTTCGCGAAATTCACGCCCTCATCGACGACGAGACCCTCGACCTGGTGGAACATCGGCGAGTGGGTCATGTCGTAGTCGACGCGGTAGACCCGTCCCGGCATGATCATCGCCAGCGGCAAGCGGCCCTTGCGCAGTTCGCGGATCTGCACCGGCGAGGTATGGGTCCGAAGCAGCCGCCCGTCCGGGAAGTAGAAGGTGTCGTGCATCGCCCGCGCGGGATGGTCGGCGGGGATGTTGAGCGCTTCGAAGTTGTGGAAATCGTCCTCGATCTCGGGGCCGGTGGCGACCTCGAAACCCGAGTCTCGGAAGATCCGCTCGATGCGCAGCCGGGCCCGGGTGACCGGATGGACTCCTCCCCGAGATTCCCCGCGCCCTGGAAGCGTGACGTCGATGCGCCCGGCAGCGAGCTCAGCCTCGACCGCAGCGCGCGACAGGGCCTCGCGCGCGGTCTCCACCGCAGTCTCGAACTGCTGCTTCGCCTCGTTGATGCGCGCACCGGCGGCCGGCCGATCGGCAGCCGGCAGCGCGCCGAGCGCCTTCAGCTGATCGGTGAACGCACCTTTTTTGCCGAGCCAGCGCACGCGGACCTCGTCGAGGGCGGCGAGCGTGGTGCTCGCCACGACCTCGTCGAGGGCTTGGCGCAGGAGGGTCGCGAGATCGCCCACGACCCGATCCTCAGACGATGCCGAGCGCTGCCTTGGCCTTGGTGACGAGCGCGCCGAAAGCCTCCGCATCGTGCACAGCGATGTCGGCCAGCATCTTCCGGTCGACCTCGACGTTCGCGAGCTTCAGACCGTTCATCAGGCGGCTGTACGACAGCCCAAAACCACGCGCTGCCGCGTTGATGCGTTGGATCCAGAGCGCACGGAAGTCGCGCTTCTTGAGCCGACGACCCGCGTAGGCGTACTGGCCGGCCTTGATGACAGCCTGCTTGGCTGCGCGGAAGACCTTGCTACGAGCGTTGTAGTAGCCCTTGGCTTTGCCGAGGACTTTCTTGTGACGGCGACCTGCGGTGACGCCGCGTTTGACTCTTGCCATGTTCGTTTACCTCGGTGAGATCACTTGGCGTGCGGGAGCAGTTGGTCGAGACGACCGACATCGCTCTCATGCACGAGGCTCGAGCCGCCCGAGCGCAGTTGGCGCTTGGTCTTACGCGGCTTGTGGCCGAGGTTGTGGCGGCGGCCGGCGGAGTAGGACTTGTAGCCCTTCGCCGTCTTGCGAAAACGTTTCGCTGCCGCCCGGTTGGTCTTCAACTTGGGCATCTCACTCTCTCCTTTTGTAGCCCCGCTCACAGGACCTTTGCGGATCCGCTTGCGGGCGGGTGCCAGATCGGCTCTCGCCGCCCCGACACCACTTGACGCGCGTCCGTTATGGACGTGCTATTTCTTTTTCGGTGCGAACACCATCACCATCTGCCGCCCTTCCATGAGCGGGAACTGCTCGACGGTCGCGACCAGGTTCAGGTCTGTCGACACCCGATCGAGCAACCGGCGACCGATCTCTTGGTGCGCCATCTCTCGGCCACGGAACCTCAGGGTCACCTTGGCCTTGTCCCCTTCGGAGAGGAAGCGCATCAGGTTGCGCAATTTGACTTGGTAGTCAGCCTCTTCCGTACCGGGACGGAACTTCACTTCCTTGATCTGTTGCTGCTTCTGCTTCTTCTGCGCGGAGTGGGTTTTCTTCTTCTGTTCGAAGATGTACTTACCGAAATCCATGATGCGCACGACCGGCGGCTCTGCCATCGGCGACACTTCGACGAGGTCCAGTTCGCTGCCTTGGGCGAGCGAGAGGGCCTCGAAACGCGTCATGATCCCGGCTTGGGAGCCGTCTGCCGCGATCACCCGCACTTGCGGAGCCGTGATGTCGTCGTTGCGCCGGATGCGCTTCGTTGCAGTCGAGATGCTCTAATCCTCCAAAGTTCGGCGCCCGCGGCTCTCGAGTTCGATGCCCAACCGTTCGGCGAATGCCTGCGGGGACATCTGGCCCAGATCCTTGCCGTTGCGGGTTCGCACGGAAAGCATGTTCGCTGCGACTTCCTTATCGCCTGCCACCAATAGGTACGGCACGCGTTGCAGCGTATGTTCGCGGATTTTAAAGCCGATCTTTTCGTTCCGCAAGTCGGTTTCGACCCGAAGCCCCTGATTTCTATAGAAATCGGCGGTTTCAAGGAGATACGCGTCTGCACGGTCGGTGATGCTGAGCAGGACAAGCTGGGTCGGGGCGAGCCAGCAAGGCAGGCGACCCGCATGGTGCTCGAGCAGGATGCCGAGAAAACGCTCCAAGGACCCGAAGATCGCCCGGTGCAGCATGACCGGGGTCTGTTTCTGGCTGTGTTCGTCGATGTAGTGGGCGCCGAGACGCCCGGGCAGGTTGAGATCGACCTGCAGCGTCCCGCACTGCCAATCACGCCCGATGGCGTCACGCAGCACGAACTCGAGCTTGGGGCCATAGAAGGCGCCCTCCCCCGGATTCAGGGAATAGGCGATACCGGCCGCGTCCGCGGCAGCCTTGAGAGCCGCTTCAGCCTGGTCCCAGATCGCGTCCGACCCGACGCGTTTGGCGGGCCGGTCCGAGAACTTGATGCGCAGGTCGTCGAAACCGAAGTCGCGGTAGATGTCGAGGATGAGCTGCGTCACCGCCACCGACTCGGCGGTGATCATCGCCGGCGTCACGAAGATATGCGCATCGTCCTGGGTGAACGCACGCACGCGCATGAGACCGTGCAGTGCACCCGACGGCTCGTAACGATGCACCTTGCCGAACTCGGCATACCGGATGGGCAGATCCCGGTAGCTGCGCAGCCCCTGGCGGAAGATCTGCACATGGCCCGGGCAGTTCATCGGCTTGATGGCATAGACCCGATCGTCAGGCGTCTGCGTCGTGAACATGTTCTCGCCGAACTTCTCCCAATGCCCAGAAGCCTCCCAGAGGCTGCGGTCCATGAGTTCGGGGCCGTTGACCTCTTGGAAGCCGGCGGCTTTTTGCTTGTCGCGCATGTAGCCGATCAGTGACTGGAACACGCTCCAGCCCTTGGGATGCCAGAACACCGCACCCGGGGCTTCTTCCTGCATGTGGAAAAGATCGAGTTCGCGGCCGATCTTGCGGTGGTCGCGCTTCTCGGCCTCTTCGAGGCGGGTGAGGTAGTCCTTGAGGTCCTTCTCGCTGGTCCAAGCGGTGCCGTAGATGCGCTGCAGCATCTCGTTGCGCGAATCGCCGCGCCAATAGGCACCGGCGACCTTCATCAGCTTGAAGACCTTGAGTTTGCCGGTCGAGGGGACATGCGGGCCGCGGCAGAGATCCGCCCAGTCGGCCTGGCCGTAGAGGCTGATGGCCTCGTTCGAGGGGATGCTGGCGATGATCTCGGCCTTGTATTGCTCACCCAGCCCCTTGAAGAATGCCACGGCCTCATCGCGCGGCATCTCGCGGCGCTCGACCTTCAGATCGGCCTTGGCGAGCTCGCTCATCTTCGCCTCGATGGCGGCGAGGTCCTCGGGCGTGAACGGGCGCTTGTAGGCGAAGTCGTAGTAGAAGCCGTCTTCGATGACCGGCCCGATGGTGACCTGCGCCTCGGGGAAGAGCGCCTGCGTCGCCTGCGCGAGCAGATGCGCGGTCGAGTGGCGGATGACCTCCAGCGCGTCAGGATGCTTGTCGGTGACGATCTCGAGCGCCGCGTCTGCCGCGATCGCAAAAGAGGTATCCACGAGCTTTCCGCCGACCTTGCCGGCGAGGGCCGCCTTGGCAAGCCCGGGACCGATGCCGGCAGCGACCTCCGCCACGGTGACGGGACGCTCGAAACTGCGCTGGCTGCCATCGGGCAGCGTGATCACCGGCATGAGGGCCCTACTCCGGGAGAGATGGTAGGCGCGAGTGGGATCGAACCACCGACCACCACCATGTCAAGGTGGTGCTCTACCACTGAGCTACGCGCCTGCCGAAAGGCCGCGCACGATACCGCAATGACCCCATCAGCGGCAACCCGCTGCCTGGCCTTAAGGGGATCCCCCTCAGCCCGCCCGGACCCCGGGGAGCCCCAGTGCCGCGCGCTTCAGGCGCTCGATATCGTCGCGAAGCCGAGCAGCCTCCTCGAACTCGAGGTTACGGGCATGCTTGAACATCTGCGTCTCCAGCTGTTTGAGCCGACGCATCGCCTGCTCGGGCGCGAGCGCCGCCACCTGCGCGCCCTCGACCGAGCCCGGGGCACCACCCCTGCCCGCCCGGCCGGTCTTTCCAGCGCCGCCCTGCGCCTGCCCAGCGCGCCCAGCCGAGCGCCCCCCGGCCCCGGTTCCCCGGCCTGAGAGCGCCGCTGCGAAGCCCTCGGCGCGCGCACCCTCCATGACATCCATCACCTGCTTGACGATGCCCCGCGGCACGATGCCATGCAGCGCGTTGAACTCGAGTTGCCGCTTGCGGCGGCGGGCGGTCTCCTCCATCGCGCGTTGCATCGACCCGGTGACGCGGTCCGCATAGAGGATCGCCCGGCCGTTGAGGTTGCGGGCGGCGCGACCGATGGTCTGGATCAGGGAATTCGCCGAGCGCAAGAACCCCTCCTTGTCGGCATCGAGGATGGCGACCAATGCCACCTCCGGCATGTCGAGTCCCTCCCGCAGCAGGTTGATCCCCACCAGCACGTCGAACACGCCGAGCCTCAGGTCGCGGATGATCTCGCTGCGCTCCACGGTCTCGATGTCCGAGTGCAGGTAACGGACCTTCACCCCATGCTCGCCGAGGTACCCGGTGAGATCCTCTGACATCCGCTTGGTGAGGGTGGTGACGAGCACGCGCTCCCCAAGTTCCACACATCGCATGATCTCGGAGAGCAGATCGTCCACCTGGGTACGCACCGGCCGGATCTCGACCTCCGGATCGACCAGCCCCGTGGGCCGCACGACCTGCTCGACCACCTGCGAGGCATGCAGACCTTCATAGGGGCCCGGCGTGGCCGACACGAAGATCATCTGCGGCGCCAGGCGCTCCCATTCCTCGAAACGCAGCGGCCTGTTGTCGAGCGCCGAGGGCAGCCGGAAGCCGTATTCGACCAGTGTCTCTTTGCGGGAGCGGTCGCCTTTGTACATGGCGCCGAGTTGCGGCAGCGTCTGATGGCTCTCGTCGACCACCAACAGCGCACCGTCGGGCAGGTAGTCATAGAGGCACGGCGGCGGCTCGCCGGGTTCGCGCCCGGACAGATAGCGCGAGTAGTTCTCGATGCCCGCGCAATAGCCGACCTCTTTCATCATCTCCATGTCGAACATCGTGCGCTGCTCGAGGCGCTGCGCTTCGACGAGCTTGTCTGCGGCACGCAGCTCGGCGAGCCGGCCGCGCAGCTCCTCGCGGATCAGGTCGATGGCGCCGATCAGTCGATCCTTCGGCGTGACGAAGTGCGTACCCGGATAGACCGTCCACCGCGGCACCTTGCGCGAGACCGTGCCCGTGAGCGGATCGAACAACGACAGGGATTCGATCGTCTCGTCGAAGAGCTCCACGCGCAGCGCCTCGCGCTGCGACTCCGCCGGGAAGATGTCGATGACATCGCCGCGCACCCGGAAGGTGCCTTGCGAGAAATCCACCTCGTTGCGCGTGTATTGCATGTCTGCGAGGCGCCGCAGGAGTTGCCGCTGATCGAGGATCTCGCCACGCACGAGGTGCAGCACCATGGCGAGATAGGCCTGCGGGTCACCGAGGCCGTAGATCGAGGAGACCGTCGCGACGATGATCGTGTCTTTACGCTCGAGCAGCGCCTTCGTGGCAGACAAACGCATCTGCTCGATGTGTTCGTTGATCGAGGCGTCCTTCTCGATGTAGGTATCGCTCGAGGGCACGTAGGCCTCGGGCTGGTAATAGTCGTAGTACGAGACGAAGTACTCGACCGCGTTGTCCGGGAAGAACTCGCGGAGCTCCCCGTAGAGCTGGGCGGCCAGGGTCTTGTTGTGGGCGAGGACCAGCGTCGGCCGCTGCACCGCGGCGATCACGTTGGCGATGGTGAAGGTCTTGCCGCTACCCGTGACCCCGAGCAGGGTCTGGTGGGCAAGACCCGACCTCAGACCCTCTTCCAGGGCTGCGATGGCAGCCGGTTGGTCGCCGGCGGGGGTGTAGTCGGAGACGAGGCGGAAGGCGTCCATGTCAGCCTGTGACTATAGCCCCGAAACGCCCCCTGCTGCTTGACGCGCCATCTGGGTTTCCCGACAATGCGCGGCCTTTCGGCAAGGTCCTCCGAACAGGCTGTCCTGTTCCCCGGTAGCTCAGTCGGTAGAGCGTCGGACTGTTAATCCGCAGGTCGTTGGTTCGAGTCCAACCCGGGGAGCCACCCTTGCCCAGCCGCACCCTCAGAAGTGCGGCTTGTCGGGCGACGCGTTGAACCTCGCCACAGCCTCCTCGATGATGGTGCGCGCCGCCGCAGCATCGCCCCAGCCGCTGATCTTGACCCATTTGCCGGGCTCGAGATCTTTGTAGTGTTGGAAGAAATGGCCGATGCGCTCCAGCCAGTGCTTGGACACCTGACCGATGTCGTGGACGTGGCTGTAGCCGTTGAACACCTTGTCGACGGGCACGGCCAGCAGCTTCTCGTCGGAGCCGGCCTCGTCCTGCATCATCATCACGCCCACCGGGCGGCAACGGATGACCGACCCGGGCACGAGCGGCAGCGGCAGGATGACGAGCACATCGGCCGGATCGCCGTCGCCACACAGCGTGTGCGGGATGTAGCCGTAGTTGCAGGGGTAACGCATCGGCGTCGAGAGGATGCGGTCGACGAAGATCGCGCCGGTCGCCTTGTCCACCTCGTACTTGACGGGTTCGGCGTCCTTCGGGATCTCGATGATGACGTTGACGTCGTTCGGGACGTCCTTGCCGGTGGGCACGAGGTCGAGGGCCATACGCAACTCCTTTTGCGGACGATAGGCGGGGCCACCCCCGCCGGCGTGATTATGGCAGCGGTGGCCGCGCTTCGCCGGGGAACAACACCACCACCTTGTGGGCCGGATCGCGCTTCCAGTCGGTTTCCTTCAACAACCAGATGGTGACGAACTCGGCGATCGTCTTCCGCCCGGCATCCTCGGCGAGCCCGCGGTAGGCGTCGCCGGAGGCGCGCGCGGCCAATGTCGGGGTCATCGATCGCTGCAGCGCCTCGAGGTTCTCTTCCTTGTTGAAGCGCGCCCAGCCGGCCCGGGTGTATTTCTCCATGAGCGTGGTGTCGAAGGCCACGGGCAGCGAGGGCTTGATGGCGGGCGCACGCACGATCGCTGTGCGACCTCGGACCTCGATCGGCCACTCGCGGGCCATCTCGATGTGAAAACGGTAGGTGACGGTGACCTGGATCTGCGAAACCGTGGTGCCGAGGTCGATGCCCCAGAAGTCGCGCGAGTCCTCGCGGGTGAAGCGTTCGAGCGCGCGCACGGTCGCGACCTCGAGCAGGCCGCCCTTGGTGCGCATGACGACGGGTTTCTCCGGCGCGACGACGCTGCTACGGACCTCGCGCTGGTCGCCATCGAGGCGCTGCGCCACCCAACCGATGCCGAGGGCGATCGCGGCGGCCGCGATCACGACACCGACCATCCCGCCTCGAAGCCCTCCCGCCATCAGACCGATCGCGAGATCAGCTCTTTCATGATCTCGTTGGTGCCGCCGTAGATACGCTGCACCCGCGAGTCGGCGAACATGCGGCAGACGAGGTACTCGTTCATGTAGCCGTAGCCGCCGTGAAGCTGCACGCACTCGTCGATGACCTGCTGCTGCATGTCGGTCACCCAATACTTCGCCATCGAGGCCGTCTCGTTGTCGAGTTTGCCCTGCATCAGCTTCACGATGCAGTCGTCGACGAACACCCGCGCCACGCGCGTGATGGTCGCGCACTCGGCGAGCTTGAAGCGGATGTGCTGCATCTGCCCGATGACCTGACCGAAGGCCTTGCGCTCCTTCACGTACTTCGAGGTCTCGGCGACAGCGCCTTCCATCGCGCCGACGCCGCAGAGCGCGATGACGAGACGCTCGTAGGGCAGATCGCCCATCAACTGATACATGCCGAGGCCTTCCTCCGCCCCGAGCCGGCAGTCCGCGGGCACGCGCACATCCTCGAAGAAGAGCTCGGCGGTGTCCTGTGCCGGCATGCCCATCTTGTCGAGCACGCGACCGACGCGGTAACCGGGCAGGTTCTCCGTCTCGACCATGATCAGCGACAGACCGCGCTTGCGGTCCTCGGTGTTGGTGCGCGTGACGAGCATCAGCAGCGAGGCCTGCCCGCCGTTGGTGATGAAGATCTTTGAACCGTTGATGCGGTAGTGGTCGCCCTCGAGCACGGCACGGGTACGGATGCCTTGCAGATCCGAGCCGGCGCCCGGCTCGGTCATGGCGATCGCGCCGATCAGTTCGCCGCGCGCCATCCGCGGCAGCCAGCGCTGCTTCTGCGCCTCGGTGCCGTAGTTGGCGACATAGTGGGCGCACATGCTGTGCACGCCCTGACCGAAGCCCGACAGACCCCGACGGGAAAGCTCTTCGTAGAACACGACCTCGTGGCGGAAATCGCCGCCACCGCAGCCGTACTCCGCCGGCAGATCGAGGCACAGGAGCCCGGTCTCGCCTGCTTTGTGCCAGATCTCCTGGCCCACTCCGTGCTGCGCGCGCCATTTCGGGTCGTTCGGCACCATCTCGGCCTCGACGAAGCGGGCGACGGTCTCGCGGAACACCGACAGATCATCATCCATCCAAGGGGACACATACGGCAGCATCGATCGGACTCCTGCACACATCGGATCGTGGAAATTGTTGATTAACGATACCATTGTGGCCTTATGTCCGCACCCGTCGTATATCTGCAACATCCCAGAACACGGGTCGCCCCCCTGGTCCTCCTCATCACCCTCCTGAGCGCATGGCTGGGTGCGTCGACCCGAGCCCAGGCGGCAGAGGCCGGACGCCCCAAGACCTGCCTTGTTCTGAGCGGCGGCGGCGCCCGCGGCGCGGCACATGTCGGCGTGCTGAAGGTCCTCGAGGAACTGCGCGTCCCGATCGACTGCGTGGTCGGCACCAGCATGGGATCGATCGTCGGTGCCTCCTACGTCTCCGGGACGACCACGGCCGAGATGGAGGGCGCCCTGCGCACCGCCAACTGGGACATCGTCCTCGGTGACGAACCGGCGCGCGCACAGCGGTCCTGGCGCAGCAAAGAGCTCGAGCGCGAGCGTGCCATCAGCGCAGAGATCGGTGTCGGCACGGGCGGCGCGCTGCTGCCGGGCGGGGCCGTCATCGGTCAGCAGCTCGAGGGTTTCCTGCAGCTGCTGCTCGGGCCGCCGGTGACCCGAGCGACCTTCGACGAGCTCCCCATCCCGTTCCGCGCCATCGCGACCGACATCACCACAGGCAAGATGGTCGTGCTCGACAAGGGCAGCCTCAACGCCGCCGTGCGCGCCAGCATGTCGGTACCGGGCGCCTTCGCGCCGCAGGAGATCGAGGGGCGCTTGCTGGTCGATGGCGGGCTGGTCCGCAACCTCGGCATCGACATCGCGAGGAGCATGGGCGCCCGCAGGATCATCGCCGTGAACCTCGGCACCACGCTGATGCCGCGCGAGCAGGTGGAGTCGTTGGTGGGCGTGACCTCGCAGATGATCAACATCCTCACCGACCAGAACGTCAACACCTCGCTCGCCGAGCTTCGGCCCGATGATGTTCTGGTGACACCCGAGCTCGGCGACTACAGCGCCGCCAACTTCAAGGATGCATGGACCACCGTCGAGATCGGCGAGCGCGCGGCGCGTCAAGTCGCGGACCGGCTGGCGCGGTTCGCGGCGCCCGAGGCCGAATGGCAGGCTTGGCGCGCCGCCCATCTGCCACCCCGCAACGTGGTCGCACCGGAGTCGGTGGCCGTGCGGCTCGATACCTCCGGCCTGAAACATGTGGACCCTGCGAGCGTCGAGGCGGTTTTCGCGGCGGTCCGCGATACGGCACCCGCCACCGAGCTTGTCGAGCGCGCGGTCGAAGCCCTGTATGCCACCGACGATTTCCAGCAGGTGACTCTGCGCACCGAATCGCGGGCGGGACAGGACAGCGTGATCATCGAACCCAAGGAGAAATCCTGGGGGCCGAATTACCTGCGCTTTGGCACCTCGCTGAGCACCGATCTCGAGGGCGAGAGCGGCTTCAACCTCTACAGCGACCTGCGCGTCACCTGGCTCAACCGCAAAGGCTTGGAATGGCGATCATCGGTCGCGGTAGGCGATGTGATGGGCGTGCGCAGCGAGTTGCTACAGCCAGTCGACCTGCAGCGTCAGTGGCTCGGCAGCGTCTATGTCGATGCCCGTCGCCGGGTGGATACCCTGTACCTCGATGACGAAGCGGTCGCCACCTACCGCAACTCGGTGCTGCGGACCGGCGTCGGCGTGCGCAGCCGATTCTTCACGGACTCCGAGGTGCTCTTCGCCGTGCAGCGGTCGTGGTACGACCTGCGCCGCCAAAGCGGAATCGACTACGGCACCAACACGCAGACCGGCACCGCGGCGCTGCTGCGCTACACCGTCGATCGCCTCGATGACTGGGATTTCCCGCGCGCCGGGCTCTTCGCGAGCGCGTCCTACGAGCAGTCCTTCGAAGCGTTCGGCGACGATGTCCCGTATCGGAAGGGCAGCGTGGAATTGCAGCAAGCCTTCGGGCGAGACCGGCACAGCCTTGCCCTCTCGGCGCGGCACGGCAACGCCTTCGGCAGCACCCTACCGCTCGTCGAAGCCTTCACCCTCGGTGGCTTCCAGAACCTCTCCGGTTTCGGTGAACGCCAGTTCCAGGCCAACCGCGTGAGCTTCGGCCGTGCGGTCTACGCCTACCAGATCGGCGCGGGCGGCGCGGTGGTCAAAGGCTTTTATGCCGGCGGTTCGCTGGAGGTCGGTGAGGTCTCAGAACGGCTCAATGTCGCCTCGCCGACGGTCAATGGCTTTGAGATCAGCCGGAAGCGCGAATGGGTGACGGCGGGGTCCGCCTTCCTCTCGACCGACACTGCGCTCGGCCCGCTCTACCTCGCTATAGGGATCGGCGAGGGCGGCGAGCGCACCTATTACCTCTTCCTCGGTCGTCCCTGAGCTGACGGTCCACGGCGTCCGGCGGTGACGCCCTGGGAGACGATGCTGCGCAGATGCGCACGGAACGGCGCCCCGAGTTCGGGATGCGCAAGCGCATAGGCGACCGTCGCCTGCAGATAGCCGAGCTTGCTGCCGCAGTCATAGCGCCGGCCCTCGAATCGATGGGCGTACACCGCCTCATCGTCCAACAAGCGCGAGATGCCGTCGGTGAGCTGGATCTCGCCACCGGCGCCGCGGCCGATGCGCGCCAGGTGGTCGAAAACCCGCGGCATCAAGAGATAACGCCCGACGACCGCCAGCGTCGAGGGCGCCTGCGCGGGTTTCGGCTTCTCGACGATCGCGGTGATGCGCTGTGTCACGCCCCGGCCTTGCGTCGCCACGATGCCATATCGATCGGTCTCGGCGCGCGGCACCGTCTGGCAACCGATCACGCTGCCGCCACGCCCGGCGTGTACCTCCGCCATCTGGGCGAGAACCGGGGTCTGTGCGTCGATGAGGTCATCGGCGAGATGCACGAAGAACGGCCGTTCACCCACCGCCGGTCGTGCGCAGAGCACGGCGTGACCGAGACCGAGCGGCGCCGGTTGGCGGATGTAGATGCAGGTCGCGTAGCTCGGCAGCACGCTGCGCAGCTGACGCAGCAGATCGGACTTGCCCTGACGGCGCAGCAGGCCCTCCAGTTCCTGGTCGGAGTCGAAGTGGTCCTCGATCGCCCGCTTGGAAGCGCCGGTGATGAACACCAACCGCCGGGCACCCGCAGCCAACGCTTCCTCCACCGCGTACTGGATCAGTGGCTTGTCGACCACCGGCAGCATCTCCTTCGGGCTCGCCTTGGTGGCGGGCAGGAAGCGCGTTCCGCGACCCGCCACCGGGAACACGGCCGTTTCGATCAGCGCACGGTTCTTCATCCAAACATTATATCGCGCCGCTATACGAACTCGGTTGCCGTCCGATAATGGAGGATCGGCGCTCAGGGACCGATGAGGATCTCCGGTGGCAGGTCATCCGCAGCGATGCCGGATCGAGGCGGCGGACGCACGATGGGCGGACCGCTGCGGGTGCCCGATCGTCCCGCAGGCGGGGCTTTGCCGCTGCGGACGCCCTCCCCCGACCGTTCGGTCACACCCGGGGGTACCACGAGGCGGATCCGCGCACGGTTGCGTTCGATGGTCTTCGGACCGATGCCGCGGATCAGCGCGAGTTCATCCACTGAGCGGAACGGACCGTGGCGCTGGCGGTGCTCGATGATGGCGCGGGCGCGCGACTCGCCGATGCCGGACAGTTCACGCGACAAGGTCGCCACATCGGCGGTGTTCAGATCGACGCCTTGCGCCCAACTGGGCGGCGCGATGAGCGCAACCAACGGAACGCCGAACGCGAGCAGAAGCGTGCCGAGCATGGCCCAGAATGAAGCGGACACCGGAAGTGGCATGGTTCGATCCTCCGAGAGAGATCGACAGCCTAAGGGGTGGGGCGCCCGATTCCCGAGCGCCTAATCGGTCGCGAACGGCCAGAAATGCGCGCGGTGCGCGTATCGGCGCGCAGCCGGATTCAGTCGCGGATCGGGCGGTCTATACCTTCGTTGACACGCTCGCGCAGGTCTTTGCCGGCTTTGAAGTGCGGCACATGCTTGCCTGACAAAGCGACCGTCTCGCCGGTCTTGGGATTGCGCCCCTGCCGCGGCGGCCGGAAATGCAAAGAAAAACTGCCGAAACCGCGGATCTCGATGCGCTCGCCGGCAGCCAACGCATCGCTCATGATCTCGAGCATCTGCTTGAGAGCGAGTTCGACATCCTTCGCCGGCAGGTGTTTCTGCTTGGCGGTGATCAGTTCGATGAGTTCGGATTTCGTCATGCCATGCCCCTTGCGCTCAGGCCTGCATCGCCGACGGCACGCCGCACCCCCTCCAGCGGAAGGGGCGCGGCGCCCGGGGTCAACCCTTGTCGGCGTCCGTTCGGATCTGCGCCTTCAGCAGCTCTCCGAGGCTGGTGCCTGAGACGGCAGGGCCCTGCTCCGAGCGATAGCTCTGCATGGCCTCGGCTTCTTCGTGGGCTTCCTTAGCCTTGATCGAGAGCGAGATGGAGCGCGTCTTGCGATCGACGCCCATGAACTTCGCCTCGACCTCATCGCCGACACTCAAGAACTGGCGAGCGTCCTCGACGCGGTCGCGGCCGATGTCCGAGGAGCGCAGCTGCCCCTCGATGCCGTTGCCGAGGTCGATGATCGCGCCGCGCGCGTCGACTTCCTTGACCACGCCGCGCACGATGCTGCCCTTCGGGTTGTCGGAGATGTAGCCGGCGAACGGGTCCTTCGCGAGCTGCTTGATGCCGAGGCTGATGCGCTCGCGCTCCGGGTCGATGGCGAGGACCATGGCCTCGATCGTCTGGCCCTTCTGGAAGCTGCGCACGGCCTCCTCGCCCGGGATATCCCAAGAGATATCGGAGAGGTGCACGAGTCCGTCGATGTTGCCCGGCAGCCCGATGAAGATGCCGAAGTCGGTGATGGACTTGATCTGGCCGGACACGTTGTCGCCGCGGTTGTGGTTCTCGGAGAAATCACGCCACGGGTTCGAGGCGCATTGCTTGAGACCGAGGCTGATGCGACGGCGCTCCTCGTCGCAGTCGAGCACCATGACCTCGACTTCCTGCCCGGTCTGCACGACCTTAGCCGGGTTGACGTTCTTGTTGGTCCAATCCATCTCGGAGACGTGGACCAACCCCTCGACGCCGTCCTCGATCTCGACGAACGCGCCGTAGTCGGCGATGTTGGTGACCTTGCCGAACACGCGGGTGTTGGGCGGGTACCGACGACCGATGTTCTCCCAAGGATCGGCGCCCAACTGCTTCAGCCCGAGGCTGACGCGCGAACGCTCACGGTCGAACTTGAGGATTCGCACCTCGACCTCATCACCCACCTTGACCACTTCGGAGGGATGCTTGACGCGCTTCCAGGCCATGTCGGTGATGTGGAGCAGGCCGTCGATGCCACCGAGATCCACGAACGCGCCGTAGTCGGTGAGGTTCTTGACGTTGCCGCGGACGACCGCGCCTTCCTGCAGGTTGTCCATGAGCGCGCTGCGCTCGGCGGAGAATTCCTGTTCGACGACCGCGCGACGGGAGACCACCACGTTGTTGCGCTTCTGGTCGAGCTTGATGACCTTGAACTCGAGCGGCTTGTTCTCGAGGTAAGCGGTGTCACGGACCGGACGCACATCGACGAGCGAACCGGGCAGGAACGCGCGGACATGCTCGATCTCGACGGTGAACCCGCCCTTGACGCGACCGGTGATGATGCCGGTGACGATCTCGGAATTGTTGAAGGCTTCTTCGAGGCGCGTCCAGGTGCGCGCGCGCTTGGCTTTCTCGCGGGACAAGCGGGTCTCGCCGGTGCCGTCCTCGACGGACTCGAGCGCGACCTCCACGGTGTCGCCGGCTTTTACTTCGATCTCACCACGCTCGTTCTTGAACTGCTCCACCGGGATCACGGCCTCGGACTTCAGTCCGACGTTGATGATCACCATATCGGCGCCGACATCCACCACGAAGCCGGCGAGGATCTGCCCCGGACGGATGCGCTGGTTGGCGAGGCTCTGTTCGAACAGTTCAGCAAAGGATTCGGTCATTTCGTCTCTCGTGCGACGCCCGAAAGCGCCGCGGGTTGGTACCCGCTCGCCACCTGCCGTGGACTGCGGGAAGGGTTGCTCAAACGGCCCCGCATCCTTGCGGGACCACCATCGACACCTGATCGACTTCGCAGGGGGTCAGCGCCAAAGGGCGCGCGCGCGTCCGAGTTCGATCACCCGTTCGACGATCGCCTCCACGGCAACGCCGGTGGAATCGATCACGAACGCGTCGGACGCAGGCCTGAGCGGTGCAACGCTGCGGGTCGAATCCCGCAGATCACGCTCGGCGATCTCCCGCGAAAGGGCGGCAAGACTAACAGCGGAATCCTTGTCTTTCAACTGGTTATAGCGGCGACGGGCCCGTTCGTCCGGGGTCGCCGTCAGGAAGATCTTCAGGGGAGCCTCGGGAAAGACCACTGTGCCCATGTCGCGCCCATCCGCGACCAGCCCAGGCGACTCGGCAAAGCTCCGCTGGCGCGACAACAAAGCCTCCCGCACCTCAGGCCAGGCGGCGACCCGAGAGGCGCCCTGCCCGGTCTGCTCCGCCCTGACGAGGCCCGTGACCTCCTGCCCCTCGAGCACGATGCGCTCATCGCCCTGCGCCGTCACCGCGAACACCACCGCCATCCGAGCCGCCAACGCGGCGTGGCCCGCCCGATCATCCGGGCCGAGGCCCGCCCGATGCCCGGCGACCGCTGTCAGCCGGTAGAGCGCCCCGCTGTCCAAGAGGTGCCAGCCGAGGCGCGTCGCCAGGTTCCGGCAGACGGTGCCCTTGCCAGACCCGGAGGGTCCGTCCACTGCCAAGACCGGGACCGGAAATCCAGCCATCCCGTTGTCCTCAGCCCGCCCGCAGGCCGAGTCCGGCCGAACGGGCGAGATCGGCGAACCCGGGGAAGGAGGTGGCGACATTGGCGACGTCGTCGATGAGTATCTCGCCGGCGGCCTGCAACGAGGCGACCGCGAAGGACATCGCGATGCGGTGATCGCCGTGGCTATCGATCCGACCGCCACGGAACACCTCGCCGGTGGCCGGGCGACCCGCGAGTCGCATGCCATCGGCCAGCAACTCATGCTCGACGCCGAGCGCCGCCAGCCCAGCCGCCATCACCGCGAGCCGATCGCTCTCTTTGACCCGTAGCTCCTCGGCACCGCGCAGCGACGAAGCTCCTTCTGCGCAGGCCGCCGCGATGAAGAACACCGGGAGCTCGTCGATCGCGAGCGGGACGAGTTCAAGGGGCACCTCGATGCCGCGCAGTTGAGCCGGACGCACCGTCAGCGTCGCGACGGGCTCGGGGCCCTGGCCGCCCTGTTCTTCCACGGTGATGTCGGCACCCATCGCCCGCAGGATGTCGAGCAGACCGGTACGGGTGGGATTGAGCCCGACGTTCTCGAGCACGAGGCTCCCCTCGCGGGCGATGCTGCCGGCCACCATGAAGAACGCCGCCGAGGAGAAATCGCCGGGCACCGCGATGCGTGCGCCCTGCAAGGTCTGACCACCACGGAGCGTCGCGGTCGCGCCTGCGCGCCGCAGCTCGACACCGAAACCGCCCAACATGCGCTCGGTATGGTCGCGCGTCACCGCAGGCTCCGTCACCCGCGTCTCGCCCTGCGCGTAGAGCCCGGCCAGCAGCACCGCAGATTTGACCTGCGCGCTCGCCACCGGCAGCGGATAGTCGATGCCGTGCAGGCCGACGCCGCCGTGCAGGCGCACCGGAGGGCGCCCGTCCAGCGTATCGAGGCGTGCGCCCATCAAGCGCAGCGGCGCCGCCGCACGCTCCATCGGTCGGCGCATCAACGATCGATCCCCGATCAGGGTCGAATCGAAGGCTTGCCCGGCGAGCAGGCCCATGAACAGCCGCATCGCCGTGCCGGCGTTGCCCATGTCGAGCGCTTGCTCGGGAGCGCGCAGGCCATGCAAGCCCACGCCCTGCACCACCACCTCCCGCTGCGCCGGGCGCTCGATCTGCACGCCCAGCGCTCGCAGCGCTGCGAGCGTCGCAAGGCAGTCCTCGCTGTCGAGGAATCCGCTGATACAGGTCTCGCCTTGCGCGATGCCGCCGAGCATCAAGGCACGGTGCGACACCGACTTGTCGCCGGGGACACGCAGACGACCGTGCACCGACGCCGTCGGCGACACACGCCATGAGGGAGGGTCGGCGACTGGGTTCATGGGTTCGATGGCGATCGGGCGACGAGGGCGTGGATAGGTCGGCGCAGCGTTCAAAGAACCGCGCGCGGATAGGACCCGAGCACGCGATAGAGCGAGGCGCGATCTTTGAGGCCTTCGAGCGCCTTGGCGACATGAGGATCTTCGGCATGACCCTCAAGGTCGATGAAGAACACATAGTCCCATTTACGCCGCTGCGAGGGCCGCGACTCGATGCGGCTGAGGCTCACGCGGTTGCGGGCGAGCGGCTCGAGCAGACGATGCAAAGCGCCAGGCGACTCGGTATGACCGGTGGACAACAGCAGCGTGGTGCGGTCTTGGCCGCTCGGCCCGAAGCTGCGCCGACCGACCACCAGGAAACGCGTGGTGTTGTCGGGCCGGTCCTCGATGTCGGAGGCGAGCACGTCGAGGCCATAGACCTCGGCCGCCGTGGTACCGGCGATCGCCGCGGTCCCGCGCTCGTCGCGGGCGCGACGCGCCGCCTCGGCGTTGCTCGACTCGGGGAGTCGCTCCGCATCGGGCAGGTGCTCGTTGAGCCACTCACGACACTGCGCGAGCGATTGCGGATGGCTGCAGACGCGCTTGATCTCGCGCAGCGATCGCATCCGACCCATCAGGTTCTGGCGGATACGCAGCTCCACCTCGCCGCATATCAGCAGCGGCGAACTCAGGAAACGATCGAGCGTGTGGTTGACGCTGCCCTCGGTCGAGTTCTCGATGGGCACGACGCCGAAATCGGCATGCCCTGCTTCGACCTCGCGGAACACCTCGTCGATGGATCCCAACGCGAGCGCACGGGCCGAGTGCCCGAAATGTTTGTAGACGGCGGCTTGGGAGAAGGTCCCCTCCGGCCCGAGGAACCCGACCTTGAGGGGCTCTTCTTGTGCGAGGCAGGCCGACATGATCTCGCGGAACAACCGCACGACCTCCTCGTCGCGCAATGCGCCCTCTGCGCGCGCAACCGCATTGCGCTCCAGCGCCATCCGCAACACCTGAGATTCACGCTCCGGGCGGTAGAAGTCGACGAGCCGCCCTTGCTTGCCCTTGGAGACCCCGACCGCGCGCGCCAAACGCGCACGCTCGTTGAGCAGCGCGTGAAGCTCACGGTCGACCGCATCGATGCGACCCCGCAGGCTTTCAATACCCGCCCGAAGTGCCGGGGCATCGGCACCGGCGGGCTTCACCCGGGGCTTGGGCGCCCGCTTGGGAGTGGCCTTGGTGGCGGTGGATCGGGACGCAGAGCTACGGGGACGGCTGGCCATGATCGCTCGGACGGAGTGACAGAAGACGCGAGCCGAAGAGTACCGCGGCGACGATGCGATTGCGAACCAGGGCGCCCATGACGGGCAGCCTCAGCCGTACCTGCGCTGGAACTCGCGCATGAAGGCGACCAAGGCCTCCACACCGGCCATCGGCATGGCGTTGTAGAGCGAGGCCCGCATGCCACCGAGAAGCCGATGACCCTCGAGGTTGACGAGACCCGCCTCCGCCGCCAGGGCGCAGAACGATCGCTCGAGGGCAGGGTCCACGATCCTGAACGGCAGGTTCATCCAGGAGCGGCAGTCCGGCGCGACGGGGCTTCGGTAGAAGCCCGAGTGGTCGATGAAATCGTAGAGCAGTCGCGCCTTGGCACGGTTTCGCTCGCCGACCGCTTCGAGCCCACCCTCGGCCTTCAGCCAGCGGAACACGAGGCCGGCGATGTACAGCCCGAAGGTGGGGGGCGTATTGAGCATCGAGCCCTCTTTTGCCATCAACGCGTAATCCCAGATCAACGGTGTACCGGAGCGGGCTTTGCCGACGAGATCGTCGCGCACGATGACGATCACGAGACCGGCAGGCCCGATGTTCTTCTGCGCGCCTGCATAGATGAGACCGAAACGCGACACATCGAGCGGCCGCGACAAAATGGTGGAGGACAGATCGGCCACCAGCGGGATGCCACCGGTGTCCGGCACATAAGGGAACTCGACGCCTCCGATCGTCTCGTTGGGCGTGTAGTGGGCATAGGCCGCGCCGGGGGTGAACCGCAGGCTGTCCGCCCGCGGCACGGTGGTGTAGCCGGAGGCCGACTCCTCGGCGACGATGTTGACCGTGCAGAACCGCCGCGCCTCGGCGATCGCTTTACCGGACCAGATGCCCGTGTCGAGATAGTCGACGACGGCTCCGGCGGACGCGAGGTTCATGGGCACCGCAGTGAACTGCCCCGTCGCACCGCCCTGCAGGAACAGCACGCGGTATCCGCTCGGGATGCCCATCAGGCTGCGCAGATCGGTCTCGGCCTGCGCGAGCATCGCGACGAAGGCCTTGCCGCGATGGCTGACCTCCATCACCGACATGCCGCCCCCTTGCCAATCGAGCATCTCGTCCCGAGCCTGCTCGAGCACCGGCAAAGGCAACACCGCCGGACCGGCAGAGAAGTTGAAGACGCGCACGACCGATCGGCCGGTCCGCGATCAGTGAGCGATCGGCGGGGCGCCGTCGTCGCCTGCGACCGGAGCGGCGACGGGACCGCCCTCCTCGCCGGCGACCAGCGATGCGAGCTCACCCTCGGGCAATTCGACGTCGCTGCCGAGCGAACCGATGGACTCGACACCGGCGAGCCGCTCGCCTTCATCAAGTCGCATGAGACGAACGCCCTGGGTGTTGCGCCCGACGATCGAGACTTGATCGACCCCCGTGCGGACCAGCGTGCCGCTCGAGCTGATCAGCATGATCTCCTCGTCCGTGCGCACCTGCAGCGCCGCGACCATGGCACCGTTGCGCTCGGTGGTCTGCAGCGCGATGACACCCTGACCTCCACGACCGTGCGACGGGAAATCCTCGAGCGGCGTGAGTTTGCCGTAGCCGTTCTCGGAGGCGGTGAGGATCAGGCCTTCGCCGACCACGACCAACGAGATGAGCCGTTGTCCGTCGCCGAGACGGATGCCGCGGACGCCGGTCGCATCTCGGCCCATCGGCCGGACCTCGGATTCGTTGAAGCGGATGGCCTTTCCGTCGCTGGAACAGAGCAGAAGGTCGCGCTGCCCGTCGGTGAGACCGACCCCGACGAGCCGGTCGCCATCGCGCAGATCGACGGCGATGATGCCCGAGGGGCGCGGCCGGGAATATGCGGACAACGGGGTCTTCTTGACGGTGCCGTGGCTCGTGGCCATGAACACGAAATGCTCGTCGTCGAACTGCTTCACGGCGAGCACGGCGTTGATCCGTTCGCCCTCCTCGAGCGGCATCAGGTTCACGAGCGGCTTGCCGCGCGCGTTGCGGCCCGCCTGCGGCAACTCGAACACCCGCAGCCAATACACGCGGCCACGGTTGGAGAAGCAGAGCAGCGTGTCGTGGGTATGCGCCACGAACATCTTCTCGATGAAATCTTCGTCCTTGACGGTGGTGGCGGCCTTGCCGCGCCCGCCACGGCGCTGCACCTGGTATTCCGTGAGCGGCTGGCTCTTGGCGTACCCCGCATGCGAGATCGTGACCACCACATCTTGCGGCTCGATCAGATCTTCGGTGGCGAGATCGATGTGGTCACGGTTGATCTCGGTCCGACGGGCGTCGCCATACTCATCGCGGATCGCGATGAGTTCGTCGCGCACCACTTCGCGCAGGCGCTCGGCCCGGGCGAGGATGTCGGAGAGATCCGCGATGCGCGCGAGCAGTTCGGCGTACTCGCCGGTGATCTTGTCCTGTTCGAGACCGGTGAGCCGGTTGAGGCGCATGTCGAGGATGGCCTGCGCCTGCGCGTCGCTGAACCGGTAGCCGCCTTCCGGCAACAGACCGAAGCCGATCGCGAGATCGCGCGGACGGGTCGAGACACCCTCGGCTCGCGCGAGCAGTGCGGGCACGCCACCCGCATCCCAGGTGCGCCCGAGCAGCGCCGTCTTCGCCTCGGCGGGCGACGGCGAGGCCTTGATGGCGGCGATGACCTCGTCGATGCTCGCGAGTGCGACGGTGAGACCCTCGAGCAGGTGCGCGCGCTCGCGAGCCTTGGCGAGATCGAACACCGTACGCCGCGTGACGACCTCGCGGCGATGACGGATGAAGGCCTCGAGCATCTCCTTGAGACCGAGCAGCCGCGGCTGTCCGTCGACCAAGGCGACCATGTTGATGCCGAAGACGGTCTCGAGCGGCGTCTGGGAATAGAGGTTGTTGAGCACCACCTCGGCGTTCTCGCCGCGGCGCAGCTCGATGACGATACGCATGCCGTCCTTGTCGGACTCGTCGCGCAAGCCGTCGTTTGAGATGCCTTCGATGAGCTTGTCGCGGACCAGATCGGCGATGCGCTCGATGAGGCGCGCCTTGTTGACCTGATACGGCAGCTCGGTGACCACGATGGCCTGCCGGTCGCCCTTGCTGCCGACCTCTTCGAAGTGTGTCCGGCCACGGATCGAGAGCCGACCGCGGCCGCTCTTGTAGGCGGTGGCGATCTCTTGGGCACCGTTGATGATGCCCGCGGTCGGGAAGTCGGGGCCCGGCACATGCTGCATGAGCGTCGCGAGCGACACCGCCGGATCATCGATCACTGCGACGCAGGCGTTGATGATCTCGGTGAGGTTGTGCGGCGGGATATTGGTGGCCATGCCGACCGCGATGCCCGCCGAGCCGTTGACGAGCAGGTTCGGGTAACGCGCCGGCATGACGCGAGGCTCCGTGAGCGACTCGTCGTAGTTCGGGACGAAGTCGACGGTCTCGCGGTCGAGGTCGGCGAGTAGTTCGCCGGCGATGCGCGACATGCGCACCTCGGTGTAGCGCATCGCCGCAGGCATGTCGCCATCGACCGAGCCGAAGTTGCCTTGGCCGTCGACCAGCAGGTAACGCATCGAGAACGGCTGCGCCATGCGCACGATGGCGTCGTACACGGCGTTGTCGCCGTGCGGGTGGTACTTACCGATGACATCGCCGACGACGCGGGCGGATTTCTTGTAGGGCTTGTTGTAGTCGTTGCCGAGTTCGCGCATGGCGTAGAGCACGCGGCGGTGCACGGGCTTCAGGCCGTCCCGAACATCCGGCAAAGCCCGTCCGACGATGACGCTCATGGCGTAATCGAGGTAGGACTGCCGCATCTCGTCTTCGAGGTTGACGGGCAGGACTTCGCGGGCGAGTTCGCTCATTCGTCTGGGGCCGTTTGCAGCCGAAAACCCGGCAAAAGATAGTACCATAACTACCTGTTCCATGCCCGTTCTCCAGAGGCCCTCCATGCCGCCTGAACCCGTTGTCGCCGGAGTCGCAGTCGATCCTGCCGAAGTCGCCAAGTTCGACGCCGTCGCCCACCGCTTCTGGGACCCAGACGGCGAGTTCAAACCGTTGCATGCGCTGAATCCACTGCGCGCCGGGTTCGTCGCGGAACGCTGCCGACTCGAGGGGGCGCGGGTCGTCGATGTCGGTTGCGGCGGAGGCCTGCTCGCCGAGGCGCTCAGTCGGCGCGGTGCCCTCATGTCGGGGATCGATCTCTCGCGCGCCATGATCGAAGTCGCGCGCCTGCACGCCGAGGGTGCGGGTCTCACCATCGACTACCGCCAGCGGTCCGCCGAGTCGCTCGTGGCGGAGGCCGCCGGCAGCTTCGATGTCGTCACCTGCATGGAGATGCTCGAGCATGTGCCGGATCCCGCATCGATGGTGGGCACGCTCGGCGCGTTGCTGCGGCCGGGTGGCGATCTCTTCCTCTCCACGCTGAACCGGACACCCAAGGCGTTCGCCGTCGCGATCGTCGGTGCCGAGTATCTCGCCCGCCTGCTGCCGCGGGGCACCCACGAGTACGCGAAGTTCATCCGCCCCTCGGAGATCGCTGCGGCGGCCCGCGATCACGGCCTCGAATGCCTCGAGATCGCCGGGCTCGACTACAACCCGCTCACCGGCTTTTGCACCCTCACCCGCGACCCCTCGGTGAACTACCTCGTACACCTGCGCCGAGCAGGTCCCACCGCCGGATGACCCTCGAACCGCCGGCGGCGCCGGTGCGCGAGTTCGTGCTGCGCTTCGCTCCCGCTGGGCAACGCGCAACCCTCGACGCCCTGTTCGAGATCGAGCGCGAGGTCGCTGCAGCTGCAAGCGATGGGCTCGATCATTCGGTCGCCCATGCCAAGCTCGGTTGGTGGGACGAGGAGCTCGCGCGGCTGGCGCAGGGCGACCCGCGACATCCCGCCACCCGCCGGGCTGCGGCCGCAGCGTTCGAGAGCGGTCGTACCCCTCCGGATCTGCGCCGTTTGGTCGAGGTCGCGCGGATCGATCTCGCGCGGGTCGCCTTCCTCGATCGCAGCGAACTCGATCGCTACCTCGACGACTGGGCGACGGCGCTGTTCCGTCCGCTCGCCCTCAACGCCCTCGGTGCCGTCGATGCGCGCACCGGCGCGACCGAACGGTTCGCCGCCGTCGCGGGGCCTGCCGTGCGCGAGATCGAGCTGTTGTCGGCCGTCACCGCCCATGCCCGCGCGGGCCGAGTGTTCATCCCGCTCGGCGATCCGCCGCGTGCCTACGAACGCTGGATCAGCGAACCGCTCGCATCCGCCGAATCCGCTGAACTTCGAGACCGCGTGACGGCACTGCGTGCAGTGATCTGTGACGCCGCGCAGTCTTTGCCTGTGGAAACCCGCGAGCCGCTCGCCGCCGCGCTTGTATGGGCGAGCCTCGCGCTGCGCACCGCCAGACTCACCGAGAAGGCCTTGCCACAACGCTTGGCCATGAACCGTACCGAGCCGCTTCGGCGTACCATCGCGGCCTGGCAAGCCGCGGTGTCTGCCTGCCGTGGACACCTCCCCCGTCCCATCCGCACCTTGGAGAGCGCATGAGCCTCGAGCCGCCCTTCGACCTGCAGCAGATCACGCTGCGACCCGACGAACTGTCCGGACGCGTGATCGGCATCACCGGTCCCACCGCAGGGATCGGCCGGGCGCTCGCCCTCGAATGCGCACAACGTGGTGCGGAGGTCATCCTGCTCGGACGCAACCTGCGCAAGCTCGAGGCCGTCCACGCGGAGATCGAGGCGCTGCGACGCCACGATGGTGGACCGGTCGCACCGCCGCTGATCGCACCGCTCGATCTCGAGCGGGCGGTCGCCGGAGATCTCGACACCATCGCGATGGCCATCGAAGAGCGTTGGGGGCGCCTTGACGGCCTCGTACACAACGCAGCCTTGCTCGGACAGCTCGCCGCGATCGAGCACTACGATGTGCCGACCTGGGTCAAAGTGATGCATGTGAACGTCACCGCCCCCTTCGCGCTCACTCAGGTGCTGATGCCGGCGCTACGCGCCTCGCAGGACGCCAGTGTGGTCTGTGCCTCGAGCAGCGTCGGGCGTCGCGGCCGAGCGTACTGGGGCGCCTATGCGGTCTCCAAACACGCGCTGGAGGGCATGGTGCAGGTGCTCGCGGACGAGCTCGGACAGACTCGCGTGCGGGTGAACTCCCTCAATCCCGGGCGCACTCGCACCGCGATGCGCCGTCAGGCCTATCCGTCAGAGGACATCGGAACGCTGCCGACCCCCGAGTCGCGCACGGCTGCGTTCATCGCACTGCTCGGACCGCAATCGCGCGGTGTCAGCGGTCGCGCGTTCGACGCGCCCTAGGCCCCCGGGTCCGGCCGCCCGACGGGCGCACCGGCGTCGCGCTCACCCGCGTCGCGCTCACCCGCTTGGGTGCGGGTGCCGAGGTGGCGAGCGCGGTCGCTTCCTCGTCGCTCAGCACTCGGAACTGACCGCGGTTGAGATCACGCGTCAAGGCGAGCGGGCCGAGTGCGATGCGTTGCACACGGCTCACCAACGCGCCTTGCCGTTCGAACAACTGTCGGATGTCCTTGCCGCTCGCGCCCCGGACGACGATGCGGTACCAACGGTTCGCACCCTCGGACTCTTCCTCCGACCCTTCGATCTCGACCACGCTCAGCGTGCGGCCGTCGTCGAGCTCACCGCGCTGGATCGCCTCGAGCGAATGCGGCTCGAGCAGGCCGCGGATGCGGACCCGGAACTCGATCGACCACTCCCTGACACGACGCTGCAGACGCTCGGCGAGTGCACCATCGGAGGTCAAGAGCTCAAGCCCCCCATCGGGCAGCGGCATCGGCGAGATGGCGAGGAACCGCAGGCCGGTGCGCCGCGGCAGCCGAGGCATCAACTCCTCGCGCAGCGACTCGCCCGGGGATCGGTGACAGAGGAACACCGTCGCCGTGGCTGCGAGCTTCGAGGCATCACGGCTGCGGCGTACGACGCGCCCATCGACCCGCAGTTCGTCTCGACCGGTGACCCGTTCACCGAGCGTGGCGGGACGGCCGTTGATGGTGACACGCCCTGCGGCGATCCAGACCTCGGCTTCGCGTCGCGAGGCAAGGCCCGCTTGAGCGAGCACTTTCTGGAGGCGGTCGCCGGACTCCGTCATGCCGGCGCATCGGGCGCGGGCACCGGCAGCAACGGCTCTTCACCCTCGGCGTCGGCCGAGGCCACCGGCAGCACGAGCTGCGGGTTGAGATCGGCCATCGCCTTGAGCTCCGCGAGCGGCGGCAGATCGTCGAGGTCGGCGAGCCCGAAGTAATCGAGGAAGTCGCGGGTGGTACCGAGGAGCTCCGGACGCCCGGGTACATCACGATGACCGACCACACGCACCCAGTTGCGCTCCATGAGCGTCTTGACGATGTTCGGATTGACCGCCACGCCGCGCACCGATTCGATCTCCGCGCGCGTGATCGGCTGCCGATAGGCGATCAAGGCCAGTGTCTCGAGCAAGGCTCGCGAATAGCGTTGAGGACGCTCAGGCCAGAGACGCGAGACCTCGCGGCCGAACTCCGCGCGGACCTGCAGGCGCCAGCCGCTCGCGACCTGACGAAGCTCGAGCGCACGGGTCTCGTGATCGGCCGCGATGCGCGTCAGCGCCTCCCGCAGCGCCTCCGGCGTGGGCCGTACATCCTCGTCGAAGAGCTGCGCGATCTCAGCGATGGAGAGCGGGCGACCCGCCGCGAGCAGCGCGGCCTCGACGATGTTTCGGACATGATCTTCGTTCATGCGATCCCTGGGTCTTCGTTGGCTTCGTTGTTCGGCGTACCGTCCTCGACGGTGTCAGGGACCGCCTGCACAGGCGGACGGTCCGCTCGGCGGACATGCAGCGGGCCGTAGGCCTCGGTCTGCACCAGATCGAGCAGACCTTCGCGGACCAGCTCGAGGATGGCCATGAAAGTGACGGTCACGCCCATCCTCCCCTCCTCGGGGCGGAAGAGACGGTTGAACTCCGCGAACGTCTGGCCGTCGAGTGCGGCCAAGATATCGGTCATGCGCGCACGCACCGACAGCCGCTCGCGCTGAACATGATGGTGCGCGAACATCTGCGCACGCGCGACGACCTCGCGGAACGCGACGATCATCTCCTGCAGCGTGACCTTCGGCAGGCTCGAGACCGGCCGGTGCAGTTCGCTAGGCGCGTTGGCGACCCAAGTGTCGCGCTCGAGCCGCGGCAACTGGTCGATGCCGAGCGCAGCCTGTTTGTAGCGTTCGTACTCCTGGAGGCGCCGCACCAGCTCCGCGCGCGGGTCGGCCTCCTCGGGCGCCGCGTCCGACGAACGCGGCAGCAGCATGCGCGATTTGAGTTCCGCCAGCGTCGCCGCCATGACCAGATACTCGCCGGCCAGCTCCAGCTGCATCTCCTGCATCATCCCGATGTAGTTCATGTATTGCCGCGTGATGTCGGCAAGCGGGATGTCGAGGATGTCTAGGTTCTGTCGCCGGATGAGATAGAGCAGCAGGTCGAGCGGGCCCTCGAAAGCCTCGAGGAACACCTCGAGCGCCTGCGGCGGGATGTAGAGGTCGCGAGGCAGTTGCGTGAGCGGCTCGCCCTGCACCACCGCGAACGGCATCTCGCCCTGCAAAGGCAAGCCGCCCTCTATCGGAAGCGGCGTGCCCTCGGGCACTGCGGCGTCCTCGCCGCTCTTCGGCACGATGCTCAGGTGCGGTCGGGTCATCGGTTCAGTCTCCCCGCAGGTGCATCGCGCGCCGCACTTCATCGAGTGTCTCGCGGGCGGCCTCGCGGGCCTTTTCGGCGCCCTCGGTGAGGATGTTGCGCACGAGCTCCGGGTTCTCCTCGAACTCTTGCGCGCGCTTGCGCATGGCCGTGGTGTCCTCGACGAGTCGATCGATGAGCGGCTTCTTGCACTCAAGGCAACCGATGCTGGCGCTGCGGCATCCCGCCTCGACCCATCGGTGGGTGCCCTCATCGGAATAGACCTGATGCAGGGACCAGACCGGGCAGCGTTCCGGCTCGCCGGGGTCGGTGCGCCGTGCCCGCGCCGGGTCGGTCTGCATGGTCTTGAGCTTCTGCGTCACCGCATCGGGATCTTCGCGAAGGCCGATGGTGTTGCCGTAGGACTTCGACATCTTGCGACCGTCGAGTCCGGGCAGCTTCGGTGTCGGCGTCAGCAGCACCTGCGGCTCCGGCAGGATGGCGACGCTCGTGCCCTCGAGATAGCCGAGCAGACGCTCGCGATCGGCGACCGTGATGCGGGTGTTGGACTGGACGATGCCGCGCGCCTTCTCGAGCGCCTCGGTGTCCCCACCCTCCTGGAACTTACGGCGCAGTTCTCGATAGAGGCTGCTTTGACGGCCACCGAGTCCGGCGACCGCCTTCTCTGCCTTGGCCTCGAAACCGGTCTCCTGACCGAAGATGTGGTTGAAGCGGCGGGCGATCTCGCGCGTGATCTCGACATGGGCGACCTGATCCTCACCGACCGGCACCCAAGACGGGCGGTAGAGAAGGATGTCAGCCGACTGCAGCAGCGGGTAGCCGAGGAACCCGTAGGTCGCGAGGTCCTTCTCGGCGAGTTCGGCCTGCTGGTCCTTGTAGGTCGGCACTCGTTCGAGCCAAGAAAGAGGCGTGATCATCGAGAGCAACAGGTGCAGTTCGGCGTGCTCGGGGACATGCGACTGAACGAACAGGGTCGCAACGCCAGGGTTGAGTCCGGCTGCAAGCCAGTCGACCACCATCTCGTGGGTGAACTCGGGCAACTGCTCGGTGTCGGCGTAGCCGGTCGTCAGCGCATGGAAGTCCGCCACGAAGAAGAAACAGGGGTACTGGTATTGCAGATCGACCCAGTTGCGCAGCGCACCATGGTAGTTGCCGAGGTGGAGCTGGCCGGTGGGGCGCATGCCGGAGAGGACGCGGCCGGCGGGGGCGGGAGTGTTCACTGGCGTGATTATAGCGAACCGTGGGGCCGGGCGGCGGCGACTCAGAGCCCGAACGGCGCAAGACTGCCCCGGCCTTGGCGCAGCACCACCGGCGGCCAAGTCGCCAGATCGACCACGGTGGTCGGCTCCAATCCACAGGAGCCCCCATCGAGCAGCGCATCCACCCGGTTCACGAGGCGGGCCTCGATCTCGGTGCCATCGTTCAGGGGCAGATCGTCACCCGGCAACATCAAAGTGGAGCTCATGATCGGCTCGCCGAGCTCCGCGAGCATCAACCGCGGCACCTCGTGGTCCGGCACCCGGATGCCGATGGTGCGGCGCTTCTCGTGCTGCAGGCGCCGGGGTGTCTCGCGCGTCGCCTCCATGATGAACGTGTAAGGGCCGGGCGTGCAGGCCTTCAGCAACCGGAATTGGCGGGTGTCCACCTTGGCATAGCGCGCGATCTCCGTCAGGTCGCGGCAGACCAGGGTGAAGTGATGGTGCCGGTCGGCCTCGCGGATGCGGCGGATGCGCTCCAAGGCCTCCTTGTCCCCGATATGGCAACCGAGCGCGTAGCAGGAGTCGGTCGGGTAGGCGATCACCCCACCCGTCCGCAGGAGTTCGACCGCTTGCCGGATGAGGCGCAGTTGCGGATTGACGGGATGCAGTTCGAGGCGGATCACGGGGCCGTATGATAGTCGTATGGACAGCTCATCCGATGACCTCCCCCTAGGAGCCGCCCCAACCGTCTCGCAGAGGCTCCGCGAGCGGCTGACAGCCGCCCTCGAACCCCTCGAGATTCAGGTCGAGGACGACAGCGCGCTGCACGCAGGGCACGCCGGCGCGCAGGAAGGCGGGCACTACCGGGTCCATATCGTCTCGGCGCAGTTCGTCGGGCTCCCACCCCTCGCCCGTCACAGGCTGGTCTACGCCGCGCTAGGCGACCTCAAGCGCCTGGGGGTCCATGCCCTGTCCATCGACGCCCGTCTGCCCCCATAATGCGCGCCCCTTTCTCCGATCGAGAGACCGCTATGACCCTCGCCCGCTTCCTCACCGTCGGGGCCCTCGCCCTCACATTGGCCGCCTGCGCGCCCACCGACAAGGCCGCCGCCAACGCCGACCCCGGTGCCAAGACGATCGCCACCGTCAACGGCAAGAAGATCACCGAGACGATGCTCGACACCTTCGTGAAGGCGGCCGCGGGCCGTCCAGCCAGCGAGCTCGACCCCGAGAGCCGCAAGGAAGCGATCGATGCGCTGATCGACATGCAGGTCCTCGCCGCCGAAGGCCAGAAGCAGGGCCTCGACAAGAAGGGCGAAGCCGCCGCCAGCATCGAGCTCGCGCGCATCAACGTGCTGCAGCGCGCGGTCGCCGACGGCTACCTGAAGGACAAGACCCCGACCGATCAGGAGCTGCGCGCCGAGTACGATGCGTTGGTCGCGAAGATGCCGCGCTCGGAATACCGTGCCCGTCATATCCTTCTGCAGAACGAGGCGTTCGCCAACGAGATCCTCGCTCGCCTCAAGGCCGGCGAACGGTTCGAGACGCTCGCGCGTCAGTCGCTCGATCCGTCCTCGAAGGACGGCGGTGATCTTGGCTGGTCGCCCGCCAACCGCTATGTGGCGCCGTTCTCCGATGCGCTCCTGAAACTCAAGAAGGGCGAGACCACGGCCGCTCCGGTCCGTTCGCAGTTCGGTTGGCACATCATCCGTCTGGATGACGTGCGCGACACATCACCCCCGCCGCCGTTCGAGCAGGTCAAGCAGCAGCTTGAGCCGGCGGTGCGCGCCAAGAAACTCGAGGCGTACACCGACGAGCTCGTCAAGGCCGCCAAGATCGAGCGCGTAGAGGAGAAGGCCGCCGCGACAGCTGCCGCTGCGGGCGCCACCCAGGACGCCGCGAAGGACGCCGCAGCCAACAAGTGAGCCTCGCGCGGTCGAGCGCCGACGCGCGCTCGCCAGGTAAGCACACACAGACGGCCGCCGGACTCAATCCGGCGGCCGTTTCGTTTCCAGTGTCCTGAGCAACGTCGGTTCATCGAGCACCCGCACCCCGAGCTCCTCGGCCTTGCGCAGTTTCGATCCCGCGTCGCTGCCGGCGACGACGAAGTCCGTCTTCTTCGAGACGCTGCCCGAGACGCGCGCCCCGAGCGCTCTCAGCGCGTCCTCGGCAGCGCCGCGATCCATCGACGCAAGAGAGCCGGTCAGCACCCAGGTGAGGCCGGCGAGCGGCGGCGGCGACTCTGCCGCTGCAGGTGCAGACGCAGGCCAACGGACCCCCGCCTCGCGCAGCCGCATGATCATGTCGCGATGGGCGGGATCCGCGAAATACTCCACCACTCTCGCAGCCACCACCGGCCCCACATCCGGTACCTGCTGCACCGCGCCGAGATCAGCCTCCATCAAGGCAGCGAGGTCGCCGAAGTGCGCTGCAAGCGCGACCGCGGTCGCCTCTCCCACCTCGCGGATACCGAGCGCGAACAAGAACCGGGGCAGCGTGGTCTCACGCGCCTTGGCGAGCGCAGCCAACAGGTTGTCCGCCGACTTCTCCCCCATGCGATCGAGTCCGGCGAGCGTCGCTCGGTCGAGCTGGAAGAGATCAGCCGGCGTCTGCACGAGATCGGCGTCCACCAACTGCTCCACCAACCTCTCGCCGAGACCCTCGACATCGAGGGCGCG
>Ga0315906_10001366_pt1 | contig 36404 bp, 53 predicted proteins | sample LakEriMetagenome_4_FD_203526 | JGI IMG/M metagenome (GOLD analysis project Ga0315906, IMG submission 203526) | Freshwater fungal communities from buoy surface, Lake Erie, Ohio, United States - Buoy 2 MA122 | ecosystem: Environmental > Aquatic > Freshwater > Lake > Lake biofilm | place: USA... | reverse complement strand
TTGCCGCGGTTCATTGAGCATGTGTGACAGTAACACGCGACACGGTTTGCTGGTGGCGGTGTGTGATGACTTACCGGAGGCCACGCCGTGTCTTTGACTTCGGCTGTGTGTGGCATTCCAGTCGGAATCATCTGTTCCACGTCGCTCATGTACGCGTCCCAAAATTCCTGCAAAGGATCGTAAAACACAAACTCTCCTTTGACGGCTGGTTTATAATCTGAGCAGTTTAACGACTTGCTCAGGTCGAACTACTAGCGGTCGAACTCACCCACAGGCGGGGTGTAGTTCATGAAGACCTTCAGGTACGTCAGCCACGACTGCAGAAGCACCCACGACTTGCGGGCCTCCTTGGGCTGCTCGTACCAGTACATCGCGTCCTCCACGTCCCGCTGAATCGGCTGCACCACGGCGATCCAGTAGAAGTGTGCGACGAGCGACTCCTCGCCGTCGTGAAGGAAAGCGTTCTCTGCCTCGTCAATCGAGGCGGTAGCGTTCGACACAGGGATTCCTTTCGTTGTTTACCCTGTTATGAAAGGCGGTGTGGCCTTTCCACACCTCCCTCCCCCTCTACCTGCAGGGGGAGGGCTTGGGCGGCACTACTCCTCCTCACCCACCGTCCAGCGGCAGATGACGTACTGCAGCGTGCGTCCGGGAGTACCCTCGCCAGCCATCCACCACTTCCAGTACGAGAACTCCGCACTCCTCCACACATCGTTGCGGATCTGCTCAGTCCACTGGAGAGGAGTCCTCCCGTGGTCGCAGCACCACGCCTTCGCGGAAGACAGGTCCGGCTGGATACGGATCACCCGATCCTCACCCCCCCGCTCAACGAGGGAAATCGTGTACACGTCCATATTTCACCCCCTTTCACATTCAGGGCTGCCTTGCTTATTTGGCGCAGCCTTTCTACGCCTCCCTCCCCCGAAGGGGAGGGTGCAGCGGCACTACTTGCGCCGCCTGACGGCGAACGCAGTAGTGCCACGGGACGACCCGTCCAAGGAGGGAGTGTCCTCTCGGAACTCGTCCTCGTCACCGAAGGCCACAAAAGACCACCAGTGAAACTCCTCCGGCACGTACTTGGAACGCTCGAACTCATCGTCCGCGTCGTACCAAGAGCAGCACGGACAGGCATACCGGTCGTAATTCTCCCAGTCGTCGTCCGTCAGCGACCAAATCGGGTGCTTCCTCACAAATCACCTCCTCTTCTGCTAGACAAACTGCGTGTTGGCGCAGCCTTTCTACGCCTCCCTCCCCTCGCACTGAGGAGGGTGTAAGCCCCTTTCTGTTGCCAAGCGGGGCTAGACTCCGATCAAGAGCGAACAACACGGCGGCTATGCACAGTCCACCAGTAGTAACCGTCGTCACCGAGGTTCTGGCTCCTGATTGCGTAACCACCCATGTCACCGGTGTAACCCGCCGAGTCGGTGAGGGCCTTGTGCCAGTCGATATCCACTGCCGTGGCGATCTGGCACCACGCCTTCGCGTGATCGAGGTCAGCATGGACCCCACAAACAAGGTCCTTGCCATCCTCCGTGTTACACGTAACAACCCAAACGTCCATATATCACCTCCTTTCCTACTAGGGGTTTGGTGGCCAGTCATCACGACGGTCACACTCACAGTCGCAACTGGAACGCAGGGGCGCTACCCCCACCAGTCACTTGCCCGTTCTGTTGCCAAGTGGGCCAGACTCCGCTCTAGGCGTTGAGAAACCTGCTCTCAATCACCCAGCCGAACCCGTCAGCGCTGCTGGTCCAAGACTGCAGACCGCAACCGGGGGACGACTTCCAGACGAGGCGAACCCCGTTGGAGCAATCGGCGCACCACGCCATCGCCTCCTCCAAAGACCTGAAGATAGACCCAAGGAGAACGTCGTCAGCGTGCCGCAGCACGATGTACACGTCCATATATCACCTCCTCCCGTGATAGGGGTTGGATGGCTGTCTCACGACAGTCACACTCACGGTCGCAACCGGACAGCAAGGGACGCTACCCCTACCGGCTACTTGCCCGTCCTGTTGCCAAGTGGGCCAAACTCCGTGTCCGACTACAGGCTGCGGATCTGCTGAAGGACATCCAGCAGGTAAGCGCCCGTGGCGTACCGGATAACCTCGCGGTCGCAGTCCAACGCGTCGCTCGCGTCGAGCAGGCCCCACGACTCCGGCGTACCGAGGATCAGGCCGACCTCGTAAAGAGGCACGCCCTTGGTCCAGTCGGTCGGCTCCAGACGGATCGACGCGGCGTAGCCGTTGTCGAACCAGATCTGGCCCATGTAGGCGCCACCCTCGGCAATGCCAAGGGGGGACGCCTTAGGACGAAACCAGTCGCTCATATTTCACCTCCTCTCCTACTAGGGAACAGAAAAGGCACGCCGGGGATTGAACCCGGCAACCGCCTGCGCCAGCAGCCGTGCCTACGACCCGTTCTGTTGCCAAGTGGGTCAGACTCCGGAGGTCCTAGTCCATGTCGTCGCCGTCGAGGATCTCGAGGAGGATCTCCTCCTCGTCGACCCAAGCCTGCGACGCAGACCGCTGCTCGGGGGTCAGGCAGCGCTCTGCGAACCTGTCCCACCGGGCCTCCATCTCGGCGCACCGGGCGTCAGCCCAGTACCGAGGCAGCCTGCGGACGAACCACAGGATGGCGCGGATGGTCTTCATATTTCACCTCCTTTCGGGGTGTTGGGGATGGATGGCTGTCTCACGACAGTCGGGATGGGCGAGCAGTTTAACGTCATGCTCAGGACGGGCGACTGCTACGGCAGGTACCTGCCCACCTTGCAGTCGACGATCGCGTTGCCGACGCGCTCATACGTAGCGGCACCCTCCTTCAGGTTCCGCCAGTTGCTACCGCCGTACTCAGCGATCGTGGTGCACTGCGGCAGCGTGAGCCACTGCGTGAACGCAATCGCCCAAACGCTGATGCAAACCACCACGATAAACGCAACGAGGTACTGAACCCAGTTGCGCTCGATGTGATCCAACATATCTCACCCCCTTTCTTGGTTCGGGGACGCACAGGAGCAGTTTAACGACATGCTCAGGTCAGGTCATTCTAGACACCAACGAACTGCGGCCAAGGCAACTGACCGCGAAGGAACGCGGGATCGTTCAGCAAGTCGTAGACGCTTACTGAACCCCCCATTTCCTCCTCGTAGAACTGCTCGAGAAGGGCATCGAAGTAGTCGGGGTCGTCGGAGTCATCGAACTCATCATCCATCATGTCTCACCCCCTCCTTGGATTAGAGTGTAAGAGGACGGGACGGGATTCGAACCCGTCACCTGCGCCTACCCCGCCCTGTACTGCCCTGCCTAGAAGCACCAGTCGCAAGTGCAGTGTGCCCTGTGCCCACCACTTGCGATAGACCCCGACTGGCAGAAACTCGAGCCTCCGTGAGTCGGCCCTGCCAGATCGAGGCACTGCTCGCAGCCGCCGTACTTGCGACTGTCTGCCTCCCGCGCCTCCCGCCATCGGCGGTTGGCCTCAACGGTCAGCGCTGCAACTTCCTCCGGTGTGCGTTCCATCATCCCTCCTTCCAGATCCACACCATGACGGCCACCACCGCCACCCAAACGGGCGACCAGTGCCACCAGTCCCACGTGTGCGTCCAGTACACGAACGATGTAAACGGGTCCATCACTCTCCCCTATGTTTGTCGTTGTCGGGGTGGATATGTCGGTGCACAACACCGCGCAGTGTCTCCACATAACTGCCGCCGTGACGGAACATCAGCCTCAGCGCCTCTGCCTGCACCGCCTCACGCTCTGCTGCAGACACCGCCAGCAGCATGATGAAACGCTCAGGATGCATCTCCCTGCGTGCACCGTCCTCTAGGCGATGCGTCCATAGATACGCGGGCACTGATCCCTCGACGATGTACTCGTCGCTCACGGCGTTCTCCTCGTGGTAGTTGCCGCTGAAGAGGAGATTTTACCAGAGCGCCGGCCACGCGTCAACCTCTACAGCGTGTGGCGCACGTAACCGTTGTCGGATACAGGTGAGCCGGGGCTGTTGGGAGCGCCCCGGCCCGACTACCGGCTTATGCCGGGTCACCTTACGGCACCTGCTCCGCGTGGCCCCCAACGGCCAGCGAAACCTGAGGAGGACGGGGCAGGGAGGACGGGGCCGCTATCCCCGCCGCTTCGACGCCCGCCCGTGCCAACCCAGCACATCCGGCGTCTGGTCCTCCACCGGGCTGACCGGCTGGACCCTGCCACCTTCACTGACAGCAACACCGGAGAGCAGCATCACCGGCACCTGTACTATCGCGCCCCGGCGTTTAGTCGTATAGTGGCTCCGTGCTGTCGCCGTCGGTGTTCGACACGGCGACGGCTACGATCTGGTCGAGGGGGAGCAGCAGGCGGACCCCGTGGCCCATGACGATGGCATGGGACTCGTCCTGCACTCCGACGATGCTATCGATCTGCACGGATGAACCGTCGACCAGTTGGATGGCGACGATGTGCCCGCTGTCCAGATCGGACCTGAGGGCCAGTATGGCGTTGCGGTGGATCACCAGAGGGTCCCCTCCGTTACGAGTTGGCCACCACATGGGCACGGTGGCAGGGCGGGGCCGTCGCAGATCGGGCACACGGCACCGGGCACGGATGGGTGCCCCGGCGTCAGGGCCACAGCGACGACCCTACGGCAGTCGATGCACTCACAGCGGACGTCCCGCTGTGCGTCGCCGCTCATGCAGCGAGCGTCTATGTTCATGGTTCCTCCTCTTGACCGGTCGAGGTCCCGATGGTACAACACCGGTCGGACTACTGTGACTGGTCGAACCGGTCGAACGCCACGCCGAACCACCGCTCGGCCTCCCGTATGGCCTCCTCGGCCAGCGACGAGTACCGCTGGGCGTACTCGGCACCGTGGCGGTCCTGACCGATGACGCCGAGAGCGTTCCACTCACGGTGGAGTTGGTCCAGACGGGCGCGGATATCTATGGGTCGCACGGTCAGTCCCAGTACAGGCCGTGGACGTCGAACTGCATGAGCCGCCCGCTGACGGTTCGCTGCACCACGTAGGCGTCCTGTGTCACGATGGCGGTATCGGGCCACTCACCGCTCATGCAGACACGGACCACGCCGGTCGTCGGGTTATGGTAGATCGCGCCCATCACGCCGGTCCACTGATGCCGCTCGGCCTCGGGCCAGTCGCGGCGGTAGTCGTACTCAGAGTTCGATGACATCCCATCCCTCGGGGGTCGTATAGTACACGGTTACGATGCCTGCCTGTTCCAGTATCGACCGGCACTCGTCGCACGGTAGGCTCATGGTCCAGTTGCCACGGGCGGATATGGTGGCCACGGCGGCGACCCCACCGGACACGGACCGACCGGCGCGGCGGAGGGCATGGTGTTCGGCGTGCATGGACCGGTACCGGACCAGACGCGGTTCACACCGATGGGACCAGCCGGTGGACACCAGCCGACCGTGACGGTCCAGCAGCGCGGCCCCGGTGTGGAACCGCTTGAGTTCGGACCGTCCGGCGACCCGCATGGCGTGGGTCAGGACGGTCGGACGGCGCGGGATGGCGAGAGTCGCCACGGTTATGCCTGTGGTGGGAGTCGAACCCACACTGAACGGGTTTTGAGTCCGTTGCCTCTGCCAGTTGGGCTACACAGGCGGGCGGGCACGGTGGTCAGACCGGCCAGCGGTTGGTGATCAGACGGAACGTGGCGACGCCCAGCAGGACGATGCCGACGCCCATGTACCAGATGGCCAGCACCGACCACTTAGCGATCAGCCAGACCAGCAGCACGGCACCTAGTATCAGCCACATCATGGGTTGGACCTCCGGCTCGGCCCGTCCCAGACCCAGACCACGATGCCCAGCACCAGCGACACTGCGGCGGCGGTCCACGATGACATGGACATGGCCAGCAGGGCGACGGCTAGGAGCAGGTAGGCGAGGGTCTGCATGTGGTGTTCCTATCGGACGGGCGGGTTCGTTGAGTATGGCGGTATCGTACCACGCCGGGGACGGGGCGGCAACCTCGGCGGGGGGCCAGTCCGAGGAGGGTTGTCCGGTGCCGGTGCCGGGGACGGTGGCGGGGGGCGGTGCCGGTGCCGGGTGGGGGCGGTGCCGGGGGGCGGGTCTGGGACCAGTATCCGAGGACCAGTCTCGGGGACCAGTCTCCGGAGGGGTATATCTCCGGAGGGGTATATCTCCGGAGGCGAGTCTCGAGGGGTATATCTCCGTGGGGGTGCCCTCGCCGGACTCCTCGGGGATATACCTCGAGGGCCAGTCTCGGGGCATACCCTCCCCCTGTCGCCGGACGTCGGGGTGGGGTATCCCTCGAGGTGGAGCGTGTGGGGTATGGGGTATATCCCCTCTGGTGTGTCCTCTGTGTTCGTCCCTCTCGTCTCTCTCGTTGCTCTCCCTCTCGCTCGTCGCATCTGGTCTGAGTGCGGCATGTATAGATGGGGTAGGTATGCTGGCTGACTCGCTGCTGGGATATACGCAGTATGCGCACCCTGCCTCCGATACGTATACATATCGACCGCCCCTCCCCCACCCCCCCGCCACCGGAGACACATGCCTCTCTCGACGCGTCGCCTCATGCACATGAGACTTTTACCACACACACCACAGAGCGTCAAGTGGGCTATCTGAGTGGACCACCAGACGGACCCGAATGGACCAACTAGTGGACCGACAGGGGGACCAGCCGCGACCCCTGATTTATCACCCACGGCTCACATTCGTCAATATTATATAAAAAACCAACACCTGACAGAAGACATCTATAACGATAAGCGCTCGGCGCAGATATAGCAGCCGGTCTGGCTGGGGCCTTACCTAAAGAAAAGAGAAGGAAAAGAGATAGGTGTTAGTAACTATGCGCGTGTGCGCGACGTACTAAAAGACCGAATCAGATGCTTTTCTGTCTTCTAGGAAAACCCCTGTAGTCCAACCGAGCAGGAGTTATGGCAGACCAGAATTGGTGGACCGATAAGGACCTCCTAATTGAAGCAATCCGTACCCACGGCAACTGCAAGCAGGCCGCGCAGGCGTCAACCGCCGCTGGCGTTCCTGTACACGCAACAACGCTAACGTCGTGGTGTGCGAAGTTTGGCATTAAGTTGAGCAAGCGCCAGAATTCACTCGCAAACGACTTCGACTCTCCGAAGAATGCTCCAGCCTTGGAACTAGATGACGTAGCCCAGAAGGTACACGACCTTCTGCAGAAGACCACCGGGGACCGTAGGCACACCATCTCCGAAATTGCGGATGAACTAGATGTGTCTCCCAAGAGGGTCCGGACTTCCCTAGAGGATCTCCGGCGCAGGGGCTACCGCATTCCGGACTCCGACGAGCAGGTGCATATCCAGAAGGTCCTTCCCAACCGGACGAACCTTCACCGTTCTCTGCTCGAGGGCAACGAAATCACAATTGGCATCGTTTCCGACACCCACCTTTCCTCCAACGAAGAGGCTCTGTCGGAACTGCACCTAGCCTACGACATCTTCAAGGACCGTGGAATCACCGAAGTCTTGCACGCTGGCGACTGGACTTGTGGCGTGGACATCTTCCGTGGTCAGGTGTCCGAGATCAAGAACCACACCTTCGAGTCTCAGGTGGAATACCTTGTCGAACACTACCCTCAGCGCGATGGGATCGTCACTCGTGGAATCTCCGGCAACCACGACATCGAAGGTGGTTTTGGCCGGATTGGGGCCAACCCCGTCGTGGCATTGGCGAACCAGCGTGATGACATTGAGTTCCTTGGTGACTACAGCGCGTGGATCAATTACGGACCCGACGAGGACAATCCTTGCTGGATCCACCTTCTCCACGGCAAGGGTGGAATGTCTTATTCCTACTCTTATAAGGCCCAGAAACTCGCTGACGGCTACAGGGCAGAGCGTATGCCCGCATTGCTGGCTGTCGGACATTGGCATGTCCGTGGGGCTTTTGAAGCACGCGGCGTTCAGGTCCTATTTCCTGCGTGTTTTGAGTGGCAATCACCATTTCTTACCCGGCTAGGTCTTTCACCTGCCGTTGGCTTCCACATTCTTACCCTCACCATTGGCAATGACGGCACTCTCGTGAAGATGGTGCCCGAGTACTTCCGCTTCACTGAGGGTCGGACTGTCGAGGAACGGGTGGAGGAGATGGTGCTGTGAAGGGATGGGACCCGATAGGAGCCGTGACGGCGCTCGCCTTCATTGGACTTGCTATCTACCTTATCTACCTTTATGCCTACAGAGACAAAAACTAAATCCAGAATTCGCATCTGTGCTGACTGTCAGAAGGTGCCAGCCAGAGGCATTCGCTCTAAGCGCTGTGTCGAATGCCACGAGAAGCACCTGAAGGAAAAGACACGCAGATGGAATGCTATTCGGGCCGAAAAGGCGCGAGAAAATTACACCCCCACTTGCGAACATCCGGACTGCGACCAGCCCAAGCGCAATGAACTACTTGCCACCAAGTGGTGCGAGAAGCACCTTCACGAAATGAGGGTGCAGTACGGGCGCGAGTACCGCCAGCGCAGACGTGAACACAGAATTGCCAATCCGGGAAGATGTCAAAACCCCGGATGTACAAGTGACTCGTACTCATACAAGGCGAAGTATTGCACGCCTTGTCGTAAGGAACTTAGGAACGCTCAAAACGCTGTCTACAGGCAAGACAGGATGGCTGAGCATGACGCAAAAAACGTTCAGGTCATTCAGTATGTTGCGCAGAGACTAAACGAAGTCGTAAACGGTGCAGCAAAGGGTGAGTCTCTAGACACTCCTGAATGTCATCGAATGGGGACTGTTCTTTTGCAATTACGCGCATGGGGCAGTATCAAATGAGTCTGCTAGCACTCATTAATACCCTGACCACAGACATAGATGAGTGCTTCAACTACGCCGACGAGTTGATTGAGATGGGCCTAGAGCCGTGGAGGACGCTGGACACTCTCACCTCTCTCGACGATTTACGCCGACAGTACATCCGCGAAGCAGCCAATTGTGGCATGTCTGTGCTAAGCATTTCTGGCGCATGCAAGTTATCTCCGCAGGCAGTACGCACAATCATTGATTATCAGGTATCCGTAGATACTTGACATGTCAAACTCGGCGTACTATACTGGTGTATAGATAGATCCTACCCTACCCAAAATAAAGGGACCAAATTGACTAAGCAGACTGAACTTCAACTTAATGCAATTCAGGAGTACATGGATTCTGTGGCGGATTACCACGAAGCCACTCTTCTAGTCGCTGAAATGCGTGCACGTCTTGTTGAGGCGATCGCTGCCAACAAGAAGGCCGGGATAGCGAATCCCGACCCCCTTAGCGCCATTCTTGGACTTAACTCCCAAGAAGATAACCGCGTTGTAGAGCGTGTTGCTCAGAAGGTCACAATCAATCGCTCCTCTAATGGTGCCAAGGCGACGCGCAACTCCCCTAGGAATTCGCCGGGAATGACCAAGAAGGCTGTATATGATGCTTTGCCGGGAGGTGTTTCCGCAATTTCTTCAAGAACCGGCCTGCGCAAGGAGCAGATTTCGTCTGCTGTCGCTGATCTTATGAATGCCGGTCTTGTTGAAAAGCATGGTACGTATGGCAACACCACCTACACCGTTAAGGGTGAGAAGAAGGAAATGGCTGCCAAGGACTTTGCGAGTATCCATTACCACACACTAATCGCTAATAGTAATTAGCGGAGGCCGATGTCTGACCCAGATCGCGTAAAGCAAATGATGGATATGTACGCAGACGGCGCTACGCTACGACAGGTAGCCCAGAAGTTCGGTATATCTCATGAGCGGGTCAGGCAGTTGTTTGAAAATCGGGACCCAACCTTTACAGCCAAGATTGCTGCTGGGCGTGAAGAGGCGAAAATCCTCCAGCGTGCTGCTAAGGAACAAGAGCGCGAGAACGAGCGCAAACGGCCCAAGGGTGTTTGTCGAATTTGTGGTGATCCTATTTACCGTCCACGCGCAAAGTATACTTGTTCGCCTGAGCATCAGCAGATATGGAACAAGATCAAGTTGCATATAGACTCAGACATCAGGCGCGACCACATCGTTGCTGAAGCCAAGGTAATTAAGGCCAACGAGTCTAAGTACACTAAATCGCAGGTAAAGTGGGCAAATCGTGTTCTGTCTAACGACAGTTCGGTGTTCAAGCCTCACGCTTTTGTTCCAAAAAGTGACGCTCACAATACTTTTCAGGCTTGGAAGAAGGAATTTGGACATAAGGTTCAAGTACCCGATCTACATGATTGAATATACCTCCGCTTTGTATTCGAATTAAGTAGGTGTCATGGTACCGACCAGACCACCGCTCTGGGTCGAATGGCGAGCGTCTAAAAGAGAGAAGTACAACAAGAATCTGGGCGATCCGGTCAAGCCCAGTCAGGTCCTTAGAACCGAGTTGTGTGCTTGGTGCTGGGGTCAAAAAGCAATTTACGAAGCAGTCAGGGTTGAGGGCAAGACGGTTGGTTACTTGCCGGTAATCTGTAGTAATTGTGACGGTTACGGTGTCACAGCCTAACCCGCGTCCGGTTCGTCCGTTTGATTTGAGAGGTATTTATAACCTCAGAGCAGACAGGTCAGAACACGACGAAGATCTTCATTGGTCTTGTGAACGTTTTTGGTGCAAATTCTCTTTTGATGAGTGCTTCATTAGAAGATATATTGCTATAGAATTAGAATTCGAAGAATACGACGACGACTAGGAGCGAAATGCCAACTTACCTACCCGGTGGACAAGCCGACCGAGTATTCGCAGAAAAGTTGACTTTCCGTGGGCAGGGCGTTGAGGGACTGGTAGAAGTGATCGATGCTTTTGTTCCTGAGGGCGCTGATTCAAATCAATTGGCTACGAACTACGCTAAGGATGTCTTCGACCTTCTCACGACTACCGAAGATTTTCCACAAGTACGTACAGAGATGTATGAGTATCTGCCGGAGCATCACGAAACAAAAAAGTACGCCGAGAGACTTACTTTGCGCGGACACGAGGTTGATGCTCTGCGAGAGATTATTTCAAAGATTGATCGCAAAGACCTAACTTTCAACGCGGCGACACTTATCGACTTTGTAATGTACAAGATGGGAAGCGAGCCTGTCCACATCGACCAGCGGCAGCAAGAACTAACCGTCTAAAATATGCTTGTGGGTTTTGAGAGGGGGCTTCGGCCCCCTCTCGTATGTCCGGTTTTGGTGGTTTACTGTATTTCACTAGTTACTAGTTGGCAATGATGGTGGAGGCCCAGCCTGACTGCCGGAATTCATAACTTTACATGTGAGAAAGGCGCTACGTTTCGACGGTCTATTACTTGGACTGACGAAAACGGCACTGCTATTAATCTCACAGGTAGTACCGCCCGCATGCAAGTGCGGAACACGCACGAAGCCACGTCCACTGTTTTAAGTTTGCTGTCGACTGGTGCAAGTCCGGCGATCACTATCGCTCCAACTACAGGCGTTATCACGATTGTGATTTCGGCCACGACCACTGCGGCTCTTAGTGATGGGCCGAAGGTTTATGACTTGGAAGTGGTCATGGCCAACCAAGATGTGGTCCGTCTGTTGCAAGGCCAATTTGTTGTTAGTCCCGAGGTTACTCGGTGAGTACTGATATTGTAACTGTAGATGTCCCGAAGACAGTTGTCGTTTCAGACAACGAAATTCAGGTTGTCGAAGTTGCTGCTCAGGATGAAGTAGTTAGTGTAATATCGGTTGCCGAGCAAGGACCGGCAGGACCCTCCCCAGCAACTTATATTCACAATCAGGCGAGCGCTAGCGCGGTATGGACGATCAATCACAATCTTAATCGGCATCCGTCGACGACAGTTGTTGATTCTGCCGGAAATGTTGTAATTGGAAATATTTTATACGCATCTGAATTCCAGATTGTGATATCTTTTTCTGGTTCATTTGCTGGCAAAGCCTATTTGAATTGAATGAGGAGATTTCGTGAAGGTTCTTAATGATCTTGATCTTACTAGGAACGAGATTCAGAATGTGGTCATTCAGAACCTCGCGACGGTTCCGAGTAGCCCCGTGGTTGGGCAGATCTATTACGATACTGTTCTGGGGTACCTGCGCGTGTGTCAGGCGCTTGGTCCTCCAGCGGTCTGGGTTCGCCTTGACGATGACTGGGTGTCGTCTGTTGGTGCAACCGCTCCGATTCAGAGCAGCGGGGGCCTGACACCGACCATCAGTATTGATGCGGCCACCACGTCTGCTGCTGGTTCGATGTCCGCTGCCGACAAGACGCTTATTGACGGCGCAACGTCGAACGATACAGCGAGCACGCTGGTCAAGCGCGACTCTAACAAGCGTTTTCGCGCTGGCGATCCGAGCGACCCGCAGGACGTAGCCACTAAGGCTTATGTTGACGGAATCGCGTCTGGCCTTGATGTCAAGGCATCGGTTCGCGCCGCGACTACAGCCAACATCACTCTCTCAGGCGCACAGACGATTGACGGCGTGAGTGTCGTTGCTGGCGATCGCGTGTTGGTCAAGAATCAGACGGCGGGTGAGGACAACGGCATCTACGTTGCGTCGGCGTCGTCATGGAGCCGTGCATCTGACGCGGACTCCAACGCTGAGGTCACGCCCAACCTCTTCACGTTTGTCGAGGAAGGCACGACAAATGCCGACTCGGGTTGGACGCTTGGTAACAACGGTTCGATCACTCTAGGCACCACAAGCCTGAACTTCGTGCAGTTTTCGGGCGCAGGACAGATTGTTGCTGGCGATGGTCTAACCAAGACCGGCAATACAATCAACGCCGCTGGTACTGCCGACCGCATCAGTGTCAGCGCAGATGCGATTGACATTGCTAGCACTTACGCTGGTCAGAACACGATCACGACTGTTGGCATTATCAACTCGGGAACGTGGAACGGCACCGACATTGCCGTGGCCGACGGAGGAACCGGCGCGTCCAACGCTGCCGGGGCAAAGACCAATCTTGGGTTTATGACCCGGTACGAGGCCAATGTCGGGAACAACTCTGACACAGCCATTGCGGTTACTCACAGCCTGAACACCAAGGATGTGATCGTTCAGGTTTACGAAACTGCATCGCCCTACTCACAGGTTATGCCGGATGTTGAACACACCAGCACGAGCGTCGTGACTTTGCAGTTCGCAGTTGCGCCTACGACTAACCAGTACCGCGTGGTCGTCATCGGCTAATGCGATTCCTTAAAGGCGTCACCACGATAGCCCTTACCATCACCGGGGGTACTCCCGGTGAGGGTAAGGTGTTGACGTCAGATGCAAACGGTACGGCTTCATGGCAGGACTCTGTGGGTGGGCTTTCTGATGGTAGCGTAACGACTGCCAAACTGTCAGACGATGAGATTGCCCTGTACGTCAAGTTGACGAGCGAGGTATACGGCTAGTGGCATCAATCAGCAAGAGGATTCTCTCGGGGTCCACGGCAGGGCGCTTGATTGCTGTCTCCGCTACGTCGTCGCCGGGAACAACGATCCACACGGCGGTTGCCGGTTTCACGGACATTGATGAGGTCAACCTCTTCGCCGTAAACACCAGCACTAGCGATGTGCTGCTTTCTATTGAGTACGGCAGCACGGGTACGGCTCACGAGGTTGACTTCGTGATTCCCGGCCAAGTTGGTCTGGTTGATGTGGTGACCAAGTTGGTGCTTCAGGACGGCGCAGTTATCCGTGCTTTTGCCGGTACGACGAACGTCCTGAACATCGGCGGTTATGTCAACCGGATTACTGCGAGTACCCCAAGCGTCACGGAAAGCATCTACGACGCAAAGGGCGACATCGTTGTCGCTACCGCAGACAACACTGTTTCGCGCCTCCCAATTGGGGCAAACAGATTCTCGCTCGTTGCCGACTCTGCCGAGAGTACCGGCGTCAAGTGGGCCAATGCAGCGCAGCAGGAACTCAACTCGCAGTCTGGAACGTCGTACACATTCGTCCTTGCTGACGCATACAGCAAGACCGTCCAGTTCACGAACGGGTCGGCTATCACTGCGACGATTCCGCCCAACTCGTCAGTTGCCTTCCCAATCGGGTCAGTTATCACCCTTATGCAGTGGGGCGCTGGGACTGTGACGGTCGCGCCGGGGTCTGGTGTCACGCTTCGCGGCGATGGGTCAAAGTTCAAGACCAACGCTCAGTATGCGATTGCCACGGTGATGAAAATGGCTAGCGATGAGTGGGTCATGTTCGGGAACGTCAAGGCATGAGCGTACTTCTTGGTTCAGTAGCCGCCAGCGGGGCTGCACTGCCAATTGTCACTGGCGGCACGCCCACCAGCGACGCCACCTACTACTACCACACGTTCACCGCGAACGGCACGCTGACCGTGAGCGCCGCGCCGCTGACTGCCGACTTGCTGGTTGTCGCTGGTGGCGGTGGCGGGGCGATTGATCTGGGCGGCGGCGGCGGGGCCGGTGGGTACCGATCCCTTACATCGCAAACGCTGGCACCGGGTTCTTTCGCAGTTGTTGTCGGTGCCGGGGGGGCGGCTGCTCGTCAGTCACCCTCTACTTTTCAGACCAACGGAAGCACAACGAGCATAGGCGCTACTAGCGCAAGCGGAGGCGGAAAGGGCGCTGGTTTTGAGGCGGGATTTGGCAATGGGTCGTCAGGAGGCTCCGGTGGTGGAGGTTACGACTATTATAGCGCCGCAACCGGTGGTTCTGGAAACGCTGGTGGCTACTCGCCTGTTGAGGGTTACGCGGGTGGGGGCAACTACTACGATGATCCACCCGGCCCCGGGAGGACCGCCGGGATGGGTGGCGGCGGCGGCGGCGCAGGCGGCGTGGGGGCATCTTCTACTGACGGCAACTTTGTTGCGATAAGTGGAGGTGCCGGGGCAACGTGGCTAAACGGGACCACTTACGCCGCAGGTGGAGCAGGTGGAAATAGCACGGGTACAAATGGAACAGCAAACCGAGGCAACGGAGGAAACGCCAAAGCCGGGTATGCTTCTACCGTTGCCGGTGCAGGCGGATCTGGCATCGTCGTCGTCAGGTACACCCGCGCACAGGTGGGTGGCTGATGGCGCATTGGGCCGAACTGGACGAGAACAACGTCGTCCTGCGCGTTACGGTCGGAAGCAACGACGAGCCTGACGAGGGCTACGGTTGGCTTGTTGAGAACTTGGGCGGTCGGTGGGTGCAGACCTCGTACAACCACAACTTCCGCAAGCAGTTCGCGGGCATCGGGTTCACCTACGACGAGCAGGCCGATGTGTTTGTTGCGCCGCAGCCGTACCCGTCGTGGTCACTGGACGAGAACCACGATTGGCAGCCGCCCGTTCCGATGCCCGACGAGGGCAATTGGAGGTGGGACGAGGGCAGCCTTTCGTGGGTTGAGGTTATCCCACCACAGCCACCGGAGGTTCCTGAATAATGGGCGTCGTTGTCAACACAGTCAAGACTGTTGAGCGCGGTACCACTATCGGCAGCACCAGCGCCTCTGTGACCACGACATCTGGTCAGATCGTGGCTGCGTCGGCAACGCGCCGCACTATCGTGCTGACGAATCTCGGCTCCGATTACGTCTGGATTGGCGCTTCCGGCGTCACCGACAATCAGGGCATCCGCCTTGCCCCCGGTCAGGCGCTCACTATTGACAAGTCCCCCACCGCTGCGGTCCACGCAAAGGCCGCGAGCGGCACGCAGACCGTGGCGATCTTCACGGAGTCCGACTAGATGGCGCTGCTGGGCGCACAGTTCGTCAACGCGGTATCCCCGAACCCGGTTGGTTCGCTACAGGCGTATGCCGGGGCGTCGGCCCCGACCGGCTGGCTGCTGTGTGACGGAACCTCGTACTCGACCTCCGTGTACCCCGAGTTGTATTCGATACTGGGCTACACCTACGGCGGATCGGGCGCGAACTTCAACGTGCCGGACCTTCGCGGGCGTGTGCCGATGGGCGCGGGTACCGGAGCGCAGAATGGCGGCAGCGGCAGCGGTGCGATCAGTGGCGGCACCGCGCTTACCGCAAGGACGCGAGGGGCGTTCGGCGGCGACGAGCGGTTGCAATCGCATACCCACATTTCGCCGGGGCAGAACCTAGCGACGTTGTATAACGCGGGCGGATCGCCTCTGCAAGGATGGAACGCTCCGGGTGTTGACGGGCTATCTAACTCAACAACCGACCATTCCCGCACAGGGAAAGGTTCCGGCGAGAACATGCCCCCGTTTCTCGTCACGAACTACATCATCAGGGCCGTTGCCGACGCCCCGCGCTCGGGCCTTGCCTACGGCTCCACGCCCCCGATTGTCACGGCGCTGCCGAGTAACCCGCAGTTCGGTGATGTTGTGACGTACATCGCTGATGCGACGAACGGCGTTGCCTGGAACCTTCAGTACGACGCGAGCGGGACGTACCCGTGGAAGTTCGTGGGGGGTGCGCCGTTACTCAATACAATCGCTGCCGGGGAGTCTACGGCTAGTTCCAGTTACGTCGCACTTACGACGGCTGGCCCTCAGATCACCGTGCCTGTCGCGGGTGACTACGACGTGCTGATCGGGTGCAACTTCAACAGCGGGGCGGGAAACGATATCCCCGCCGCGATGTCGTTCCTCGTTGGCGCAACCGCAGCATCAGACGACGACGCTGTTTGGATGCAGACTCGCGGACCCGGCTACAACCACACAAACAGCAAGCCAAGCCGTAAGACCGGCATAGCCGCATCAACGGCTCTGGTCGCTAGGTACAAGTCGCCAGCCGGTGCCGGGATGATCTTCGGTCAAAGGTTTATGCGTGTAACCCCGATCCGAGTGAGCGCCTGATGACCACCCTCACCGATACACAGGTCATCACCGCGAGCGGCGGGCTGGTGGAGTTGGGGTACTCGCAGATTACGAGCAACCTAACGATCAGCAGCAACACGGCGGGATCAGGCACCGAAGTTATCGCTCCGCTTACTGTCGTGTGTGACGGGTCGCCGGTACTCGTTGAGTTCTGGTGCGGGCAGACAGTCCTCCCCGCCTCGGGCCAAATATCTGTTTCTCTCTACAGGGATGGCGCAGAGGTCCACCGCCAGTGGTCGGTCGTGCATAACCCCTCGTCATCAGGCTCTGCCTACCCGCCCATTTACGCTTCATACAGGACGACACCGCCTGCCGGTTCGCACACATTTAGCGTCAAAGCGTATGGCCCTTCTAGCCCGCAGATGCAGGCAACCGGAACAAACAATGCACCGATCTTCCTCCGAGTCAGCAAGATCGTCACCGCAACCCAGTGGCCCGCCGTCACCACCGGCACGATCATCTGCACCAGCAGCACGCGGCCCTCTGCTCCGTTCCCCGGTCAGTTGATCTGGGAAACGGATACGAACTTGATGCGTGTGTATGTGTCGAATCTTGGGTGGAACTCCATTGCGCCGCAGGCATTGAGCGTTGAGTACCTTGTCGTTGCTGGTGGTGGTCAGGCGGGCGGTTCTGCGGGCCAGTCCATCGCATCAGGTGGCGGCGGCGCAGGTGGAATGTTGACAAACCGTCTGACTGGAACGCGCCATCCTGTTTCTGCCGGAACTCCATACACAGTGATTGTCGGTGGCGGCGGCGCAAACGCTGCTACTGGTTTCTACACGGGCACGGCGGGCGGTCAGAGCCGCTTTGACACCATCATTTGCACAGGTGGCGGTGGTGGTGGAACGTGGGGCAACCAAGCCGGTTCCGGTGGCTCTGGTGGAGGCGCTGGCGAGAACGGACAAGGCCTTGACGGCGGTGCTGGCACAGCAGGTCAGGGCTACCGTGGCGGGAACGACCAGTCCTATGACTCTGGCACAGGAAGCGTTGGAGCCGGGGGCGGAGGGGCTAGTGGTTCGGGTTACGACGTGCAGGCAAACGCCGCAGGGGTTGGAGGTTCGGGCGGCGACGGACGCGCATCTGACATTACCGGAACTTGGGTTATGTACGCAGGCGGTGGTGGCGGTGGTGGTAACGCTGTGGGGGGCAAAGGCGGAGAAGGTGGCGGAGGCACGGGCGCTGCCGGGACTGCTACCGGTGCCAACGCCACTGCAAATACGGGTGGCGGCGGCGGTGGAAGTTGTACGAACGCAAATGAAGCCGCGCAGCGTGGGGGCTACGGAGGCTCAGGCATCGTCGTGGTTCGGTACCCAAGCATTTTCCCCACTGCAACAGTTACCGGAAGTCCTTCGGTCACTACAGTTGGAACAGACCGCGTGTACACATGGACTTCTGTTGGAACGTGGTCAATCACCTTTAATTAGTACAAGTCGTGTGTCCGGTCTGGATGGTTCAATAGCCATGTACGAAGAATTGTCGTTGGAGGCATAGTTGGCCGGTCCAGATGTAGGCGGCTCGATGGGTGGACAGGACCCCGAAAAGTACGGTCCTATTCGCTCGCTACTTAAGTATTACTCAACCAAGCCGCACATCTTTCGCTCTTGCGTAAAAGATAATCGTAAGCGCTTTGGTCCTCGAGTCAACAACGTGTGTGCGTGGGTCAAGGACCAAATCAAGGGCACGACTTACTGGCGCGGCAAGGAAGCCGAACTTCGTGGCATGATGCTCGAAGAAGGCATGACCGAAGCCGATATTCAAATCATTATTTACGACACGGATTGGGATCAAGAAGTCGAATACCCGCCAAGTCGTGAAATGGCTGAGCAGATGTGTGAGAATCTCGGCATCGATTACGATTCAAGCGGTTATGATAGTGCGTGCCCCGGCTGTGGCGAGTGGGGCGACTGCGACTGTGACGAGATGCACGAGGCTCTTGAAAATCATAAGGCCAAGCATTTCATGCAGACACAGTTGTCTGAAGCCAAAGTAAAGCCGGATCCCAAGTTTCCTTCTAACGCCACTGAAGAAGAGAAGAAGGAATGGCTTAAAGGAATCAGCGACGCAGACAAGAAGGCCAGTGACGCAGGTGAGGCTGAGGCTGCTGCCGGATCTCCCGGTAAGAAAAGCAGCGGCGGTAAGGGTCCTAAGAACCCGAGAGAAGTCGCCCGTCCGGAGAATGGCACGATCGTCTATGATGATGGGTCTATTAAGGACTCTCGCACGGGGCTTGTAAAGTACCCGGTCCATGTGTATCAGGATGGGTCGGTCAGGTATGATGATGGGTCCGTGGCTCGACCCGGCTCTTTGGCGTCGCTTTTAGTGTTGCAGCCTATGAGCAAGGAAGACCGCGCACGTCTGTTTCAGGCTGGACCCGCTGGACTGGCCTTGAAGGACTTTGCAAGTGTTGACGAGTTGATCAATTCTGTGGTCAAGCAGGCTTATTCGAAGGCCGGGGTCGGCGGAATGGGGGAACTATCCGTCGACCCTTTAGCGCAACAGGGGTCGATCAGCCCCCTGAGTGATGCTTCTGCTTCAATGGTGGCCGGTCAGTCCGCTGGTAAGTTGCCAAAGCCTGAAGGCAACGTCAACAGTCCCGGACTAAGTGCAGCCGACGATGAGAACAACATGCCGCTAAAGCCGCGTCGTGGTGAAAGTATTGTTCGTGGTCCGGATGGTGGTCGGGGTGTCTGGCGTACGGTTGACAAGACCCCGGTCTTTATCAAGATTGGTCAGACTCCGAACGAGGCCCGAGAAGAGCGCCGCGATCGCGCTGACGCGAAAAAGAAGTAGTCACGATATGGTGAGTGCATGGCAAGTATGAATGCTGATAATCTGAGGGAACACTACAGGCGGCTGCTTGAAGCAGCGGGCGAACCTGTAGACCAGTCTCAGGTACCGGCTGAGCAAGACCCATCTATGCAAGAGGCCCCCAATGCGCCGGAGTTGCAGCCCAACCAAGCGCCTGAGGCCCAGCCACAGATGGGGCTGGCACGACCTGTTAATATCCCCCGGTTTACCCCTAACACCCACCGGTATGCCTATCAGCCCGGTGAAGAAGTTAACTTTTACGACGACGATGGCTCTTTGATTCGGGCTTCGATCGTTAGTCCACCGCAGGGCGATCGCTACGATGTTGTTGACGAACAAGGTCAGCAGTATGAAGTGATCAAGAGCGAGTTGTTTTACCCTGTAATGCAGGCCGAGATGGGGGCGGGCGAAATGCCGCCAGAAGCCCCCGCTGAAGACTCCGCTTAGAGTCTTTTAGTTAATTAATCTTCGGGGTGTCAATGGCACCCCTGTCACCACATCTGTCTTTTATAATTACAAAGGAGCCGAGTTGGACTCTCGTACTGCAATTCTAGAACAGCGCTACATGCATGATGGTGAGCAGGACGAGAGTCAGGTGTGGGATCGCACCGCTCGTGCTTGGTCTTCTAACGACAAAGAGCGCGAAGATCAGTTCGAAATGATGTCAGAACTTAAGGCTCTACCGAATACCCCGGCGATTGCTAATGCGGGCCGAGCGCGGCAGCAGGGTTCGGCTTGTTTCGTGCTTCCGGTTGACGATTCGCTCAACGAGGGTGACGCGGCTATTATGCGCACGCTCGACAATGCCACTCGAGTCCATGCCACTGGTGGAGGCACGGGCTTCTCGTTTGGGCGCATTCGACCCGCTGGTTCGCTGATTCAGTCCAACGGGCGTCCGGCTATGCTGGGTCCCGTCGGATGGCTTCGTCTGTACTCTGAGGTTATCGGTCAGGTGTCGCAGGGTGGTGTGCGTTGGGGTGCCAACATGGGCGTCCTTCCTGTGGATCACCCAGACATCATGGAGTTTATTACCTGCAAGAATCAGGAGTTTGAGGGCAACAGCGACAAGTCGCCTATCTACAACTTCAATATTTCTGTCGGTATGAGCGACAAGTTTATGCAGTACGACCGCACCAATGGTGGCAAGGAGTTGTGGGAGCAGATCGTCTACGGGGCTTGGCTTAATGGTGAGCCGGGGCTGCTATTCCTAGACTCCATCAACAATGCGGCTCCGCACCCCGAGAAGATCGAGGCAACCAACCCGTGCGGCGAGGTGCCGCTTCTTCCGAACGAGGCGTGTGTCCTTGGTTCAGTTAACTTGGCCAAGCACATGTACGAAGGCAAGATGGACTTTGCAAGCCTCGAGCGCACAGTGCGCATCCTCACTCGCATGCTTGATAATGTCGTGGACAAGCAGGATTACCCGCTTCCGCAGATCAAGGCCCAGCACCAGAAGTATCGCAAGATCGGCGTCGGGATTATGGGCTTGGCCGACGCGTTTATTCTGAACAAGGTAATTTATGGCTCGCCAGAGTCCATCCGCCTTGCCAAGGAGTGGATGGAGTTCGTTCAGTTGGTGTCGTGGGACGAGTCGGCCAAGTTGGGGCAGGAGCGTGGGTTTTATCCCGGCTGGCAGCCCGGTCTTCCTGAGCGCCGCAACATCGTGGTGCAGGTTGTGGCTCCTACCGGCACTATTTCGCGACTTGCTAAGTGCTCGTTCGGTATTGAGCCGATCTATGCCGGTGTGCAGGAGTCGTATATTCTTGGTCGCACCGAGCCGTTTATCGACAAGCACCCACTTCGTGACAGTGAGTACTTCGTCACGACAGACGAGATCTCGCTCCAGCAGCATATCGATATCCTCACGGCAATTCAGGCTCACACCGATCAGGCTGTGTCCAAGACTTGCAACGCTCCGGAGGCCACCACGCCGGAGCAGGTTGAGGAGGCTCTTGTCACGGCCTACGAGGGTGGAGCAAAGGGCATTACTATTCTTCGCAAGAACAGCCGTGTGAAGGTCGTCATCAAGGATCACAGCGGCAAGCATGACAACGACGAGGATCTGCCCACCATCGAGGACAAGCAGCAGGTGGATTGTGTTGGTGGTGTCTGCGAGATGTAAGACTGGTAGTTGACAGTTTTATAGTATTTAATTCAGAGGCCCGGTCGTCGAAAGACTTCCGGGCTTCTTTATATCACGGTATTTGACTTGGAAATGTCCGACATGGTTGCTTTACTTTTCAAGTGATGAAACAGGATATAACTAGCGATGTTTTGATGGAGGCCTCGGAAGAGGGTTCCCCAAAGCGCGAAGTAATTCTTACAATCATCAAGTCTGGTTGGGGCAACAAAGCCCACAACCATTATTATCCGCCTAGCGCTTTGCGCGAAGCGGCTGATCGGCAGACGTTTGCGAATGTGAAGATGTTCGTTGACCACCTGTCCGAGTCACAGCGCCGAATGCTGGGTGGTCTGCCTCGTTCGGTCCGCGACCTTGTTGGACGTGTCAAGGAAACTTGGTACGACGAAGAGTCTAAGACTCTAAAAGGTCGTGCAAAGTTGGTCCCGTGGTTTTATGAAATGGTTGCCTCTGACCCTGAACTGGTCGAGGCGTCAATCAATGCCGCTGGCCGCGCCACACCTAAGTTGATCGACGGGAAACAGGCCCGCTTTGTCGAGTCTATCGAAAAGGCGACTTCTGTTGATTGGGTTGTAGTTGGTGGTGCTGGCGGTAAAGTGGATGCCCTTCTCGAGGCTCATTTGGAGGAACGCATTAACATGCTAGAGGAGATGACGGTCGAGCAGTTGGTTGAGGCTCGCCCTGACTTAGTGAAGGATATCCTTGAAGGGCCGCTCAACGAGTTCCGCACTCAGCACGACGCGGAGCCTGTAACTGAGACAATGGAAGAGGCCTCTGTCTCCTCAGATGTTGATGCTGATGAGACTGACGCCCCTGAGGTTGCTCAGTTCACCGAAGCGGCCATCAAGGACATGGTGGAGGAGCGGGCGCGAGAGATCGCCACCGCCGCCATCGACCAGTACAAGCACGAGGCTGACAGCCAGAAGACCATCGAGAGCCTTACTGAGGCTGCCTCGGACCTTCCGGCCAAGTCGCGTGAGGCTATCCGCAAGGAGTTCGACGGTCGTCACTTCGACTCGATCGACCTTCTAACGGAGGCTCTGACTGACGCCATTGAGGAGCGTCGTTCGGAGATTCAGGAGGCACTTGGTGGCGTTCGCGTCATTGAGGGTCTTGGTTCCTCAATGCCGGTTGACATGCAGGAGGCCTCGCGGGGTCGCTCAGGTGTCAACTCCGTGATCGACGGTCGCCTAGGTCTAGAGACTCTTGTTGAGTCTGAGACTGACAGCGACGGCGAGTAATCACCCCGATAGTTAGGAGATAGAACCAACATGGCTCTAAATCTTCGTGAGGGTTCAGCGGGGGTAGTCCACGTTACCGCCGCCGCTGCCCGCACTAGCGGTTCGGTCGTCGTTGAGGAGGGTTGGGTTGGCGTTGCCACCACCGACGCTGCCTCTGGTGCTGTTTACGCACTAGACTGCCGTCCCGGCATTAAGTACGAGATCGACAAGATCGGTGCAGAGGCCAAGGGCGACTATGTTTACGTCACCGTTGCCACCAGCGCTCTTTCGCTCTCGGGTGGTACCGGCAAGCGTCTGTTTGCCAAGGTTGTTGAGGCTGAGGGTGGTTCCAACTATGGCACCCCCACCGGCAAGACCCTGATTGCTCTGCAGCCGCAGGGCGTCACCGCTTAGTCCCTTCGTACAAGGAGACATTTACCAAGATGTATGGTAACGTCGGTAAGCAGGTCCTCCTCTACGAGGGATATCTAGAGGAGTTGCAGGAGGCAGGCACCACGTCTGACTTCCCAACTTACCTGCAGGATAAGATTCGTCGCCGTTTTCTAATGGCGTTCAAGGAAGTGGACCCGGCTTGGCGTGAGTACGCTTACGTCCAGAACGTGCCTGACTTCCGTGAGATGACCAGCGTCGGTCTGGGTGAACTCCCCGACCTACTCCTCGTCCCTGAGGACGGCGAGTACACGGACGCGAAGATGTCGGAGTACACCGGCCCGAAGATTCAGTTGCAGACCTTCGGTCGTTCGTTCTCAATTGGTCGTCGTGTCATCATCAATGACATGCTCAACCAGATCAACGACATTCCGGCCCGTCTGGGTCGCGCTTCGCGTCGTACGCTTGCTAAGAAGGTCACGTCGGTTATTGCTGCCAACGCCACTGCCTACGACGGCACGGCGCTGTTCCACGCTAACCACAACAACCTTCTCAACGTTGCACTGACTGAGGGCAACCTGCCTTCGGCCATCAACAAGTTGCGTCTGCAGACGGACCAGAATGGCCTCCGTATTGACCTGAAGGCGACCAAGTTCCTTGGTCCCATCGAGTTGGAGTTCACCATTCAGCGTATCCTCAACGGCACCATGATCCCGCGTGCGGGTTCGGCTGACGAGGCTACTCCGCTCTACGGTCGCACCGAGTTGAACGTGATGCGTTCGGCCCTCCGTCCCGTGACGGACCCGTACCTCACGGACGCCAACGACTGGTACGTGATCACTGACCCGAATCAGGAGACTGCTCTTGTGACGGTCGGCTTCCTCAACGGGAAGCAGGAGCCGGACATCATGCTGAAGGACCCCGGCATGCGGCTTCAGTTGGGTGGTAACGACCCCTACTCGTTCCACTTCGACAAGATCGAGTACAAGACCCGCTACGACTTCGCCACTGCTGCTGGCGAGTGGCGTGGTGGCGTTAAGTCGGTGGTGGCGTAACATATGGCTACTTCCAAGGGCACTAGCCGTTCCAAGAAGGTTGATGAGGTTGAGGAGGTCGAGGTCGTCGCTGACGAGCCGACCCCCGAGGCCATCGCTGCCAACGAGGAACTAAAGGCGGAGCGGGACGCTACTATTGCGGCTCCTTCCGACAAGGGTGACGAGCCTTCTGAGAGCGAGGCTGCAATTGTGGACGCGCTCGAGAAGGACCCGAGTCTAGTGGGTCGGCTCAAGGATCTTCTGGGGATCGGTGACACGAAGGAAATTGTAGACGACATGGGCACTACGCTCACTGCCGCCGACATTTCTTCGCAGCACCAGATCAACGTAACCCTGATGCAGAATTACACTCGCGAGAGTGCTGCCAAGGCGTTTGATGTCGACCCCAAGGAAGTGCTGTCGTACTCTGTCCGTGGCGGTGTCCCAGACGAGTTCGGTCAGTTGGCCAGTGATGAGGTTTTCCTTATCATTGTTACCCGTGATGCGGAGAAGCACGCTAAGAAGATTCAGGCTTAGCACTTCTTTAGGACCAAAGTAATGGGGCCGGTGTTGATGATTAAATTCGACATCGGCCCCAATGCTATTTAAGGTGGATTAGTGGCGCTATACACTTGGCCCAACCGTACGTATCTTACAGCAATATCAAATTTCGACTGGTCTAACCAGTCTGTTTCACTCCAGCGCTACGATGCGTGGTCCAAGGCCACCATTGCAGAGATTGCAATCGAGACTGGGCGTGAAAAGACGTATTTCGACCAGTTGGATGATGAGTCTCTTGCCGCTGATTGTGTCACAGAAGTGTGGCAGATGCTCATGGAGCAGCGCTTCGTTAAGCGCCGCGAAGATGTGATGGAGTCAGAATACGACGACACGTACCAGTCTTTCAGCGTGTCTGGCTACTCAGAGAACAAGCCGTCGCTGAAGGATCGCAACCCTCTTTTCGTTCGCATGGCCAATTCTTCTCCTGAGATTGCGCGTAAGTTGTGGTACTTGATGACCGACGAGCGTAAGCGCGAAGTGCGTGCCCTCGCCGGAGAGCCGGTGCCCATGGAGTACGTGCAGGAAGCCGATTGGTTCGCTCCTACAGACAACATCTACATTCGCGCCGGGGGTTGGTGGTTCTAGATGTCGTTTCAGTCTGCACTTGTCGATCGCGCTCGTCGTGTCCACCGACTGGTTGGATACCGCAATCCGGATCTTGGTGAGTCGGAGCAGGTGGTCCAGTATGGTGAGTGGGGCAAGTGCAGGTTGAATCCTCCTGATTCAAATGAGAACCGTTCAGCCAGCGAGGCAGTCAAGAATCGCATCACGGCTGAGATTCTCTTGCCTAAAGACTTCGATCTCGATCTTAATGATCGACTCGAGATTGAATCGCAGGAACTTGGCACAACGGTGTGGATCGTTGAAAACCAGCCGCAGTTGCTCAGGCGAAAGCGTTCTATTATTGGGAAGACGGCTACGGTCGTCCAGATTGTGGATATGTGATGGGCGTTCGCTGGGAGCGTAATCGTAAGCCCCACGAATTTCTAGACCACAAAAAAGACCAACTCCACAAAGACGTCATTCCAGATATTGCAAGCGATATTGCGCAAGCGCTGAAAGATGAAATTCGGAGGCGTACGCCGCATGGTGTAAAGTGGGTGCCATTTGGTGCCCCGTTTGCTGCGCCTGTTCGAACTAGCAATTTGATCAAGTCTATCGACAAAGATCGAAAAGGGAAGTGGGCTGGCTCTTCTTATATGTGGACAGTCAGCACCAACAAGTCGTATGCCCCATATGTCGAGTATGGCACGTCGCCCCACATTATCAACGCCAAGCCGGGGTCTTCGTTGGTCTACTACTTAAAGGGTGATCAGGAAGGCTCCAAGCAAGTAGAACACCCCGGCACCAAGCCTGTCTTGATGTTCACAAGAGGTGTTGCCACTATTCGTCCCAAGGTCGGGCGCATAGGTTCCGTTCATATGCAGAAGTGGGCGCAAACCGGGTAGAATTGTCCGGTAGTTCTGCTATCATAAAACCCAATGACTACTTCCTCGTCAGGCTTTGACGATGTTAGTGCTTCTTCAGAACACTACTCGTTGCAGCGTTTTCTTGCAGGGATGTTCCCTGACACAGAAATTCGGCGTAGGTTTGTAGAGGGTGTGTTTGAAGCGCGTCCGTTCATGCTTGTTACTATGGTAAGTCATTCTACGCAACGTCATAATACGTATGTAGCGTACCCAGTCATTGATTTCGTGATTGCGTACTACGCCAGCGATTTCAGCGATGCGCAGGATGCTCTGGACAAGTTGTCTTCATTGGCTTGGAAATACAATCGGATTCCTGTTTGGGATTATTCCGATGTTAAATCACCAGTTGCTACTGAGGATCATTTAAGGATCCAAGAGGCCACTTGTCAGTTAATTCCCGATTTGGATGACCAAGACTTGTACAATGTGATGTGCAACTTGTCCGCTGAAGGTAAGCGCTCTTACGGTAATGTAACGAACGCTACAGTCATTGACTCTGTAGAGATTGGAGTAATTTAGATATGGCTAAGGCTAGCCCAGAAGAGCCTGAGAAGGCAGCAGAGCCTAAGCCGAGCGTGGGCACTTGGCCTAAGTCTGAGCATATCCTCCACGCTGCGGCTATGCACGGTCAGCCCCAGTGGCTAATCGAGCATGTCCTTATGGATTTCCCTGAGGATGAGCAGTTATCGACGGAGCAGGTTACTGGCCTCGTCGACACTTTTGCTAAGCACAAGATGGAAGTGGAGGGCTAAATGGCTGGCGGTTCGTTTACGTCGACCTCTCTCCCCACGGCCCCCGGCTTTTACGTCAATTTTGAGGCGGTTGCTAGGGCTGTAGTCAATGGTGGTAGCAACGGAACCGTTTTGGTGCCGTTCACTGCTGATTGGGGACCCGAGAAGACTTTTGTTTCAGTAACTAGTGCTGCCCAGTACGACAGCCTGTTCTCAACTTCGACCAACGGCACTGGACGTGCTGCTGTGATCGGTGCGTTGAAGGGTCTGGGGGCGCGTCCCGGCGCGGCTCGCGTGCTTTGCTACCGCATGGTTGGTTCAAGTGGCGCTGCCGCAAGTAGAGTGTTGCAGAACGGTGCGTCGACGACCACGTTCGCAACTCTTACTGCTAAGTACAAGGGCGCACGTGCCAACAACTGGACGATTACGGTTCAGGCTAACCCGGTCGACAACACCAAGAAGGATCTTATCCTTCTAGAGAGTGGTGTTGAGATTGAGCGCCACTCTAACCTCTCGGCCAGTTCGCCTGCTGCGTGGGTGTCGAGCATTTCGTCTCTGTACTTCACGATTACTGCTGGTGCTGCTACTGACGTTGCCAACGTTTCGAGTGTGGCTTTCAACACGGCCACTACTGGTGATTCTGGAATTTCTCTGCTTCAGGCTGACTGGACAGCGTTTCAGTCTGCTGCTGAGTCGCAGACTTTCAACGTCTTGGCTCCTGCTAGCCTTACCGACGGAACCATTCGTAGCGCTCTAGTTACGTGGACGGTTTCTCGCAACACTCTTGGTCAGCGTTTTATGCTGGTTATCGGTGGTACTGCTGGTGAGACTCTTGCCAATGCGGTAACGCGGGCTTCTGGTGCAGCCAACGAGAACGTTGTGACTCTTGGCTACACGGACCTTCTAGATGCAGATGGAAACACGATTTCAACTGCTGCTTTTGCTCCGCGTCTGGCTGGCATCATTGCGGATGCTGGTGTGACTCGCTCAATCACACAGCAGCGTGTAACTGATGTGACTCTGAAGGTTGTGCCGACCAACGACGACATCGCCACGGCTTACGCGGCTGGTGTTGTGATGTTTGTGTCGGACTCTGTGAGTCCTCGCATTCATCAGGACATGACCACGTACGTTGCCAACACCCCGACCAAGCCTCGCGCCGAGTTCGGCAAGATCAAGTCGGTGCGCACGCACCACCAGATCGAGAACGATCTTTCGCTTGCGGCTAACAATGGCTGGCTGGGTGGCGATAACGTTAACATTCCAGTTGTCCAGACGGTCATTCTTTCGGGCGTGTCTAGTTACTTGCGCGATCTTGAAGAGGGTGGAGTGATTCGCGATGGGTGGACGGTGGTCCTTGACCCCGAGCAGGACAACACCGGAAACTCACTTCACTTGAAGTACGGTATTTCTACCGTGAAGTCCATTGAGCGTATCTTCAACACGATCGTTCTTGCGTAGGAATGATTCGACTAGGAAAGGTGGTATAGTCTAAATGGCAGAGAAGTCAATCATTTCCGCCGAGAAGCGTATTGACGGAATGTACGGCGAAGTCTGGGTTGGCGACTCGAAAGAGACTATCAAGTGGTTCGGTGACGTGGTAAACGTCAGCGGTACCATTACGGTAGAGCGCAAGCCGGTAAACCCGGCTGGTTCTGTTCAGACTTACAACAAGCGCGGGCGTGTTACCCGTGAGGGTTCACTTCAGTTTGACAAGGTGGATTCTCGTTTGGAGAAGGAATTTCTCACAAATGCTAACAAGACTCTAGAGGCTCGTCGCGTAGCGCGTGACACGGACAATTCGTTGTGGTTTCCTCGTTTTCGCATGATCGTCACCCTAGACGATCCAGATGCGTGGGGAAAGGAAGAGATCGTCCTTCAGAACTGCGAGTTCTGGACTTTGCCGATCGGATTCTCCCTAGGCGAAATGCGTCAGACTGAGTTGCAGTTCACGTGGGAGTGGGAGGACGTTCAGCAGTCTACGTGGATTTATCAGGACGGCGACGAGCCGGTTTCTACCACTTAGCAACAATAGTACGAAAGGCGAGTTTTTATGATGGATGACGTGATGGAGGATTACGAGGGTGAGGCCGTGGACATGTCTGGCAAGTCCACCCTCGATTTCTTCCTTACTTCCGAGCCTGAGGCTGACTTCACCCGAGACATCGAGGTGAAGCGCCTAGGTTTGGTTTTCACTGTAAAGGCCATTGAGGACGAGGCGCTAAAGAACTGCATGAAGCGTTCTGAGAAGCGCCAGACCAAGATGGAGAAGCAGCGTGGGATGGCTCCTGAGCGCGATTCGGCTCTCATGGAGTCTCTGGTGATTGTCGAGGCTTGTGTGGGTGTAAAGAAGCGACTTCTTTCACAGACTGAAGCCGAGGCTACTGGCAAGCCCGAGTTTGCTGAGGCCGTGCAGTTGACGGACACCGCTCTTCTTGATCGTTGGGGTCCTCGTCCTCACGAAGTAGTTATGAAGTGGTTGCTTCCCGGCGAGCGTACTCAGTTGGCTGACGTCGTGACGGATCTCGCTGGCTACGAGACTAACGCGGTTGTAGAAGCGGGAAACTAATAGGAGCCGGTGGGGAGGCTTACGTATTGTATCTTGCTTGGAGATACGGCGGCGAAAATCCCTACCGGCTCTATCACTCAGGAACACCAGCAGCACAACAGCCTCCGCCTTACCCTGATCGTGTGAAGTCTTTTATTTACGCTTGCGCGTTAAGGGCTAGGGAGGATCATATCGAGGAGTTGAAGGCACAAGCGGGAGTAAGCTAGCGTGGCTACGCTACAAGCAGTAGTTGACATTCACGATAGGGCATCCGACAAGTTTGTTCGGATGACTGCCGCTGCCAAAGCCTTTGAAGAGCAACTCGATGCCGTTGACCATAAGTTAACGGAAATTGAGGCTAAGATGCAGGCGTTGTCCCGCATGAAGGTGTCCATGCGGGTGACGCTTGACACTTCTACGTTCGACAGTCAGTTGGCCGCATTGATGGCTCGAGCGAAGGTGGCTGGACTGGCCGATGTTGGTGGCGGTGGCGGTCTTGGTGGTTATGCGATGTCTGCGGGCGGATTAATGGTGCCCAGCGGGTATGCCATGCCAGCGGTCACGGGGGACGCCGAAGAAAGTCCCATGGCCAAGATCGTGGATACCAGCAGGGCGCGTAGGGTCGGAATTGGGCAGGCGGACAATGGCATCTTAGGCTTCGCTATTGTAACTTACCGTGCCTTGCGTAACCTCAATACGGTTATTGAACCTGTTACACAGGGCTTTCGGTTTTTGTTTTCAACAGTTCTAGAAAACGGTTTAAAAGTTTTTGAACTGTTTGGCAAAAATACTGCTCAAGTGGGGGCGGCGTTGCGAGCGGCTGTTCCGCTTGCCGCGTCACTTGCGGGTACTATTACCACGTTAACTGTTGCAGCGGCTGCGCTTGTAGCGATTGGCACGACGTTAGCCGCTGTTCTAGGTTTGATCGCCGCTGCTCTAACGTCACTTTTGGTTCCGCTGGCTGCTTTGACAGCGGGTATTGGTGCTGTGGTCGGGGTTATTGGCTTTGTTGCTGTGCCAATGATTAAGTGGATTTCAGATACCAAAAAATTGGTGGATGAAAAAGATGAACTTAATAAGAAAATCAAGACTCTTGACAAGTCTACAAAAGAATACACACAGACGCAGGATCGTCTTAATGAGATTCAGAAAGAACTAAATAAGTCTGGCGCTGAGGGTGTGTTTCGTCAGATGCAGCAATTCGGTGATAAAGTAAGCAATGCTGTGTTTACGGATAAAAACACACAATTGTTTACAGACATTCTGGCAAGTGGCATGAAGGCTTTGGAGCCTTTGTTGCCTATCCTTACCAAATTGGTTAATGTCTTTGCTACAGAAATTGCTAAAGTAGCCGAAAACTTTAGGCAATTCACCAAAGACCCTGAAAATCTGGCTCTTATTATGAGTTTCTTTGAAACAGGAGCCAAATTAATTCAACCCATGGCTAACGCTCTTGGGTTGTTAGGCAAAATATTTATGCAAATTGGCGTTGCTGTTGGGCCGATTGCAGAGACGATGCTTAAAGATTTCGTTGGTTGGTTAAACCAGATTAGCGACAATTTGTCTAAGCCCGGTGGCCTGAGGGGTCTGGGCGATTTCTTCGCTGAGATGTACCCAGTATTTAAGGGTTTGGTTGTTCTGCTTAAAGACTTCGTTGGTGGGTTTGTTGAAGTAGGTCGTCAGAACGCGCCTGAACTTCTTAGCATGATTAAGTGGCTAGGTGAAGTTGGCAGTGTCTTTGTAAAGTGGATTAATGAGACTGTCGATAAGTATGGTCCGTTTCTTGCGCGTGTCTTTAAGGCAGTCGGCAACGCAATTGGCATCGTCTGGGATATAGCCACCAAGTTGTATGATGCCTTTGAGCCTATTGTTGATATAGGTCTAAATATAATTGAAGTTGTGATTGAAATGTTCCGCGCTGGATCGCGACTTGCAGAAATTTCTCACGTTATTGACATTATCAGAATTGCACTTGAAATTATATTGTACCCGTTTAACTTGGTGCTAGAAGTTATAAAGCGTGTGCTTAGCGCGGCCCAAGAAATGTTTACCGCGCTTAAAGATTCGGCTGTCGGTCAAGCAATCGCTAGCGTGTTTGAAGTAATTAAGGGTGCTATCGATAAAGTAGCAACAGTAGTAGATAAAATTATTGGCGGCATCAAGTGGTTAAAAGAAGCGGCGGGTTGGCTTTTCGGTGGAGGTGATCCCGCTGCTAACGCCCAAGACAGAGTAGATGCTGTTAATCGTCAGAGACAAGATCTTATTAATCGAGGGTACACACCTTCTGGTGACCCGCTAAATCCGGCACTTACCCCACCTCCAACTACAAATCCGATTTTCGGTGGTGGCAGTGGCAATGGTGCGTCCGGTGCAATTGTCACAAGGCCGACTCGCGCTCTGATTGGCGAATCAGGCCCAGAAGCGGTTGTCCCGCTTTCGGCAACTCGAGGTTCTCGCAGGTTGTCGTTGGACAACAGAGCGGGTGCACCTGTGCAGATCTCAGGTGACATTCACATTACCGGCGTTCAGAATCTTGATCAGTTCGTAACTGAAGTTCAGAAGTATGTGTCCAACCTTCCGCGTGAATCTAGCACTGGAATGAGCGTTGGCTAGCGGCGAAAATGGGAAAGCGGTCTTCCTCTTGTGTCTAGAGGGGCTGACCAAGAATGAGACACTCAAAAGTGCCGGGTTGGCTGGTGTCCGGTTGCCGGTTGCGCCCTTGGACACGATTAATATTACCCAAGACATCAACATCAACAGTCAAGTCTTGCCCCTTTCTGGTTCAGTGGTGTTTGGTGGGGGTCCTGGCCTTCTGAACGTGTCTTATGACAGTCTCTTGCCCATCGAAAACACTCCGAGATGGGCACACACGCCGAATGGGCAGTATCCGTGGCGCGACGTCAATTGGTACGCCACCTTGCTTAGGACTCTCGGTTCTACCAACGACATTTTTAGGCTTGTTGTGTCTGAGCCTGCTGGTGGTGGGGCTGGGTACTTAGAGGGTGGTGTCGGTGATAATCGGCTGGCTGTCGACATGAAAGCCATGATTAGTTCCTTTTCAATCACCGATGAAGAGGGTGATTGTCTGTGGTATGCCATCGAATTCACCGAGTACAGGGTGCTAACTTACTCTACGGTTGCGCGTGAACTCGGGCCACTAACGTATAAAGTTGACAAGTACAAAACGCTGGAGCAGATTGCTAACGGCTATCGTCAATTCGACGTACGTTGGCAGAACTTGCTACGACTAAACAAGAATCTAAAGCAGCCTCTTACCAAGGCAGATAAGAAAAAAGGCAAGAAGCCCAAGAAGGTCACTAATCAGAAGCAGACGATCAAGCGGGGTACCGTCGTTCGTCTAAGAACCAAAACGGGCGTCATTGATGCCATTGACGATTTTGACATCGGCAAGGAAAACGACCAGACCGATAACGATTCTGCCTAATGGCTTACATTAGTCCAACAAAGCGCGAAGAGGTTAAGCGTACGGGTGATGGTCAGATCATCGTCCTTAATCAGGACTATGTTGGACCTAGATACCCAATTGACGATCGGCGTTTTACTGGCCCAGGCGGTTTCAAGGTCGAGTTGTACACGCAGGGAAGCACCGAGATCAATGGGCGCCCCTCGGCTAAAGCGATGCGCAAGATCGATATTACTGAAGCGGTTGTTAGTATTGATTGGTCAGATAGTCTAGAGCAGGCTGCGGTTGAGGGTACGCTTGAACTGTACGATCCAGTCTCTCCGATTACGGGAGAGCGCCGACTCTTAGACATCAAAAAGGGTCAGCGCATTCGCATTTCGATAATTAACGATCAAAACAACTTAACTGAACTCGGTCGTTTTATTATTTGGGAGAAGACACGCAATTCTCGCAATGACGCTTCGCTCAGCATTTCTTTCCGTGATATTCTTGTTTATTTGCAGAAGTCTGAAGACGACTGGCTTTTCCAGAAAGACCCTAAGAAGAAAGCATACAAGGCTGGTTGGACGGCTAAGCAGATTACCGAGGAAGTGTGCAAGCGGTACGGTATTCCTCTTGGCAAGAAGAGGATTTGGGTTACCAAAAAAGTTAAAATTAAGGGATCCAAGAAAAAGAAGAAGAAGCGGTTTCTTATTACAACGACAGATCTGCCTGAGTGCAAGCATCGCAATCCGCTGATTAAGATCAGCGGTGGGTCGGTGTACGAGTTGCTGTTGAAGGTGTGGACAGAAGAACGGCGTGCCACAGGTACTAAATTTGTAATTCGCGCTGAGAATGACAAGTTAAAGATTATTCAAAAGCGTGAACAGCCGGTACTTCATTCAGTCCAAGAAGGCGAAAACTTAATTAGTAGCACATTTACCGACTCGCTCGAGGGTATGGCTACTGCAGTTACAGTTGTTTCTGATCCTAAAAGTAATTCAACCAGTAGTTCTACGCAATCAACCGACCGCACCACTTCTACTACTCAAACCACAAGAGAGGACACTTATCCAGCAACAGGTGGAGGCCAGTGGAAAAAGGAAGTGGCTTCTTTCTTCACAGTTGAAGACGAAGGGGGACTGGCCTGTTCTGGTTTTGAAAAGAACGCTTCTCTTATGGGGTTTGGTGAGGCTGCCAAGAGCATGTCTTCAAGTGGACCCTTCAATGCCATGGGCACTCTTCCTTGTGGCACTGTAATTGAAGTTCGTTACAACGGCAAGACGATGCAATTGCCGAAGGTAGATGTTGGTGCCGGTGGTACCGGTATCGGCGCAATTCCTCGAGTGATGGACCTTACTGCTGCCGCTTGGGATGCTTTCGGCATCAATCGTGATTTGGGTAAGGTTGTTGTTGAGTGGCGTCTGTATGATGGAAGGTCTGGCGGAGCGAGCAGTGGTATTTTAGCCACGGTTAAAAATCAATCTCGTGTTGATCGATACGGCTACATTCACAAACTGGTTAAACTCGACAAGGCTATCACCCAAAAAGACGCCAAGATCAAAGCGCAAGAAGTTCTAAGAGCGAATCTGCGCGAGAATGTTGAAGGTTCGGTAACATGCTTTTTCATGCCACGTCTTAGGGCGGGCGCTCCGATTTTCGTAAGAGATAAAGCGGCCAGACTCGTAGGAAAATTTTATTGTTCTGATGTTAAACACTCGCTTACTGCGTCTGGTTGCACAACAACAATCGGGCTAAATTGGCTGGATATGGTTCCAAGTGCCTTGCTAACTGACGAAGACAAGGGCATCAAGAAAGCCACTACGACTACTACCGGTGGTTCGTGTGGAGAAAAGGCGCTGGAGGCTGGGCGAAAGTACATTGGCACGCCATATTCTTGGGGCGGTGGTGGGTCTTCCGGTCCTTCTTATGGCATCGCGAGGTCGAATGGGCCAAGCGGGGCGAACATCAAGGGCTTCGACTGCTCTGGCTTTGTGCAGTATTGTTGGGCACAAGCGGGGGTAAGCGTTCCAAGACACACGGACGCTCTCGCAACTGTTGGACAGTCTGTTCCGTTGGGGCAAGAGCAGCCCGGTGACATCTTGCTTTACAGCACGAGCGATGGAGCCGGGTCAAGGTACGGGCACACTGCGCTTTGGTCAGGCCCCGGCATGATATTAAATGCTGGCGGTGGAGGAGGTGGCGGCGTGCGTGAGTACGCCCGAAGCGACCATGTGCTTGCTCGTCGTGTGAGTCACCTGTGTCCTGCTTCTGATGGCGGCGCAGGCGGTGGGGGCGGCGGTGGGGGTACCTTGCCGCCAACAGCACCTCCTGGAGATGCGGTGCAGACTTTTAGATTAATGTATCATCCTGTTGTTATGACAAATTCAGCCGAAGCAGCCACGAGCGGTATTTCTCCCTACGTCTACGTACAGCGTGTTGCTTCTGATAGAACTATTGAGATCTACAACGGCGACAGGAAGACTATCGTTTACACTAAAAAATCTATGTCGGCACCAGCCAATGGTGTTGACATTTTGGTTGGTAGAGGCGTCGCTACGTTGTTGGGCATACGAGACAAGCCTATGCAGAAGTTTACAGTTACGATTAGGTACCGATGAGTAACGATCTTTCCAGATTGGCTCAGACTTTTGCTGACACGATGACGGGGCGTATGCGCTCCGAGACTGATTATCACGTCGCCAAGACGATGCTTGGCAGGGTTGTGAGCGTAAAGGGTGTGGACGCGCCTGTTGTGCAGATCGGAAAGCAAAAACTAAAGCGTACGTCTTTTCGAATTGCTAAAAGTGTGTCAGTTGCTAATTTAAAGCCGGGTGATGAAGTGCTTATGGTAGAAACCTACCTTGGCACAATTGTCATGACTGCTTTGATTCGCACTGACAACGACAAGGGTGATCGTCTGGGAAAGTTCACTCACGGAGATGCAACCACAAATGTGCATGGTATCAGCAACACCGCTAACCTTGTTTATACTAGCGACGCCCGTTTAAGTAATAATCGTACTCCCACAGACGGTTCGGTTGCTACCGCCAAGATTGCCGACGGTGCTGTTGCCACTGCCAAGATTGCCGACGGTGCTGTTGCCACTGCCAAGATTGCCGACGGTGCTGTTGCCACTGCCAAGATTGCCGACGGTTCAGTTACTAAAGCAAAATTAGCGTCCACGACGGCTTTACAGGCGTTTAATGCTCAAACCGGCACGTCGTATACTTTGGGGTTGTCTGATGCAGATTTCGGGTTGATGCTTACACTAAGTAATGCGTCAGCCATCACGCTTACTGTGCCCAATGAGAGTTCGGTTAATTTCCCTGTTGGATCG
>Ga0315906_10001363_pt1 | contig 36420 bp, 35 predicted proteins | sample LakEriMetagenome_4_FD_203526 | JGI IMG/M metagenome (GOLD analysis project Ga0315906, IMG submission 203526) | Freshwater fungal communities from buoy surface, Lake Erie, Ohio, United States - Buoy 2 MA122 | ecosystem: Environmental > Aquatic > Freshwater > Lake > Lake biofilm | place: USA... | reverse complement strand
ACCCAGATCAATGATGGCTATCTTCTCCTGTTCTTTGCTCATGGGATAATTGGAATACTGGTATATGGTTCTGCTGCGAATTATTTGGAATACTTAGAGAATTTCAACATTCCAAGCCCTGTTCCGTAATCTGTATACAAGAATTTATTTGAGCTCCTGATTGTTTGGCTGCTCTTCCGGTATACGGAAATCCACGGGCAAGAAAAGTCTAGAAGCCACATCATCTCCCGAATCTTTGGCAGGCGTCCATTTGGGCATACTCTTTATTGCCTCCAGCGCTATTGCATCGCAAGCAGGATGCAAGGCCTTTTCCACCTTAACGTCCAAAAGTCCTCCAAAACGATCCACAATAAATGATACTATAACCTGACCTTGCACGGAATCTGCTTTGGCGGCTTCAGGATAATGTATCCTTGCCGACATCCACGTCAGGAGTGAATCGTTACCCCCCGGGAACAGCGCGGGAATTTCTGGATTTTCCATAGGGCCATTTCGGCGAAGGGAATCCGGAGCTGCCACTTCTTGTATTCCAGTATTTTCAGCATTGCTGCACGAATATACAAGCGCCAGTAAAAGCAGCAAAAGGGCGCTCCATGGTAACATTAATTGTTTTTTCATAGCATGATTTTCTACAACGAAATTACCCGTCTTTCCCGAAGTCAAGTGATAATTCTTTTAAAAGAGAAGAATTAAGGTGGTGAGCACCGGAGAATTCACGCCAATTGAACCTAAGACCCCATTCGGACAGCTGACCACTCATATCTTTTTTCAATTCCGGCGAAAAATACTCATCCCTATCCCCTAAAACAATGTCGGGAACATAATTACGCAATACCTCCAATTGCTTCCCGGTAAGATCAGGCGGCAGGGTTCCTGCCCACAAAACAACTTTTTTAGGCTTTATGCTGCCCGAGCAAAGCCATCTAACCGCAGTTGCCACCCCTTGAGAAAAACCCAAAATGCCAACTTGTTTGTTTTTAAGACAGAAATCCCGGGCAAGTTGGTCTAAATATGCAATATTATCGGCTATATCGAACTCTCTGTCTTCACGCGTCATCCAGGATGCGCCGACATCGCCTGTAAGACCTTCGCGATAAAATCTGTTCAGGGCTTCAGGAATAATAACTGCGGTAGTTTCGTTATGAAAGGGAAGCAATTTAGAAGCAAATCCCGAGGCGTCCTGAGAATATCCATGAAGGCAAATCCAAGTTGAATGGCACCGTTCGGGTTCACCCAAGAGATAAATTCTGGCAGTTTTCTGTGTCTGAATGCGCCTTATGTCCATTTAATAAGAGATATCGATATACGTGGTATCGAAGGGTGAACATATTATGGAGTCGAGCTGCACATATCCGGATGAATCCTTCTCCACGTTAATAAAATACTTCAATTTGTAATTTCCGGGTAATGCACAGATAAACGATGTGTCCACTAACATCCCTGACAGCGTCAATTGCTCATTACTGCAACAACTGCAGGCAAAATCGGCATTTACATAATTGAACGAAATAAGGTCATTTAACGATTCTGGTAAATTATTCCGAATAATCGTTCGCGCCCAGGCAACAGGATCGAGTGATGTCTCTTGCGCGAAGGGAATATCCGGCCTAAGCAAATCTGGATTAATGTCCACATAGGTTGGAAAATACAAGGCCTTGTTAAATTCAAGACGGTAAGCAGAAGCATTTGCGCGTTTAAATTCAAAGCGATAAAATCCATCTCCCGAAGTAACTACAGAGCTTACCGGTTGAAAAGCAGCAACAAAGGCGCCGTCTTCGAGAGCCTTTTGCGACAAGCTTACAAAAACCCCCTGCACCCCCTGCCCACCGGCGCTATCTGTGACTCTGCCCTCTATAATCATGATTAATTCTTCAGGCTCCTTTCGGCAGGCGCTAAGCAGTACGAATGAAAACAGTACCGCCATTACCGCAGGAAGGCTAAATGGTTTGAACGAATTGTTCATAAAGGCCCAACACTTTTCTAACATACTCAACTACATAGCCCCCGCGGCAATACCCATGCCTCACTCCCGGTCTCTGATAATAGGCAGGCTGGGCCTTGAATTCCATTCCTTTTTCCACGTTATTATCCCAAATTTTGGGGTTTAAGCCGAGGCTGCGTGCAATTTCGACGGCATCCTGGACGTGCCCCGGTCCTATGTTGTAAGACGCCAGAATAAATTTAAGGCGTTCATCCGGGGATTCCACTCGGCGCTTCCAAAAATCATCCAAGAACCGAAGGTACTTGACTCCTGCCGCCACATTTCCTTCGCCAGTAACGGTAGTATCTATTCCAAAACGCGCTGCGGTTTCCGGCATAAGCTGCATAAGTCCGAAGGCGCCTGCGAAAGAACGCACATCCGGATTAAACCTCGATTCATGGTAAATCAGCGCGGCAAGCAATCGCCAATCCCAACCCAGCGATTTGCTTTGTTCTTTAATAACCTTATCCCATGCGCTAATACCTTTCCCATTTACGGAGCTGAATTCGCCCAAAGCATCAACCTTTTGATTGTTGACTGAACCGAAATATTTCTTTTCTGAGTAGCGCACAAATCGTTTTATGTTTTCCGTTTGTAGCCAGCCGGTAAAAGCCACACCAAGACTGTCTGAATTCGCCCTAAACCCCGCGACAATAGGAAGTTCATCGGAAAGCGGCAGGGAACTATCGATGTTGCGGTAATAAGCTGCGTTCAGAACAGCTCTATTTTCGTCTGCTATGGTATAATCTATTTCTCCTTCGCTAACCATACGCAGGAGGTCTTCGGGGTCGTGCTCTTCTCCAACATATCGTATATCGATAATTATTCCGAGTTGCGCCTCCATTCGAATTAACTGTCGATGATACGTTGAAAAGGGGGGGACGTGAATTGTTTTGCCCACTAAATCGGCCGGTTCCCTGAGAAAAGGAGTGACTTGCTCCTCCTCGCCCCCATGCTGTTCCTTGCGTTGAACCAGCACCATTCTCGTTCGATTAATTTCCGGAGAGTAAGCGATCTCCCCGCGCCTTTTTTCGTCAATGGTAAGGTTGCAGGCGATTATATCGCCTTCTCCCTGGTTGAGCAACTCTATACGTTTGTTGTAGTCGCTGACTACCTTAACCTTAAGACGAAGTCCGTGATCCTTTGCAAATCGATTAATAAGATCATAATCGAATCCCATGGGTTTACCCTTGTACAAGAAATAGCTTCCAGAGGTGTTTTCGGTAAGAAGTATCAGCTGGCCATCGAGTTTCATTTCGGGTAAGTCACGGAGTACCGCCGGACCTGATTGAACAGCTTCCTCGAAATGTTTTCCGCGGCAACCTATAAAACCTACCCAAAAGGCTATTACAAGCACGTATATGCGGAGGCACATCATTGACAGGAGAATAATCTGGAGGCCAATAGAGGCTTAAATCTGTAGCTCACATTGACGGAGATAGGACGGGTGGTTTAGCGGGTAAGCTTTTCCGTAGAATTATCGAAAGATATGTAATAATCACCCTTGGGCTGGCTTTCCATAAGCACTTTGCCACCGTTGCCGCGCTTAATTATCTGGCCATAGGCATTGTACAACTCGTAGTTGGTATCTTCCGAAAAAACAATTGCCTTGGTTTTTTTATCGAACGTCATAGTGACCTTTCGCTTTGCAGAAACCATTTCAACGGTCGGAGACTTTCGCAATTTACCATCGTACGATCGCTGAACTATCCGAAATTTATTCTGACCTGAAACCGGAATGGTTTGAAAGGAATAGGAGTTACGAGTAGAGGTGCCCTTTCCTTTAATCTCACCAACATTAACCCATTTATTCCATTTAAACTGCTGGATAATGAAAGGCAAAGCCCCTTGTTCATTAGTGGTTTCCCACGTTAACACCCCTCCGGTATTCAGTTCAATATTCTGGGTTTCGAACGTCGGCTGGGGCTCAAGCGCACCTGGATTCAGAATACGCGGCTCACACCCATCTTTATAGTTGATTGCAATAATAACAGGATCACCGAGTTTAAATCCATAAATCGTAAGGTCCACCTCAAATGCATGGGAATTGGTTTCGTCGGTAGTAACCTCTCCGTTAACTGTGACCTCGTAAACACAAAACCCTACACCGGCTTCAGCGACACTATTGATGACATAAATGTTTTTTTTCTGGTATTTGCCTTCGAGCAAAATAGTGCCTGCCTGCAATGTAAAAACTGCAGCTAAAACTAACAGAAGGGTGGAGAAAAACTTCATGCTACGACCAAATGACATTTACAAACATAAGAAATTTTGCCTTGAGAATTGTGATTTTCAAGAGGTGCAATAGCGCTATAACTTCCTAATAGAGCTAAAGCAACGGTTCTACCCCAAAATTTCGTCTGATATCTGCACGGATAGCGAGGTAAAATTCCATAAAGGACTCCGTAAATCTGCTCCGGTTTTCCCTAAAAACATCCAGCGCCGGAAGCAAATCCGGGCTAGACCTGATGCGACTACCCAGCCCACGTAACGATCGCTCTATTCCCTCTTCACTTCTATAATTGAAAAGCCAGTCGTATTGTATCATATACGGAAGCATCGCTGCCTGCCTTGCGGGCATATCGAGCACTCGCGGCTCCAATTCCAGATACATCTGGTTCGTGTATAATCGTAAATCCTTGCAATACCAAATTTCCCATTGAAGGGCCAATAAGTGGTCAAGGAGAATATCTAGTGCTACCGGAGCAAAAATCCCTATCCTCAAGGCAAGCAATCTGCGCAACTCCAAGGCCGAAGCATGTGTTTCGGAGCGCGAATCAATAAATCTGTGCAACTGGACCCCCTGCCGAATACCCTGTGGAAGAATATCGAGATTCCGACCTTTTATGCCGTCGCCAATAAAGTTCCCAAAGCGTTTTTCCGCATCCTTTCCCGACAAAGCTAAATGGGCTAAAATATTCATTACGCTGCAAAATAGTAAAATCAGTTTTTATGAACGCTTGCAGTTTACTTAGCAGCGACCTCGGGGATGTTCCGTACGCCTATATTTGTGGTATGAGGAGAAGGGAACGAATATACTGGCTCTGTCAACTGGGAGGTTGGACAAGCTTTGTCTTGCTAAACGTATTAACAGCTGAAGTAGAAGACAGTCTTATTTCCCAAGTTTATATAACTGCCATACTCTTCTTTCTTTTGGGCATATTGACTACCCACTTGTATCGCGCCTACATTAAACAACAAGGCTGGCTCAAGATGTCGCTGCGCAAGGTTATTCCGCGAATGGTAGGCGGAAGCGTACTATGTGGCCTCTTCTACACGTTGCTTTATGGCAGCATCGCTGATCTCTTTTTGCCGGGAATTGAACCTGTTCTTAACTTCCATGGATTAGTTCTCGTTTCCAATATATTGAACTTCACATTTCTTATGCTGAGCTGGAACCTCATTTACTTCGGATTCCATCTTGCGGAGAATTACCGCCTCCAGGAAATTCGAAATCTTGAGCTTAAGGCGAGCATGGCAGAAATTGAGCTGAGCCAGTTAAAATCTCAGCTCAATCCTCATTTTATGTTCAACGCTATGAACAGCATACGCGCGCTTATAGACGAAGACCCCGCCAAGGCAAGGGAAGCGCTTACCCTTCTTTCCATGGTGCTGCGCTATACGCTCATTCAGGGAGGCAAGAAAGAAATAAGCCTGGGAGAAGAAATGGACATTGTAAGGAAGTACCTCAGCCTGGAAAAAATTCGCTTTGAAGAGCGCCTGCTGGTAGAAATTCATATGGATGAAGAGCTTCGGAGTATGCCCTTTCCGCCATTATTGTTACAAACGATTACGGAAAATGGCATCAAACATGGCATTAGCAAATTAGCCAATGGTGGACTTCTGAGTATTACCGCAAAAAAATCGAGTGAAGGCGCTCTTCTGGAAGTGATTAATAGCGGAAGCTATGTTCCCGAAGACGGCATTCAGGGGATTGGCATTATTAACACCCGAAAACGGCTCGACATACTATACGGCAACGAAGCTTCTTTTGAAATTGCTCAATACGGGAATTACGTTAAAGCTAGTATTTACATACCATGGAAAAATCGATCTTGAAAGCCATTATCGTTGATGATGAGCGCCTGGCGCGAAAAGAACTCACCGGACTGCTCAGCAAACACGACGACATAGAAATTGTCGGAGAAGCCGGAAATACGGAAGAAGCGTTGGAATTGGCGAAAAATCTGGAGCCTGACATTGTTTTTCTGGATATTCAAATGCCCGGGAAAACAGGTTTCGAAATGTTGGAGGAACTAGACAAAGTGCCTGAAATTATCTTCGTTACGGCCTACGACGAATACGCGCTGAAGGCTTTTGAAGTATCGGCCCTTGATTATTTGCTGAAGCCGGTAGAGAGCGATCGCCTGGCAAGAACGCTAGACAAACTTCGGGATCGCTTTCTAAAAGCCGAAGAATCTCATAAACGCATGGTAGAGGCGAGCAGTCAGGAGCTGCTTACGCCTTCAGACCAGATATTCTTAAAAGACGGCGACAAATGCTGGTTTATAAAACTCGAAGACGTTCGACTCTTTGAGTCGGAGGGCAATTATATCCGCGTATGGTTTAAAAACTTCAAGCCGCTTATACTTAAATCACTGAATGCTTTAGAGGAGCGACTTGACAATCGGCATTTTTTCCGTGCTAACAGAAAACATATCGTAAACCTTCATTGGGTGACAACTATTGAAAACTGGTTTAATGGGGGCTTGCGCTTTACGCTGCTCGATGGCACTCACGTAGAAGTTTCCCGAAGACAGGCAGCGCGGTTCAGGGAACTGAGGAGTTTGTAGGGATTACTTTTCTTTCCGAAGCAACCTAATTTCTTCCTGAATAGCAGCGGTATAGTCGAAATCAAATTCAAAATTATCGCTAGGCTCATCGTACGCAGCTTTTCCGATGGGTTGATTTTGGAGCAATTCCCAAACTCTTTGATCCTCTGACTCAAACATCATCATCGTTACTTCCGTAGCAAACCCACCCGAAACATCTACCATTGGAGGAACGTTTAGATCCAATTCAATAAACTTAGGAACATAGTTGTTTCCAGCGGATAGCACGAATTTGTAAACGCCCTGCAGAGGCAAGAATACCTTGAAATAACCTACAGAATCTGTGTAGGTGGTATAATACAATGAATCGTTTCGAAAAATCTCCACTGCGCTGTATGGCAAACTCTTTTCAGTAAGCTCCTCCTTTACATACCCATACAACTCGTAGCTATTCACGTCTATTGTTCCCACTTCCGGGTTCACCAGAAAAACTTCGGGGAATATCCATTCGCATGGCGGTTCTGACCATTCCGGCAAGGCTGCGGGCAATAGAACTTCGCCCAGGCGGTACTTCACCTTTTTTCCATCCAACGCATAATTGTACTCAAGCATCATTCCCGGAATGTCCGACGTATACGGCCAATACGATGGAATTTCATCCGTGTACCACAGCTCTGCCGGTTGTTTACCCAGGTTCTCATCATAAATCAAAACACCCTTAGCTTTAAAGGGACCAATTTGCCGCTTACCTTTCATGACGACAAGACTGTCTGCCTGTTTAGCGTTGCGAAAGAAATCCAACTTATTGCCCTTAAGCTCGGTGGTGGCACAATTACCATCTACCTTCTCTTCGCGATAAATTAAACCGTTCGGGTTCATCCGGAACAGAAAGCGCGTTTCTTCGGCCTGCCGTTCAAAAACGGCTCCGGAGGTATCTATTGTAATGGTGAATCCGGAACCCCAGTAGCGGTGTACCAATTCTTCTTTTTCTTGGTCAGCGCAGCTTACTGTATAATTAAGCTGCACAAAATCCCATGCTGAACGGGGTGAACATGCAAGCATCAAAGAAAGCGGCAATAGGAAAAGACACCGATATATCATAATAGATCTCATGAGCGAAAATAGCAAGAATCAGAACAGAACTACGCTGTAGTCGTTATTGTTAAAGGCATGTTAAGCAGTAGGATGCATTTGGCAGGAAGAACGTAACTTTACCCTGCATGAGTCGCAAAACCATTTTTATATTCTTTTTCCTGGCTGTGATTTCTCTGGCTGGAGTCGTTATTACTCAGATATATTGGGTTAAACGGGCGTACAATCTTCAGGAAAAGCAGTTTAACGACCGGGTAACCATTGCCATGACCGGAGTAGTTGAGCGCATTCTAACGATTAATCAGGATTCTGCCGTGGTGGAGCCCGTAAAACAATTGGCCAGCAATTTTTTCGTGGCGAACATTAACGACACGCTACATCCATTTCTATTGGAGGCACTCCTGAAAGAAGAGTTTCTGCAAAGCAACCTCACGCAGGACTTCGAATATGGCATTTACGATTGTTTTAACGACAGCATCGTTTTCGGCGGCAAGGTGAGCTTTAATGAACCCGAACTAAGGGGAGAAGCCGAAGAAATTACATCCCAGCAACGATTCGATAGAGACGGACATTATTTTGGTGTTTATTTTCCTGAAAAGCCTTCTTTTTTACTTGATCGCATGGATTTTTGGATATACTCCAGCCTTGTGATTGTTTTAATTGTGATTTTCTTCGCCTATGCCATGACGCTTATTCTGCGGCAAAAAAGGTTATCGGAAGTTAAATCTGACTTCATTAACAATATGACGCATGAATTAAAAACCCCGATTTCTACCATTGCCCTCAGCAGCGAAGTTTTGCTGGGGCAGGGAATTGAGGGTAATCCGGAACGATTGAAACAATATGCCAGGATTATCCGCAATGAGAATAATCGCCTGCAAGCGCAGGTAGACCGGGTGCTTCAGGTTGCCACTCTTTCGCCCGACAAATTGAAATTGAAAGAAGAAGAGTTGGATATTCATGAAATTATTACCCATGCCGTAGAAACCTTTGAAATAACCGCCCAAGAAAAACAGGGTAAAATTTCTACCTCGCTCAGAGCAGACCAACCCATTATTAGGGGAGACCGGGTTCACATTACCAATATCGTTTACAACCTATTGGACAATGCCTGTAAATACACCGATGTAGCACCGAAGATTGAAATTAGTACCAGTAATGAGGGAAATTCCATCGAAATCGTGGTTAAGGATAATGGCATAGGAATCGCTCCGGATGAGCTGAAACATATTTTCGAAAAATTCTATCGTGTTCCAACCGGCAATATTCATAACGTAAAAGGATTCGGGTTAGGGCTTTACTACGTGAAGACTATTGTAAGCGCCCACCATGGTAGAATTATTGCCAAAAGCAACAAGGGTGAAGGCAGTGAGTTCCGTGTAAAACTGCCCTTATACCGCAAACATTCCCGCCATGACTGATACTAAAGTGAAAATATTACTTGTCGAAGACGATTCCAGTCTGGGCTTCGTGATTCAGGACATATTGCGAGATCAGCATTTTATTGTTCATCTGGCGACCGATGGGGCTATGGGTTTACAAAAATTCAGCGAAACTGTCTATGACCTTTGCCTTCTCGATGTAATGTTGCCAAAAAAAGACGGATTTACCTTGGCACGGGAAATCCGAAAACTGAATACCGAGGTTCCCATCGTATTTCTCACCGCAAAATCAATGAATGAGGATAAAATTGAGGGCTTTCACAGTGGCGCAGATGACTACATAACCAAGCCTTTTAGCCAGGAAGAATTTTTACTGCGGGTGAAAGCAATTCTAAAGAGAAGCGGGAAGCAACAGATTACAAGTGAAATCGGGGATTATACCATTGGAGAATATGTTTTTGACCCTTCTAATTTCAGCTTAAAACATAGAGATGAGGAGCGTAAATTGACACGCAAAGAGGCCGGTCTACTGAAATTACTCTGTGAGAATAAAGGAAAGGTGGTAGAGCGCGACTTCGCGGCCAGCATTATTTGGGGAGAGACCAGCTACTTCGTTGGCCGAAGCATGGATGTCTTTATCACACGGCTTCGCAAATACCTGAAAAACGATCCGCGGGTAAGCATTCAGAATATCCACGGAGTTGGATTTAAGCTGGAGGATCAGGGCAAATCCGCCTGATTCCGATGAATTTATTAGGCATAAGGAAGCCAATATTCATGGTTAAAACACGCACCGGGATAGTAAACAGGCTAGAACTCCTCGGGTATATTGCCCATTATTAGCGTCCACACCGCGATAGTTTAAACGAAGTTTAGAAATGGCTCCTGCCCTTCCCCTGGCTAGTTATTTCCACATCAAATGATTTAAGGCAGTCTTCCAGCGTGCCAGCAACCGTGACCACATTACTGCGACGTTTGTGATTGAACCATGAGCATATAGTATCCCCTGCTGACAGCACGGAAATAATGGGCAAGTTTAATGCTGAAGTGGTAAGAGACCGGACTATCAGTCGCACTTATCTTGCGGAGCGCAGGTTTTTCCCTGGGAACCTGACGTGGTTTCATTTGCCTGATGGCGTTCGTAATCGCCCCAGGATTTTTCCAACATCTGCAAGAATACCCGGCTATCTTGTGCCCCATTCAACGTGTAGGATCCATTAAACACAAAGAAAGGCACTCCCCTCACGCCCAATTGGGAAGCTTCGGCTATATCTGCTTCTACTGCATGGAGCAGCATCTCATGTTCCAGGGTTTGCCGGAGACCATCGGTATCCATTTTTGACAACAGCGCAAGCTCGAGGAGCACTTCAACATCATCTATATTCTTACCCTTCGTAAAATAGGCATCAAACAATAGTCCTTTCACTATGTGTTGTTTTCCCTGTTCTCCTGCAGCATGTAGCAAAATATGGGCTCGGAGGGTGTTGGCTACCACAACTCGATCGAACCTGAGATCAAGCCCATCGGCTGCAGAAAACCGAACCACGTAGTCCGTCATCTCTTTTGCTTCTTTCACGCTGATACCTTTAGAAACAGCGAGATGATTCTGAATGCTCATAGCAGTATCTGTTCGCATATCGGGTTGAAGCATAAAGCTCTTCCAAACTACGTTTACCTTATCAGCATGAGGGAACTCTTTAAGGGCTTTGTCGAGGCGGGTTTTTCCAATATAGCAGAAAGGACACATAATGTCGCTCCAGATTTCGATGGTCATGGGCATGTCTTTAGATGGAGAATCAGACACCTGCGCTCTCAATGTTGTTGCGGCGTATAAGAGACAACAGGCCAGAGAAACAAAAAGGACAGGTGATTTCATATTAATCAGATCAAAAACACCCATTAACCCAGGGAAGTTCTTGCCAATGGAAAGATAAGGAATCTGGAGAACAAGAGTTTATCGTCAACATACCGGGAGAGGCAACGAAAAAATGCCTTGCATACAATCGCCATAAAGGGTCATTGGCGAAAAGGACTTGTTCCGGCAATTCGGAAGAGGAGGCTGGGAAAAAAAAGGAATTAGGAATTCAAGATCTGCTTTCGAAAGAAAATGATTTCAAGCCGGACGGAAGTTCAGCTGTGCTCGACACTTGTCTCCAATTCTACTCCCTTCCCCATACTCAATCGAATGCCGTAATAATTGAAGTCGTTCGGTGAGGGTTGCAGCTCTTCAATCATATCCAAAACACAATCCTTAAGAGGAATAGGCTCGAAATAAAGGCTGAATACACACCAATCCTGAGTAGATTCGAACGCTACCACTTCGGGGGCCAGGGAAATATTCTTTGCTTCTTTGAGCCTGTAGCGTTTGGCTGAGCCGTGAACCTGCAAGAAGGTGTCCGGCGAAATACGTATCCATCCGCCTCTATCGTAAATAGACGGCGCTGCATAGCCAAAGTCCATCTGGATATGTTCTTCACTTACAATAATTCGCAAAATACTTGGATTTTCCTTGACCTGACGGCCTGCTGAAAATTCTGCGAGAAATCTGCTTTTCTTTTTTCTCATAACTTCATGCTTTCGGTAATTTCTACAAACCATTTAGGAGAAATAAGCTGCACATGGCGCCCTTGAGAAAGGAAGTATCGGGCAAGCTCTACTGAGGGAATCAATTGGAACGTGATAAGCGAGTCGCCAAAATTTTGCTTTTCAATGCGTTGGCTATGATGCAATGGATAAGCATGGAAATAGTGGGTGGCGAGATCGCTTACATGAATAGTAATTTTCGTTTTCTGTTTTCCTTTAATAGGGTACACGCCATATACATCGTGCAAATAGTCCTGAATAGCATGTGAATCGCTCTCTATAAAATCCTTCTTCAGTAATTCGGGCTGTGAAATTCGGTCTATACCGAAGGTGCGAATTTCCTTATGCGATTCGGAGTAGCCGATAAGGTACCAGCGATTCTCAAATTCCTTAATAAGAAAGGGATGAATTACGACGTGCTTGAATTCACGCTTCTTGTAGGAGAAATGAAGGAATGAAATGGGAATACGCTCTTTACATGCCTGGTAGTACAAATCGAAATGCTCGAGGCCTTTGGACACCGGTGTTTGCATGGTTTGCAGCACCGGTATGCGCTCCATTTGATCTTTTTTCTCAAGGGTAGCGGAAAGTACTTTTTGCATGGCATGATTAAACTTATCGCCTATTCTGGAACCGCCAATTGCCTGGATAAGATCTATGGCTTTTTCAATGGTTGCTATTTCTGCGTCTTGGAGCGATAGGGATGTCAATGTGTACGAAGGATCAGTATACTCATATCCCATGTGAACCCGGGAAAAATGAATCGGGGCGCCGAATCCCAAAGGCGGATCCATCTTCATATTCCTGATATCCTTCTGGATCGTCTCTACCGAAGGAAAATAGTCGAGTTTATCGTTGCAAGCCTCTAGTATTTCTTCCATGGTCGGGTATTTCTTCATGGGGTTTCGCAGAAGACCATCAATTACTTTATACCTGCGCATGGCGCTTTTACTGAGGTTGATTCGCGGCTCAGGCCGCATTCTTTCTTTGTTCTTCATGGGGGTAAAACAATGGAGGTAAGACATCGGCAATTTCCGCCATTAACCGGAGATTGTTTTCAATTAGGAACCGGTAAAAATCTGAAGAGAAGAGAACAATAAACCATGGCATTGGGCCAATTTTTTTTTTCAAAGAAAAGAATTTTTTTCATTCCGTATGTTAAATACGGTTACTCAAATTTTCTTTGTTTCATGATTCACTCATTGCTTAAAAACAAAAACTGCCTCACTGAAGGTATCGGAGTCCATTGCCGCATAGCGCATACAGGGAAGCAGACAAAAGCTCCATCGGGAAAGGGCTGTGTTAAGGCGCATAACTCAGCTTATCGGGTGAACCCTGACGTAACATCTGCGCTGAAGATAGCCTCCGGAAGAAAGACATCGACCGGCAAGTCATCTATTCCTAATCTATTGAAATTCAAATAATCATGATAAACAATCCACTTTTTTTCGATTTTACGCCAATCAGAGAAAGCAGGCACTTTCGCGTTCAAGAAACTCCGGTTAAATATGACGATGCCGCTCAACAGGGGGTTACTCGGTTCTATCCGAATAAAAAGATTCTGATTAACCTCCATCTCAATCAAGGCATAAGTATGGTACGCGAGAATTTTCTTGTCGTAGAGCATGGCTCCGCCTATCAACTGGGAGTTCGATTATTTAAGCGGCTATTCCGGGTAAATCCACAGATCCACAAGGAATACATTAGTCAAAATTCGGTTGACTATTCGGTTGATCTTATTTCTGAAGGCTGCAAATTCGTTCTCGACCAGCGGGGGTATCGCTTCACGTCGGAAGGACGATCCGAAATGGAACTGGAAGACGGCTTAAGGCGCTATTTAACGGAAGAGTTCATTGGCCGGAAATTACGAGAGCCCATGCCATGGGTTGCACCGAATCTCAAAGATGAATATCATCCATTTTTAAGGATATCGAATTACTTGCGCGACAATAACTCACTGACCATCGAACTGGGCTTCTATCGCTCTCGTTGCACCAATGGTATGCTGTTGGGGGAAAGATCCAAAATGATATTTAAACAAAGCTATTTCGTACGCGATTTAGCCAGCATCGAAACGAAAGCGAACATATATTTTGACACCTATCACCGAAGAATGTATGGATCGATGGAGCGCATGTGGAAATTGTTGGCCACACCTGTTCCGCTAGACAAGATATCGCTGATGACTTATGACATTTATGAGGAAGATTTTACCAGGCGCAGCATAGAAGAAAGGCGCTGGCTTCAGAGACATCTAATTGAATTAACGGCAGACTATGTAGAAGAAATAGGAGCCAACCTCAACGCTGCGCTGAATGTAGCAACGGATCTATCCAAACGGCTAGAGACAGGCCGGGGCGCGCAGAACAAACTGCACCGACGTGCTGCCCAATGGATGCATACGGTTACTTCTAGTGCGTTTCAATTAGGCCATTACCTGCACAGTTTGGAAGGCATCGAGGAACGGGTTATGAATGCACAAGCCAGCAATTCACAAGAGATTGACGATATAGATTTATGAGTCATAAATGGGATGCAGCCGTTCGCTACTAAAAAATAAGCGATTAGCGCAGCACAGCCCGCCGAATATTTCTTTTTTAATTTTTTGTGTTTGTTATTTAGAAGTGTACACAGCCTTGCCCCCGAAGTAAAATCTGCTTCGATGGGGCAAGGGTTGTGTAATAATCAGTGATAGTAGGGAAGCGAAAATGAGAATCCGAATAAGCGCAAAAAAAAACAGAGCACATGACATTGCTCTGTTTTTGTACCCGGGGCGGGAGTCGAACCCGCACGCACATTTCTGCGCAAAGGATTTTAAGTCCTTCGTGTCTACCATTCCACCACCCGGGCAACCAAAAAAAATCCCGACCTCCTGCGGCCGGGAACTGAGCGAGAAACGGGACTCGAACCCGCGACCCTAACCTTGGCAAGGTTATGCTCTACCAACTGAGCTACTCTCGCTTATTACCATTCACGTCGTTTCGCGATTTTGGACAGCAAAAATAAGGAATTTTTCTTCCTCGTCAAATTTCAGGGTGATGTTTTTGCAATTCATCGATTACTTGATTGTCTTTCAGCGACTTCCAAATAACTTCAACCGCGCCGGCTCTCCCTTGCACAAACTCCTTCGCCTTCGCGCCTGCACTTCGCAAGCCGGGTTCATCCCGCAGCATTTCGCGGATTCGCATGAAAAGACCATCTGGCCGAAGATGATCAAAGGCCCCCCCTGCTTCAACCAGTGCCTTAGCTTCCGGAAAGCGCCGGTGATGAGCACCGAATCCAACAGGAAGCCCATACACGGCCGGCTCAAGAATGTTATGCAGTCCCGTTCCAAAGCCCCCTCCCACAATTGCCATCGTAGCAAGGCGATATATACTGCCCAGTAAGCCTATGCTATCTACTATTAACACGGGAAGGAGTTCCGCATGGGTTCCTGACCCCCACTCGCTCAACAAAACAGCCCGACTCCCAAAGCGCTTGCGCAAATAGTCAATATGCCTATTACTAACATCATGGGGAACCAATACCATACAATACGATTTGTCCAAATCGGATAATAGTAATTGGGCTACTTCATCTTCGGGAGGCCAGCAGCTGCCAAAAACTATCGCTTTTCGATTGCCAATAAAGCTCTCAACGTCGTGTAGAGACCGGAATTCGGAAGCCAATGCCAACACCCGGTCATACCGCGTATCGCCCGCCAAAATACCGTTAGAATATCCTGCCGTTTGCAATAAAGCCAGTGAAGGTTCATCCTGGACAAAAACAATTTCGGGAATAGCGAGAATGGTCTTCCAAAATCCTTTTCCTTGCTGTAGGAAGCGCTGGCCAGGTCTGAAACGGGCAGAAATCATGTACAAAGGAATGTTCCTATTCCTGAGCTCCAGGAAGTAATTCGGCCAGATTTCGGATTTCACAAAAAAAGCATACGACGGGCTGAGCAACTCCAGGAAATCCTTGGCATTCTTGCCCGTATCGAGCGGCAGGTACATAACCAGATCAGCGCCGTTGTATGCCTTACGCACTTCGTAGCCCGACGGAGAAAAAAAAGTAAGTGCTATTTTCCATTGCGGAAACGCAGCTTTACATCGCTCCATAATTGGCCGACCCTGCTCAAACTCGCCGAGAGAAGCACAATGAAACCACAACCAATTTTCCCCGGAAACAGCATTGCTCAGGGTGTTTCGCCAATTCCTTCTGCCACGAATCCACAAAGCGGCCTTGGGATTAAATAAGGCTGCTATACGAATCGCAAAGCCATAGAGCGAAATGAAAAAAGTATACAGCTTGCGCATAGCGAATCAATAATACACCTGAGGCGCTCTTTTATAAATTGGAATTATCCAAGCCAATCGCAGACCGTATAATATGTCGAGGCGGCTTTTATCGTCTCGAAGGCCCGTGTCAAAATTAATATCCCTCCTACCTCGCGTAAAGCCCTGGACGAACTCCATTCCGGCAAAAAAATTAGAAAGTCTGTTATTACTCATAAAGTGGTATCCAAGAAACTGAGAAAGCATTAGGCCATTGGTAAGACGATCGTAGCCCTTCAAGTAATCTCCTTCGAGCTGACTAATTTCATTTACCTGATGTTCATATCGAATTTTATGCTGGATGAACCCGCCGCCGACTTTGAATAAAAGGCCGGAATTAGGGTTGGAACCAAACACCGGAAAAATTCGGCCGGCACTGAGAGTAACTGCATAACCGCGCTGCTGAATTAACACCGTGGCTATCTGGCCCTTGTTATCGATAATTTCCCCGGCATCGGTGCGCAAATTCGACAGTATACCGGGCTCCTTTACGTTGTTTCCAAAAAGAAAACTGAACTCCGCTCCGAGGTGGAAATTGGTTTTCGTTTTGAAATAATATGCCGCTCCTACAGCGGCATTATCGCCGAATCTCTCCTCTAAATCGTAAGATGGCCGCTGAAAGGCAAAATGTGCGGCAATTTGCGAAGTTGCCACACTAGAATCGCGCATATTTCTTTGAGCACATGCACTGAAGACGAGTGCAAGGCAGAGCGTGCATAAAATGAAAACTGGTATTGCCCTCTTGTAGAACATGGCGGCAAGTTACGGAAAGGGCGGCAAGCAGTGAAGCGGCTCCGGGTTCATCCCTGAAAAGTGCGTATATTCGCGGACTATTAGCAATACTGCCCTACTTCCGATGAAAAGTATCCAAATGGTCGATCTGCTCGGCCAATATGAAAAAATAAGCAGCGAGATCGACCGGGCCGTCATCGATGTAATTCGTTCTTCCCAATACATCAATGGCCCCGAGGTAAAGGAATTCCAAAAAGAGCTGGAGACTTACCTTAATGTGAAACATGTTATACCCTGCGCCAACGGCACCGACGCACTGCAGGTAGCCATGATGGCTCTAGGGCTTGAGCCCGGCGACGAAGTGATTACCGCCAGCTTTACCTATGTAGCCACAGCGGAAGTTATTGCTTTACTTAGGCTTGAGCCCGTACTGGTAGATGTAGATCCGAAAACCTTCAATTTGGATCCGGATGCAGTTAGAAAGGCAATCGGTCCGAAAACAAAGGCCATTGTGCCCGTTCACCTTTTTGGCCAATGCGCAGACATGGATCCGATAATGGCTATTTCCCGTGAATATGGTTTATATGTTATTGAGGATACTGCGCAAGCAATTGGATCGCAGTATAGCTTCGCTGATGGCTCACGATCATTCGCGGGCGCAATGGGGCATTTTGGATGCACGTCGTTTTTCCCCTCTAAGAACCTTGGATGCTTCGGCGACGGAGGAGCGCTTTACACGAATATCGACGATCTTGCGGAAAAAGCTCGGCAGATTGCCAATCACGGCCAGGGAAAACGTTATTACCACGACAGGGTTGGCGTAAACTCGCGATTGGACAGCATGCAGGCGGCAATTCTGCGCATCAAATTGCGGTATCTTGACAGCTATATTTCAGCACGCCAAAAAGCAGCGAGTTACTACGACGAGGCGTTTGCGGAAGTAAAAGGCCTGGAAACGCCGTACCGCGATGGCAAGAGCAGCCACGTATTTCATCAGTACACACTCAAAACCAGCGGAATAGATAGATTTTCCCTTCAGGATTTCCTGGCAGAAAAAGGTATTCCAGCCATGGTTTACTACCCTGTACCCCTTCATTTACAGAAGGCATACCGCAATGATCGCTACCAAGAGGGCGACTTTCCAGTAACCGAGGACCTATGTGAACGGGTAATTTCCCTTCCTATGCACACTGAACTAACGGAGGAACAACTTGGGTGGATTTCCAGCCACGTTAAGGAATTTTTCGAAAAAAACTATTCTGAATGAAAATAGCAGTAGTTGGCACCGGATATGTGGGGCTGGTTACCGGAACTTGTTTTGCCGAAACCGGAAACCACGTGGTATGTGTCGATATAGATTCTGCCAAGGTAGAACGCATGAAGCTGGGAGAAATTCCCATTTATGAGCCGCATTTGGACGTACTATTCGAGCGAAATATCAAAGATGGACGGCTGGAATTCACCACCGAACTTAAAGATGCCATCCAAGATGCTGAAGTAATATTTCTTGCCCTGCCTACTCCACCCGGCGAAGATGGATCTGCTGATTTAAGCTATGTGTTGGGGGTTGCTACCCAATTAGGAAAGATGATCCGCTCCTACAAAGTTATTGTAGATAAGAGCACCGTACCCGTAGGAACGGCTGAATTGGTAAAAAACACTATTAAAACGTTCACTGAGATTCCTTTCGATGTGGTTTCCAATCCCGAATTTCTGCGGGAGGGATTTGCTGTAGATGATTTTATGAAGCCGGACCGTGTGGTGGTAGGCTCGAGCAGTTCAAGGGCACAGAAGGTAATGGAAGAGCTTTACAAGCCCTTTACCCGGCAGGGAAACCCCATCATTTTCATGGACGAGCGTTCGGCAGAACTTACTAAGTATGCTGCCAACGCATTTTTGGCTACCAAAATTACCTTCATGAATGAGATTGCCAATTTTTGTGAGCGGGTTGGCGCAGACGTGGATAAAGTGCGAATTGGCATAGGGACCGACGAACGTATTGGCAAACGATTTTTATTCCCGGGAATGGGGTATGGTGGGAGTTGCTTCCCCAAGGATGTGCAGGCACTGGTTACGTCTGGAACACAGTGCGGTTATGAATTCGAAATTCTGAATGCCGTTCTTTCCGTAAATGATCGTCAAAAAACTATTTTATTTGAACCCATACGCGATTACTTCGGAGGTGACCTTCAAGACAAAACCATCGGTGTTTGGGGACTATCGTTTAAACCCGATACCGACGATATTCGAGAGGCTCCGGCACTGTATATGATAGATCGCTTGCAGCTGGCAGGGGCTAAAATCAAGGCCTACGACCCGGAAGCAATGGAAAACGTTCGGAAAATAAAGGGCGATAGCATCGATTACTGCCAGGACCCTTACTCCGCGTTAGATGGCGCAGACGCACTGCTTATATGCACAGAATGGTCACTTTTCCGAACACCGGAGTTCAATCGTATGGGTACATTGCTTAAGCGGAAAGTAATTTTCGACGGGCGAAATCTCTACGATACGGATAGAATGAAAGAGCTGGGATACTATTATCGCAGTATAGGCAGGGAAACGGTAGGAGAAATCTCGCTGAGTCCTAAAAACGTTTGAAATCATGGAAAGAGTTCTTATTACGGGAGCTGCCGGATTTTTAGGATCGCATCTTTGCGATCGTTTCGTAAAAGAGGGTTTTCATGTTATTGGTATGGACAACCTGATTACCGGCGATTTGCGAAATATAGAACACCTTTTTCCAAAGGAAAATTTTGAATTTTACTACCACGATGTTACCAAGTTCGTCCATGTTCCGGGAAAACTTGATTATATTCTCCATTTCGCCTCGCCGGCAAGTCCGATCGACTATCTGAAAATTCCGATACAAACCTTAAAAGTAGGGTCGCTCGGCACCCATAATTGCCTGGGCCTGGCAAAAGATAAGCGGGCAAGAATAATGGTAGCCAGCACCAGCGAGGTATACGGTGATCCTGAAGTACATCCGCAGAAAGAGAGCTATTGGGGCCATGTTAATCCGGTAGGGCCGCGAGGTGTTTATGATGAGGCAAAGCGATTTCAGGAAGCGATGACCATGGCATACCATACCTATCATCAGGTTGACACGCGGATTGTTCGAATTTTTAACACCTATGGCCCGAGGATGCGATTAAACGATGGGCGTGCTTTGCCCGCCTTTATTGGACAAGCGCTTCGGGGAGAAGATCTAACCGTTTTCGGAGATGGCTCGCAAACCCGATCCTTTTGCTTTGTAGATGACTTGGTGGAAGGCATATTCCGTTTGTTATTCAGCGATTATAACTTACCTGTTAACATTGGGAATCCCGATGAAATAAGCATTCTGGATTTTGCCGAGGAAATACTTAAGCTCACAGGAACCAGGCAGAAAATTGCCTTTGAACCCCTGCCGGCCGATGATCCCCGCCAGCGCAGGCCGGATATCGGGTTGGCAAAACAACTGCTTAATTGGGAGCCGAAAGTTCATCGTGCTGAAGGTCTAAGAATTACATACGACTACTTTAAGAATCTTCCTCCGGAGGAACTCTATAAAAAAGAACACAAGAATTTCGAAGCATACAAAAAAATCTGATGAGTTATTTTGCTCACCAAACAGCGGTTATCGACGAAGGCTGCACTATTGGCGAAGGCAGTAAAATTTGGCACTTCAGTCATATTATGACCGGTTGCACCCTTGGCGACAGCTGCAACGTCGGGCAAAACTGCGTTATTTCTCCCGGGGTTATTCTGGGAAACAATGTCAAAGTTCAAAACAATGTGTCTCTGTACACTGGGGTTATAGTTGAAGATGATGTATTTCTTGGTCCCTCCTGCGTTTTCACGAATGTTATAAACCCTCGAAGTGCAGTACCAAGAAGGGATCAATACCTGCAGACCTGGATTCGAAAAGGTGCTACCATAGGTGCAAATGCCACTGTGGTATGCGGCAAAGAAATCGGAGAATACGCGTTCATAGCTGCCGGAGCCGTGGTTACCAAGGAGATATTACCGTATGCGCTGGTAGCAGGCAATCCAGCGCGGCAAATTGGATGGATGAGCGAGTTTGGACATCGATTGCATTTCAATGCCGAAAACATAGCCATTTGTCCGGAAAGCGGAAATCGTTATGAATTAAAAAATAATCGGGTTATAAAACTTCCCAAACAAGAGCATAAATGAAGATATATGATTCCCTGCTGCGCAAGGAAGAAAAACTTGCTGTTATTGGCCTCGGTTATGTTGGGTTACCTATAGCGCTTGAATTCGCTAGAAAAATTCGTGTGGTTGGATTTGATATCAACCAAAAAAGGATTCAGTTAATGCGTGAGGGGAAAGACCCAAGCAATGAGTTGGATACAGATAAATTCAAAGGAACAGATATCTTTTTTACCCACGACCTGGAAGATCTTCGCGACGTTAAGTTCTTTGTAATCGCTGTTCCCACGCCCATTAACTCAAGCAACCTGCCCGACCTCGGGCCGGTGCTAAAAGCCTCCGAAACAGTAGGAAAAGTATTGAAGAAAGGCGACTATGTGGTCTATGAATCTACGGTTTATCCGGGTTGTACGGAAGACGACTGCGTTCCTGTTCTGGAAAATTTAAGCGGACTGAAAGGCTACACGGATTTCAAGTTCGGATACTCTCCGGAGCGCATAAATCCCGGCGACAAGGAACATACCATTCGCACTATAACGAAGGCCGTTGCCGGCTGCGACCAAGAATCCCTTGAAGAAATTGCCCGCGTTTATGAATTGGTAGTAGACGCAGGTGTTCATAAGGCAAGCAGCATAAAGGTCGCCGAAGCATCCAAAGTTATTGAGAACACTCAGCGAGACGTAAATATCGCCCTCATAAATGAATTAAGCATTATTCTTAACAGAGTTGGGATAAATACCTACGATGTACTTGAGTGCGCCCGAACGAAATGGAATTTTCTCCCTTTCTATCCTGGGCTGGTTGGCGGGCATTGTATTGGCGTTGACCCATATTACCTCACCTACAAGGCAAAAAAACTTGGCTATCATGCCAAAGTGATTAACAGCGGCAGGTACGTAAACGATAGCATGGGATTTTACGTAGGCAAGCAAACCGTAAAACGAATAATTGAATTAGGACGTAATATTTTGGAATCGAAAGTACTGGTCTACGGCGCCACGTTTAAAGAAAATGTGAGCGACATCCGCAATTCCAAGGTAATCGACATCATTAAAGAGCTGGAATCGTTTTCCGTGAATGTAGATATTGTTGATCCTCATGCCGATAGTGAAGAAATGTATGAGGAATATGGTATTGAACTGAAGCCTTCTCCCGTCGGCTCCTATGATGCCATCATTATTGCCGTAAACCACAAAGAATTTAACACCTTCGATGAGGCCCATTTTAAATCGCTTCTGAAAGACGGACATGGCGCTGTGGTCGATATCAAAGGAATGTACCGCAATCGTATTTCGGAACTGCTGTATTGGAGCCTTTAAATCCTACGGCAGTAAATAGTGCCTAACTGATTAATAATAACCCGAATTACCCATGAAGCAGTCCATACTTATTACAGGAGGAGCCGGATTTATAGGTTCTCACCTGATCCGTCGGCTTGTGAACCGCTATCCCGAGTATCTACTTATAAATTTCGACGCCCTTACCTATGCCGGCAATCTGGAAAATCTGCGCGATGTTGAAAATGCCCCCAACTATCGATTCGTTAAAGGCGACATCCGCTCTTTTGACGAAATAACTAAGGCGCTTCGGGAGTTTGATATTACCAGCATTATTCACCTGGCAGCGGAATCTCATGTAGACCGATCCATAACGAATCCGATGGACTTCGTTCTTACCAATGTAGTTGGAACCGTAAACCTCCTAAATGCCGCACGTAGTTTTTGGAAAGACTTGCAAGGGAAACGATTTTACCACGTTTCGACCGATGAAGTTTTCGGCAGCCTCGGCGAGTCCGGTAAGTTCTCAGAAACAACCCCCTATGACCCTCGCAGTCCATACTCTGCCTCAAAAGCGTCTTCGGATCATTTCGTAAGAGCCTACCATCATACCTTCGACCTGCCGGTGGTTCTCAGTAATTGTTCCAATAATTACGGGCCAAATCAGTTTCCGGAAAAACTGATTCCGTTAATGATACGGAATATCAGCAGCGACCAAACTCTTCCCGTGTATGGAAAAGGCGAAAATATTCGCGATTGGTTATGGGTAGAAGACCACGCTTCTGCCATTGATTGCATTTTTCACCAAGGGCTCAACGGCAAAACATATACAATCGGGGGCAACAATGAATGGAAGAATATTGACCTTGTTTTCCTGCTGTGCGATATGATGGATGAAGAGCTGGGGAGAGAAGTAGGCAGCTCCAGAAACCTTATTCGGTATGTAAGTGATCGTCCGGGACATGATCTTCGCTACGCCATCGACAATTCGCTTATTTGCAGTGAACTTGGCTGGACGCCATCTCTTACTTTCGAAGAAGGGTTGCGCAAGACCATTCGCTGGTACCTAAGCCATGATGAATGGCTGGCTCATGTAACTTCGGGCGACTATACCAACTACTACGCTAAACAGTACGGTTCGCGATAAACAGGCCGGCCGGGTTCATCCGAAAAGAAAATTTACTTCGAATATGGGCACCGTATCGCTTAATAGGCTGATTACCTACCTTTGTCCTTAAACCAGTTTCAGTACAGGTGGGTTTTTTCAAAAATTTTTTCAAATCAAAAGAACTTGCTCCTGCCGACCTTTCGGTGCTGGGAACTGATATGCATTCACATCTTATTCCGGCAATAGATGATGGGTCGCGCGATATGGAAATGACGCTAGACCTAATTAAAGGTTTTGAGGAGCGGGGCTTTCGCAAGCTAATTACTACACCACATATTCAAAGCGACCACTATGTGAATTCTCCTTCAACGATACTTCCCGGGCTCGAAAAAGTGCGGCAAGCCTTGGCAGATAAAGGAAGTACGATGCAGATAGAAGCTGCTGCCGAATACTACATTGATGGCAGTTTTTTTGAACTTCTTGCCCGGAAGGAGCTCCTTCCCATTTCGGGAAAGTATATTCTGGTCGAGATGTCCTATCTGGCAGAGCCCCCAAGCTTAAAAAAGGCTTTTTTTGAAATCCTCTTGGCCGGGTACAAGCCCATCCTTGCGCATCCGGAGCGATATACTTTCTGGCATAGGGAACTAAACCAATATCAGGACTTATTCGACCGGGAGATTCTGTTGCAATTAAACATTAATAGTTTAGCAGGAGCATACTCGCCTGAAGTAAAACGAGTTGCCGAGTTTTTGATAAAAAAGGGACTGATACGCTTTTTGGGAAGCGATTGCCATCATCCAGGGCATCTTTTCGCAATGGATGAGGCTCGCAGACATCCATTGCTACACGAACTTCTTGAGAGCGGAAATCTTCTTAATTCCCAGCTGTAAATCAGCCGCCCGTTTCTGCCAATCGGACAATTAGGCCGTCAATATCCTCTTCGATTTTAATCTGACATCCCAACCGGCTGTTGCGTTGTACGTTGAATGCCTGGTCGAGCATGTTCTCCTCGTCTTCAGACATTTCCTGCAGTTCATGACTGCTTTCAATATACATATGACAACTTGCACACAGAGCCATGCCGCCGCAAGTTCCTTCTACCGGGAGCTCATAACTTTTACAGAGCTCCATCATATTCATGTTCATGTCGGTAGGAGCTTCCAGCAGATGGCTCACTCCCTCCCTATCTATTATCGTTACGCTTATTGTATCTGCCATATCAGAACCCCTGAACTCCATTAACTGTCGTATACTTCAAAACAAGATTCTTATTGGGATAAATACGCTTGAATGCAGACTGCACCATAAGCGTTGCCTCATGAAAACCACACAGAATGAGCTTCAGCTTACCAGGATAGGTATTAATATCGCCAATAGCGTAGATTCCCGGAACATTGGTAGCATAGTCGAAGGTATCTACAACAATAGCGTTCTTATCGATATTCAGTCCCCAATCGGCTATAGGCCCCAGTTTTGGGCTCAGTCCAAACAGGGGAATCCAATGATCACAGGCCAGAGAGAGCTCCGGAAGATCCTGCCTTTCCACCTTGAGACGTTCTACTTTTCCTTCGCCTTCGATGCCAATCACTTCCGCATCGGTAATTAGGTTTAACCTCCCGGCTGCTGCGAGATCAAGAACCTTTTGAACTGAATCAGGATGACCGCGGAAAGAAGCCCTTCGATGGATAACATGCACCTCGGAAGCAATGTTGTTTTCCGTAAGATAAATAGACCAGTCCAGTGCTGAATCGCCTCCACCGCTGATCACCACGCGCTTTCCCTTGTAGAAATTAGGATCCCGAATAATATACTCCACCCCTTTATCTTCATAGTTTTCTATGTTCGCAATCGGTGGTTTGCGAGGCTCGAAACAGCCAAGTCCTCCGGCTATAGCAATATTGGGTGCCTTAATTTTAGTTCCTTTATTCGTAGAAACAATAAACTTATCGTCATCTGTTTTTTCGATAGTTTCTGCTCTTTCCCCCAGGGTGAACCCGGGCTTGAAGGGAGCAGCCTGCTTCATAAGTTCATCAACGAGATCGCCGGCGAGAACCTCCGGAAACCCCGGAATATCATAAATAGGTTTTTTAGGATAAATTTCAGTGAGTTGTCCTCCAGGCTGAGGAAGTGCATCGATAAGATGGCATCGTAACTTCAGCAAACCAGCTTCAAATACGGTAAAAAGTCCGCATGGTCCCGCACCGATAATGAGTATATCTGTTTCGATCATTTGCAAAAATTTAAGGGCAAAAATACATTAAAACTACCGGAGGCGAGGCGATTTCCGGCACAACAATCTTTGTAACAATTTAAAAATGAATTGGTTCGGAAATACTATGCATGAATAAGATTTTATTCTTCCGCTTTTACTGCTTCCACTTTACGTATCATAGGTGCAGCTAGCCGGATGGCCTCTTCTACCCCTGCCTTCATAGTCATATGACTCATAGAACAGCTGCTGCATGCACCATGCAGCGCCACACGCGCCGTTAAATCGTCAGTTATTTCCACCAGCGAAATATCACCGCCATCGGCATTCAGATAGGGCCTCAATTCCTCCAAAGAGGCTTCTACGCGACTTATTAATTCCTCTTTTACCATAGACTTAATTGCTTGCAGGGGAAATTCCCGCCGGCACGGATGTTTTGGCACCATTTACCCGTTCAACAAAGGTATGAATGATCTCACTCCAAACCTCTGCTGCCATGGTGCCTTGCTGAAGCGCCGAAGGACGGCCTACATCACCGGCTTCGCGAATTCCCTGAATAAGCGGAATTTCTCCGAGGAATGGAACCTTCAATCGTTCTGCCAGATTACGTGTTCCTTCCCTTCCAAAAATATAATGCTTGTTCTCAGGATTTCCATCGGGACTGAACCAAGCCATATTCTCAATAAGCCCGAGAACAGGAACATTCACCGACGGCAATGTAAACATCGCCACTCCCTTTCTGGCATCAGCGAGAGCCACTTCCTGGGGTGTGGAAACAATAATCGCTCCTGTAAGCGGAATATTCTGCACCAGACTGAGATGAATATCTCCGGTTCCCGGAGGCAGGTCGATAATCATGTAATCCAGCTTACCCCACCATGCATCATTGAATAGCTGATTAAGCGCCTTGGATGCCATGGGCCCACGCCAAACTACCGCCTGATCTCCATCGGTAAAAAAACCTATGGAAAGCACCTTAACACCATAGGCTTCCAGAGGCTTTATATATTCTTTATCCTCTACCTTGGTTGTAACCGGTTTTTCATTAACCAAATCGAGCATGGTTGGGGCAGAGGGCCCGTATATATCGGCATCCACCAAACCAACCGAGTGGCCTAATTGAGCCAAACCAGCCGCAAGATTAACAGCAACAGTACTTTTACCTACACCACCTTTACCCGATGCTACGGCAACAATATATTTTACCCCGGGAAGAATCCGCCTTGTATCTTCGCTGGCTTCATCAGGCGAAATAGGCACTACTTCGGCTTCTACCTTAAACTCTCCTCCCAAAACGCGCTGAATGGCAAATTCACATGCCTCCGCCATCCGTTTTCTACCATGCATCGCGGGGTTGCTCACTTTCACGCGGAAGAAGATATTGTTGCCTTCCACACGGATGTTATCTACGAGACCAAGGTCGACAATGCTCTTTTTGAGATTCGGCTCAACCACATTGGCGAGAGCCTTCATCACTGCTTCTGCTGTTACACTCATACTGCAAAAGTAACAAGCCAAAGGCTACAAAGTTGAAAGGCAGCCATAAAGTGTATCAAATTCCATTAAGGCGATAATTCTCTGCCTGGATCCCAAAAAAGCTCATCGAAACGAGTCACACAATCGTTTTCCACAAGCACTCCCTCGGATTCCAATCGCTGCTGCATTTCCAAAGGATTGGAAAAATGATGCTTACCGCTGAGTATTCCTCGTCGATTCACCACGCGATGGGCAGGTACCGACGGCATTTGATTATGGGAAGCATTCATCGCCCAGCCCACCATTCGCGATGACCTAGCCATGCCAAGATAGCGAGCGATGGCGCCGTAGGAACTTACTCTGCCTCGGGGAATTAACCGAACGACATCATAAACATCCTGGAAGAAGTCACGGGGCTCTGGTCTCTTGCTCAAAGCTGCCAGCGAATGTATTTAATAGTTATGCCCTGCTTAAGCCATTTTTGCTCATAAAATGTCTTGATTCCAAGCTCATTCCTCGTAGCTTCATCTGTATTTTTCCAAAAGTCGGCGTAAATATCATCGCTATTCATAAGCACCTTTTTATCAATCGATTTGAGATAATCCAAGGTATAATCGTAGAGCAGGCTGCTGTCGGTTTTTAAATGCACGGGTGAACCCGGAGGTAGTATCGCTTGGTAAATACTCATGAATCGCGGCCCGCTGAGGCGCTTGGTTCCTTTGTCGTTATTGGGCTGGGGATCGGAAAAAGTGAGCCAAACTTCCGATACTTCATCCGGAGCAAAAAACCTCGTCAAAAAATCGGCCCTGCTTCGCAAAAAAGCTACATTACCGAGATTCTCCTCCAACGCCGTTTTGGCTCCTCGCCAAAGGCGAGCCCCTTTAATATCCAAACCTATAAAATTGCGTCCGGGATACATTCTTGCCAGACCAATGGTATATTCTCCTTTTCCGCAGCCAACTTCCAGGGTTATGGGATTATTATTACCGAAAAATTCCTGCCACTTTCCGCGGATGGGATGAGGCTCTTCAAGAATATCTTTCGCTTCTGGCTGAATGAGGTTGCGGAAGGTGAGATTCTCCGCAAATCGTTTAAGCTTGTCTTTGGCCATGCTGCAAAGATACTATGGCTCTTTTAGCGAACAATCCTTAGTATATTTCGACGATATTCATAATATTCTCACAATAGCTTTTTCATGCCACTGACTCTTGTCGCGCCGTTAAACTGGGGCCTGGGGCACGCAACACGGTGCATACCCCTGATACGGCAGGAGCTAAGTAAGGGCAATGAAGTTCTCATCGCCGCAGACGGGCTGGCATTAGAACTTTTATGTTCAGAATTCCCGGGAATAGCCACTGCGAAACTGCCAGATATTCGAATTAACTATTCAAGATTCTTACCCTTCTTTGTAAATCTCTCCTTTCAGTTACCTGGCATTTTAAAACATATCGGCACAGAACACCGACAACTGGATGCTCTGGTATCGTCTTACAAGCCCGATATGATAATTTCGGATAACCGCTATGGTTTATGGCACCCAAAAAAGAAGAGCATACTGATTACCCATCAGGTTTTTCCAATTGCACCCCCCCCGGTACAATTTGGCTTGCATTGGCAATTGAAGCGCTTTATGTCGCGCTTCCATGAAGTATGGATTCCGGACTATCCCGGAGAAATCAATCTTAGCGGTGCATTGTCGCATTCCGCTTCAATGGCGAAAAACATTCGTTTTATAGGTCCTTTAAGCCGTTTTTCCCGCTGTGAGACCCCTGCCACAGATTCCACTTCCCGGACTTATGAACTCGTTGGGGTGGTAAGCGGTCCTGAGCCCCACCGCAGTCTGCTTTTACGGGAATTAACTGAAGTGTTTACTGCCAGCGAAAAAACATCGCTTATTCTCGGTGGTATGCCGGGAAAGGACGATTGTAAAACCATCGGGAAGTTAACTCAGGTAGCCCATATGGATTCATCTTCGCTCGAGAAAGTGCTTTGCCAGGCGGGGGCCCTTTTTGTACGCAGCGGATATTCAACCATAATGGATCTTCATGCCCTGGGAAAAAGCGCTACGGTTATACCCACACCCGGACAAACAGAGCAGGAATACCTGGCAACACTGCATTCTGGCAGCGGATGGTTGCGCAGAACAAATCAGGGCCGAATAACATTGCAGTAGCTCCCGTGGTTACAATGCGGCAGGATATCGCATAAACACAGGGGCAAAAGCATGTATTTTTGTTGCCTCACTTATTTTACCTATGCTAGAAGCGCTCTCAGACGAACACTACATGCGGCTTGCCTTGCGGGAAGCCGAAGAGGCTTACCGCGCGGAAGAAGTTCCTGTTGGCGCCCTCATCGTTTGCCGGGGCATCATTATCGCCCGCGCCTATAATTTGTGCGAACGATTGCACGATTTTACGGCTCATGCCGAAATGCAGGCGTTTACAGCTGCTTCAGAATACCTGGGCGGAAAACAGCTTAATGAATGTACGCTTTATGTAACGCTGGAACCTTGTGTAATGTGCATGGGCGCCGCATTTAATACCCGAATTAGCCGAGTAGTATTTGGCGCCTACGACCCGAAGCGAGGTTATTTGCGCACTGCATCGCAAATTGAAGACCAGAGCGGATTCATCCATCCGAAAACTGAAATTACCGGCGGAGTCTTGGCCGAAGAGTGTTCTGCCTTACTCAAGGCTTTTTTCGAAGAACGGCGAAGCTAATCAGTTCCAGGTAAAAAACACGGTCGGGAATACCAGCAGTATCATCGACAGGAGTACCATAAGGAGAAAAAACTTTCCTATCCATCGAAGCCATGCGTTGAATGAAATTCCGGCTATACTGATAACACCCATCGTTACACCGCTTGTAGGAATGATAAGATTAAATAGTCCGTCTCCAAACTGGAAAGCTAATACGGCCGTTTGCCGGCTAATTCCAAGCAAATCAGCTAAAGGAGTCATAATGGGCATAGTAATCGCCGCCTGACCGGAGCCACTGGGGATAAAGAAATTAATTCCCCCATGCACGAGAAACATTAGTTGCGCGCTAATCCAAGAGGGGACGCCCTCCAATCCGGAAGCAAATCCATACAGCACCGTGTCAATTATTCTACCATCTTCTGCTACCAACAAAATGCTTTTCGAAAGACCTATAATCAACGCTGCAGGAAGAAGATCTTTGGCTCCTTGAACGAAGGCTTCGACCGTACGCTTAACATTAAGCTCAGAAATAATCGCCGTTATGAACGCCATAGCAACAAAGAGGGCCGAAATCTCTTCTATGTACCAATCCCATTGCTGCGCACCAATCATAAGCACAACAAGAGCAGACAGAAAGACGAACAGTACCATTTTGCGCCGCCAGTCGAAAGAGATAGGTTCGGGTTCATCCGAAACCTCCGGCGCAGGAAGAGACACTTGTTTCTTTTCTATTTTTCGGGCATACCACATAACGAAGAGAATGGCGGCAAGCGTGTATGTTGCCCATACTATCCAACGATACCCGGCGCCGGATCCGGGAGGAAGTTGGGCTATGCCCTGAGCTATTCCTACAGTAAAGGGATTGATGGCTGCTCCGGCAAAGCCCACTGCTGCGCCTAAAAATGGAATCGCGACTCCTACAAAATTATCGTAGCCAAGCGACCTCGCCAGGGGTAGCGTTATAAGTATAAAGACGAGCACCTCCTCTGCCATTCCGAAGGTACATCCCCCGAGCGAAAAGATGGACATGAGCAGTGGAATTATCCATATTTTAAACCGCTTATTTCGAACTGCAATACGTATTAAGCGCTGCAATGCCGCATCGATGGCGCCGGTTGCCGTTAGTATGGAAAATGCTCCCCCAACGATGAGCACAAAAGCGATAATTAGTGCCGAGTAATGTTCCGTGAAGCCCTTAATAGGCGCAAGTAAAAAGTCTGTCAAGCCTCTGGGACTGCTTTTAATCTCTTTATATGACCCCGGAATTACGAGTTCTTTCCCCTTGCGCACCGGGATTTGAGTTGATTCGTTTATTCTAAGCATGTAATTGCTGCCCTCTATCTCTTGCTCCAGGGCACCGAATGCTTCGGCGGGAATACTTAGAATATCGTCTGATAATGAAGCTTTGTAATCATTATTGAAGCGAATCAACCCACCAGATTCTTTCTGAAGCGTGCCTTTTAACGCCGAGGTGCCGAATGGAATCGAAACTTCAGCCTTTCCGGTGTTTTCGAGGGCATTGAATTCCGGTTCCGTAAGAGGGAGAATTATTATCGGCTCCTCGCCTGTATATTGAATTCGCGCATACTTCCCTCCGGGAATAATCCAGGTGAGTACCAAAAAAATAAGAAGAACAGCCACTACTATCGCAAGGGCTTCGGGTGGGCGCTTGAACATTTGCAAAGCTTTTGGCTAATATAGGAGAATAGCCCCGATAAGACGGAAGAAGAAAACTGCTCTGAAACGGCTATCGTTTTTGGCTACCTTTGAACTCAGGTTAGAACAGCATTCTGGCGTAATGAAATTCGAATTAACCAAAGACTTCATTGCCCGCATCAGGGAGTTAATCGATGATGTCGCGGATCGCGAGATACGTGAGATTATGGAAGGCCTCCACCCTGCAGACATCGCTGAAACGCTGGATTCTTTGCGGGATGAAGAGGCGCTTTTTGTGTATCGCCTCCTTGACAAGGAAAAAGCTGCCGATGTTTTTATAGAACTATCGGAAGAAGCCAGAGAAGCACTGGCTCAGTCTTTAACAACCAAAGAGCTTGCAGAAGAAGTAATAGACCGGCTGGACTCTGACGATGCAGCAGACTTTATGAACGAGCTTCCCGAGAACGTGAAGGAAGCCATTATAGCCAGCATTGAAGACGAGGAAGTAGCCAGCGATATCATCGATCTGCTAACCTATCAGGAAGGAACGGCCGGAGCCCTTATGGCTAAGGAGCTCATCCGGGTAAACCAAAACTGGACTGTTGGGACCTGCCTTCGGGAAATGCGCCGGCAGGCTGAAGACATTGAAAACATCTACACCATTTACGTGGTGGATGATCCCGGTGTGCTCGTTGGCACGCTCAGCCTTAAAAAGCTTCTGTTTTCAAGTTCATCGACACGGTCCATAATTCGGGACTTATACGATCGAAAGGCACTTATTTCGGTACTTCCGGATACACCCGCAGAAGAGGTAGCGAAAATGATGGAGAAATACGACCTCGTAGTTCTTCCTGTGGTAAATGATGCTGGCATTTTATTGGGCCGAATAACAATTGACGACGTGGTGGATGTTATTCGAAAGGAAGCCGAAAAAGACTATCAAATGGCCTCGGGCTTGTCGGAAGATGTAGAAGAAAGCGATAGCTCCTGGTTAATTATACGAGCCAGGCTGCCATGGTTATTAATAGGTTTGCTTGGAGGAATATTGGTCGCTTCTGTGATAAATCTTTATGAAGTTGAGCTTAGCATTTATCCGGAAATGGCCTTTTTCATTCCTCTAATTGCGGCTATGGGGGGGAATGTTGGTGTTCAAAGCTCCGCGATTATCGTTCAGGGCTTGGCGAATAAGAGTATATCATTATCGTCCACGTCGCAAAAACTCATGAAGGAACTCGGCATCGCCTTGGTAAACGGCGTAGTTCTGGCATTGCTTGTATTAGCATATAACCTCGTATTCGCTGATTCTCCAGCCCTAAGCTACACTGTTAGTCTGGCCCTTCTTTGTGTAATAGTTGTAGCCAGCCTTTTTGGTACAATTACCCCTTTGGTGCTTAATCGCTTCAATATAGATCCTGCGCTTGCCACCGGCCCTTTTATTACCACTGCCAACGATATTATTGGATTGTTCATTTACTTTTTAGTGGGAAGAATGATGTACCAGCACTTTGAAGTTGCCGAACACCTGACATTCCTTTGAATTGAAAAATAAAGTGCTCTTTCTCGATACCGTACATCCGGTTCTTGCCGAAAGGCTGGAGCATGCAGGTATGGCTTGTTCCTGGCTAACGAAGGAAAGTCCGGATGAAATAGACTCGGAACTTCGGTCCGCTTTCGGTATCGTAATTCGCAGCCGATTCTTGTTGGATGAACACTTACTGACCCGATGTCCGAATCTCCGATTCATTGCCCGTTCAGGTTCGGGCCTTGAAAACATTGACATTAGTGCAGCTACTAAAAGAGGGATTCAGGTATTTAATAGTCCTGAAGGCAACAAAACCGCCGTTGCAGAGCATGCTATAGGAATGATGCTTATGCTGTTGAACAATCTTTGCCGTGCCGACCGCCAGATTAGGAATGGCAAATGGATTCGTGAGGGTAACCGGGGAGGAGAACTTGATGGAAAATGTATTGGCATAATTGGCTATGGCAATACCGGCTCTGCCTTTGCTTCCAGAATTGCTGCTTTTGGTTGCCGCGTTTTGGCTTACGATAAATACAAAAAGAATTTTGCGAACGATTTTGTTCGGGAGGCCACGTTGGAAGATATTTACCGGGAAGCGGATGTTCTGAGTCTTCATCTTCCATTAACTCAGGAAACGCATTATTGGCTCGACGTGAACCGTATTTCACTTTTTACCAAACCTTTTTTACTGGTAAATACTGCGCGTGGCGCAATAGTGAATACAGCTGATTTAGCAAATGCCTTGCGGCAGGGATCTATAACCGGAGCTTGTCTTGACGTATTCGAATATGAGGATGTATCATTCGAAGCGTTGGGATCGGGAGAAAAGGCTCCTGCTGCCTTGCAGTTTCTTTTATCAAGCGATAAGGTGGTCCTTACGCCTCACGTCGCAGGATGGACGCAAGAATCATATTTCAAGCTATCAGCTATTTTGGCTGACAAAATACTGGACTGGTATCATCGAAAAGCAAACTAAGTAATACCCCTTAGTTCTAACATAGCCTATTACAGAGGGAGGCTATATACCACAGCTTATACCGTTTACTTAGTACACATCCGGCTGTGGATGAAATGGCCAGGAGAACAGGCATCCCAACCTTCGATTTCGAATCAGTATTAGGTGTCATTATTAACCGTTCCTTAACGTGATTAAACATCTACCATCGAAAGAATTTCTTACTCCAACTAATATGTTGATTACAAAAAAAGGGGTGCCGTAGCACCCCTTTTTATTCAGATTCATCTAATTATTTACTTACAACCAGTCGCTCAAACTTAACCTCAGAGCCAGATATAAGCATTATGCTGTAAACACCGGTCTGCAGGTTCAAGGTGTTGAGTTCGCTGCGGTAAGAAACACCACCTTCAATAATACCCTTATGGAGAACCATAACTTCCTTACCATTGATATCGAACACTTTCAACTCTGCCATAACGGTCTTGCTGCTGCTGTAATCGATCCAGGTATTATCCATAGTTGGATTTGGGAAAATCCGGGTAATATCCAAGCCATCTTTCACAGCATCCTGTGCCTCTTCCAATTGAGGGAGGTCTACGAGGTCGTCGCCAAGATCGTTAATCGTAATGTGCTGCTCGATAATATTCACATTGCCATTGCAGTCGGTGGCCGTCCAGGTGCGAACAATGTCATACTGCGGGCAGCAATCATGTTCGAACGCGAAGTCGCCAGTTTTGTTAACGACTGAGTAAGCACTCTCATCGACTACCAAGGTGCCTGAGGCTGTAAACCAACCGCCGCCACCATTATTTCCATTCACGTTGTTGGCAGCTTGTCCAACCTGATAGCCGTAGTAGAAATTAGACGGAGCATGGTTAAGATTCAACAAGGTTCCAGAAAGATCTCCGGTACCGGTAAGAACTGCTTCTCCGGCGCTCATGATGTAATACGTCCAATCAAGATAGTCGTTACCTGCCAAGTTGCAATCATCTTTGTATGAGGTTGCAAACGGCTGGTTCTCCCAAGCTTGCCAATCGGAAGCATTCTCGAACCATACATCTACTACGAGTCCTGCGTCTGGGTTAATGCTACTAACTACATTCGCCTGTAAATGTGCGGTACCATTTTCGTAGGTCGTCCATGAGCCATTTACCGTCCTAAAGAAGTTGTACCCTTCGGGCAATCCGAAGAAGTGAACACTCCAAGGCTGGTTGCCATCGCAGAATGGACCCGCAGGGGTAGTAAGATTGCATGCATCTCCAGCGTCTTCAGCGGGTAGTTCACCATTAACCACTTCTTCATAGGTAACTTGTACTTCTCCTTCACAGTTGTCGAAAGCCGTCAACTCAGGAGCCTCGGGAACTTCAGCGCCGCAATCCAGAATAAGGTCACTTACTTCTTCGCTAAACTCTGGTGCAGTTGTGTCATATACAGTAATCGTGTATGAAATTTCAGAACTATTACCACACTCATCGGTAGCAATATACGTTACTACTGTAGTTGAGTTTCCGCATTCATCTTCATCTGATACCTGTGTATCAACGATAATGCTTACTTCTCCGCAGTTGTCTATCGCTTGAACCTCAGGTGCCGCAGGAACTTCCGAAGCACACTCTACCACTACATCCTGAAGCTCTGTAACGAATACAGGCACTTCATTGTCGGAGATAGTGTACGTGGTTGAAGCCGTGGAGAAGTTACCGCATTCATCGGTAGCCGTCCAGGTACGCACCAGTGTGTAGCTCTGTGGACAATTGCCAGGGATAACATTATCCTCGCTTGAAACACTCACATCTCCACAATTGTCAGAAGCTTCAGCTTCTTCATTCGGAATTCCTGACTCGCAAGAATAATTGCCGCCGTTAGGAACATAGCTGAATTCCGGAGCGTCTTGATCAACGTAGTTAACACTAAAGCTCACAGAGGTGCTATTGCCACAATCATCGGCAGCGGTCCATGTATATACTACAGTGAAGGACTGAGGGCAGTTGCCAGGAATTGTCTGTGATTCCGAGCTGATATTAAGATCATCATCACAATTATCGGTAAATTCCGGAGTGGGAACTGCAAAATGCTCGTTGCAAGAGACAGTAATCTCTCCACCTTCAAATTGCGTTTCTGGAGCAGTCTCATCAATTACGGTGATTACCTGAGAAACCGTAGTTTCATTGTTGCATTGATCAACTGCGGTCCAGCTGTGGGTAATAATGTATCCGCAATCCTGATTAGCTATGCTTGAGGAAGGCAGAACTACAAATTGATTATCACAATTGTCGCTGAAGACAGGCTCTTCCAAACTATACTCCTCTTCACACTCTACCGTGATACTTGCCGGAACGTATTCGGCAATTGGAGCAACTTCATCGGAAAGGGTGATAATTTGCTGGAAGGTCGAAACGTTACCGCAATCATCCGTAGCAGTGTAGTCGCGTATAACACGGCCAGCACAACCGCCGGATACTTCGAAGTCTTCGTATGTTATGCTTACAGCGCCGCAGTTATCTG
>Ga0315906_10001362_pt1 | contig 36426 bp, 28 predicted proteins | sample LakEriMetagenome_4_FD_203526 | JGI IMG/M metagenome (GOLD analysis project Ga0315906, IMG submission 203526) | Freshwater fungal communities from buoy surface, Lake Erie, Ohio, United States - Buoy 2 MA122 | ecosystem: Environmental > Aquatic > Freshwater > Lake > Lake biofilm | place: USA... | reverse complement strand
GTAGGACCTACCGTCAACGCTGCCTCTATGGGTTCCATTTTCCACTTGCCTACCAAAGCGGCACTTGCAGCAGGTCCAGAGATCAATTTGAAATCCCACCAAACTCCATTACCTGCTTGAATACGTAAAGTCATTCTTCTGGTATTTCCTTGCTTTGTTTGTTCTACAATAGTGTAAGCAATTTGAGAAGCAACTTGAGCTCCATTAGAGATTTCACCTGAATTATTTACTTTGGCTAGCCCCACATGAGCACCTGTACCTATGGTAGTCAAAGTGGTGGTAGTGTAGGTGTAGGTAAATGATTTGGTTCCATCAAATGGAGATTTGGGAGCACCACAACCATCTGCAGCTACTCCTTGCCAAGTTTCCAACCAAGTTACTCCTCCTAAATCCATTTTAAATGAACCGTCTTCGTTGAAGGTATACTTGTCATCAAAGAAGCAAGCTCTTGCAGTCACGTCTGCAAGGGAATTTTGCCACCATTCAGAGCTGCCAGGGGCAGGGCCTACTTTCATGGCTCCTGCTATTGGTTCCATGGTCCACACACCTGTGATGTCAAAAGCAGGTTTAAGGGAAGCCACTGTAAACGATAGGTTTTCTGAACTTTCGTTTCCTTTGGAATCCTTCGCTTTTACATTCAAATTGTAAACACCAGGAGTAAATCCTCCTACTACTTTAATTTGAATTTTCTCATCATCCCCAGCTAAATCTTTAGAGCCAGAGGTAACACTCGCACCTCCTTTAGTGACTGCATAAGAAAATGTAGCTAGTGTACTTAAGGTACCTTCGTCAACCCCGTCGTTGAGGGTCACTTCGATAAGAAAATCTTGTTTTTCTGTCAACCCGCTGGTAATGGGTCCTAAGGTAATCTTAGGAGGCAAGTCCACGACTGGAATTTCAGAAAAATTGTCACAAGCCCATACTAGGCTTAGCATTGTGCAAAGCACAAGTGATTTGGTGAAAATGTTTTTCATGGGTTTAATTTTTTTATAAATGTCATTAAGTATTATGAGTTATTCAATTTGTCAAGACCTACAAGTATTCATCATTCCTAAAAATTCAATACATCAAAAATTCATCAATAATTTTAATTATGCTTTAAAAATAACTTATGACTACATTTCGATGTTATTTCTCTGAGTAGACAATTTCTCAATGAGTTTACAATCACCTGCAATACTTATAAAAAAAGTTCTTGTAGTGCTGACCTGGGTTTTACCTCTGTTAGTATCTCATATTTCCTTGGCTCAAGTGAACCTTCAGGAAGGAGGACTTCCTTTCATTACCAATTATGGTGCCTCCACCTATCACGCAGGTATTCAAAATTTTGATATTGTTCAAGATGAACTGGGAAGAATATTTGTTGCCAATAATTTGGGTCTTCTTGAATTTGATGGAAAAAATTGGTTCCGGTATGGATTGAATAATACCAAAGTTAGGTCTGCTTTTGTAAGTAAGGATAATAGAATTTTTGTGGGCAGCCAAGGCGATTTTGGGTTTTTAGAAGCGAATGGTCAAGGGAAATTGGAGTATACCTCCTTGGCCGATAGTCTCCCTTCTCCCGTTAGGGACTTTGATGAAACCTGGAAGGTGTTTGGATCTGGAGAGTCGGTATACTTCTGTACATTCGAGCGAATCTATGTATACCATGGACAAGGCCTAGATGTAATAGATCCTGGTAAGCGTTTAGATATTTCCTTTCAAGTAGCCAATCAAGTTATTACTCAATTGGTGGGAGAGGGACTTTTTGAAGTGAATTTAGAGGGATTGAATCCCATCAGAAATGGAAATTTTTTTAAGGATAAAAGGGTTTCTACTATTTTACCTTTTGATCAAAACACTTGGTTGGTCTCCACTTTTTCACATGGCTTATTTCTTTACGATGGCAACGTCCGTCCTTTTCCTTTGCAAGGAAATTTTTGGAAAAATGAATACTTAATCAACTACAGTACTAGGCTAAAAAATGGAAATATTGCCTTAGCTACCCAAAATGCTGGGCTATTTGTAATTGATAAGGAGGGGAAGTTATTGAATCACTTGGATAAAGATGCTGGGTTGATGGATCTGACCATCAACTATATTTTTGAAGATTCCCAGCAAGGACTTTGGTTGGCCATGAACAACGGAGTAGCTAGGGTAGATTTATTTTCTCCCTTTTCCGTGATTGACGATAGGATGGGCTTGGAAGGATCCGGCTATGCTGCGGTGAAAGTAGGGGATGACGTATTTCTGGGAACTAACAATGGTTTGTTTCTTTGGAAGGAAGATCAAATAATTCCTATCTCAGGGACGGAAGGCCAAGTATATTCCATTCAAAATATTCGAGGCGAAATAATATTAAATCACCACAACGGAACTTTTTCTATTCAATCCAATAAAGCCATTCCCATCTCCACCGTTCAAGGTGCCTGGATTGTAAAAGCTCACCCAAAGAATCCAGATTTTTACATTCAGGGAACTTACACCGGATTGAGTTTATTCAAAAAAGTAGGGGGAAGGTTGCAGTTCATTCAAAAAATAAAAGGATTTGAAGAATCTTCGAGGGTCATGGAGTTTGATGGAACTACGCTTTGGGTAGCTCATGGCTACAAGGGAGTTTATCGAATTACCTTGAGTGAGGATCTTGGAACAGTGCTAGAAAGTAAGTTATACAATAGTGCCCATGGCTTTCCAAACGATGTATTGATCAACGTCTTTAAAGCTGCAGATCGACTGCTGTTTACAGCTAATGGAGGAATTTATCAATTTGACCAGGAAAAGGAAAGGTTTTTACCCATGGATGAATTCAATTCTCTCTTTGGCTATGGAACCGTGATGGCAGATTTGGAATCCGATGCTCTAGGTAATATTTACTTCATAGAACAATCCAGGTTGGGAATCATTAGGTTTCAAAAAAATCGGCAATTGAGTCTGCATTATTCTCCCTTCAATAAGCTTAAAAGGTTGTGGAACGATGACCTAGCCAATGTTCTTGTGCTAGACGAACAACACATTCTTATTGGTGCCAAGCAAGGATTTATTCATTATGATCCACAAAAAGATCAGGTAAAGCCTAACCAAACCAAAGTTTTTTTTAGAGAAATAAGAAACGATGGGGAGCTTGAAAATCTTTTATACTCTGGTCATGGTACTATTTCAGGCCTCAGTCAAGGTGGTGAAGTCAGTTCTTTTCCCTATTCCCAAAATTCATTCACCTTCGACTTTGGTTCCCCTCATTTTGAAAGTGGGGAAGAAATTCAGTACCAGTACCGCTTGCAGAATTACGATGTAGATTGGTCGGATTGGTCCACCGACTCAAGAAAGGAATATACCAATCTCCCCGAGGGAGAGTATGTATTTTCAGTTAGAGCCAAAACTATTTTTGATGAAGTCACCGAGCCTATAGAGTATAGCTTCACGATAAGACCCCCATTTTACCGATCCGTTGTGGCTTATATGGTCTATGCTTCGTTGATCGGTGCTTTGTTATTTCTTGCCTTTAAGTGGGTGGATAAGCGATACAAAAAACAAACCTTAGTACTGCAGCAAGAGAAATTTAAGGCCTTGCAACAAAAAGATGATGTCATCGAATCCATCACACAACGGTCTGAGGAAGAGATTGTACGGCTCAAGAATGCACAACTGCAATCTGAAATTGATTTTAAAAATCAAGAATTGACTTCTTCAGCAATGAATTTGATCCAAAAGAATAAGTTGCTTAGCACTATAAAAAATTCCTTGAAAAGCCTCACCAATGATTCTTTATCTTCAGAAATGCAAACGCAACTCAATCGTTTGGTGCGGTCTATAGACAAGGATTTGGAAGGAGTAGAAAATTGGTCTGCTTTTGCAGAAAATTTCGACCAAGTCCATGGGAAGTTTATTACGCGATTGAAAGAACATTTCCCTGAACTCACCGCTCAAGAAATAAAATTTAGTGCCTATATCCGGATGAATCTAAATACCAAAGAGATTGCCAACCTGCTGGGTATCTCCGTGCGAGGTGTGGAAATAGGTCGGTATAGGGTAAGAAAAAAATTGGGACTATCTAGGCAGGATAGTTTGAGTGATTTTTTATTGCGCTTTTAGGAGCTCTTTTTTTACTGCTTTATGGCTTGGATGCTTATGTGATTCAAAAAGATTTTCAAATCGGAAACTTTTTTATTGAAATAAATGTATATACATTAAATAAATTCAACTCCCTATGCCAAGGATTGAAGAAGAGATTCAGCAAGTAGAATTTAAGGACCTTTACCACAAAGCGGCAGTAAATTTACTCTACACGCACAGTTACCTGGTGACCTTCCAAAATGCCTTGTTTAAACCCTACGACCTCTCCCCAGAGCAGTACAATGTACTTCGCATTCTTAGAGGACAAGGAGGAAAACCGGCCACTATGGCGGCCATCCAAGAAAGGATGCTAAATAAAATGTCAAATGCCTCCCGATTAGTGGATAAGCTTGAAGCCAAATGCTTGGTAAAGCGAGAAGAGTGCTCGCTCGATCGAAGGCAAGTGGATGTGGTAATCACCAAAAAAGGGCTTGAAGTATTGGGAATTTTAGAATCCCAAATTATGGCACTTAACCAAGAAATGATCCATCTAGATGAAAAGGAATTACTTCTCCTCAATGGGCTTTTGGATAAGTTAAGGGGCTGAAAAGAAGGAATACAAAATCAATCCACCTAATAATTAAACACAAACTAAACCAAGTATGAGCATTACCAAATGGATAATCGACCCTACCCACTCTGAGGTAGCATTTAAAGTAAAACACCTAGTCATCTCTACCGTGACCGGATACTTCCGAAAATTTGAAGGACATGTGGAGTCCAGCACAGAAGATTTTACGAATGCATCCGTCTCTTTTCAATTGGAGGTGGATAGTATCGATACCAATCAATCCGATAGAGACGGCCACCTCAAGTCTGCTGATTTTTTTGATGCGGGCAACTTTCCAAAAATTTCATTTGTTGGAAAGCTAGCCCGCCAGGGAGGCAACTATCAATTGTTAGGAGATCTTACCATGAAAGGAATTACCCAGAGTGTCATCTTGGAAGTGAGCTACGGGGGTACCGTGGCTGATCCTTATGGGCAAACCAAGGCTGGCTTTGAATTGGAAGGAAAACTAAATCGAAAAGATTTTGGACTTACTTGGTCTGCCGTTACCGAAGCTGGATCTGTAGTAGTTAGTGATCAGGTTCGTTTGCAGTTGAGTGTTCAGTTAGTTAAGCAATAAATCAACACCATAGGAAACTCAACTTCACAAGGGGTCTATTTTAGACTCCTTTATTTATTCTTTATTTTATGCTTCCATCAATTCTAGGTATCCACCATATCACAGCCATTTCAGGAGATCCTCAAAAAAATATCAACTTCTATGCAGGTATTTTGGGGCTCAGATTGGTGAAGAAAACAATCAATTTTGATGCCCCAGACGTCTATCATTTTTATTTTGGAGATGCCATGGGGAGCCCTGGAACGGTCTTTACTACGTTTCCTTTTCCCGGTGCAAGGCGAGGAATAAAAGGAATTGGAGAAGTGACCCACACGGCGTTTTCTATTGGAAAGGATAGCATTGATTTTTGGGAAGAGAGATTAAAAAGATTTGGAGTCATTATTTCCGATCGATTGACTCGTTTTGGACATCAATTACTTCGTTTTGAAGATCAGGATGGGATGGGAATAGAATTGGTCGCCAACGCTGAAGATGAGCGCCTAGGTTGGACTTTTGAAGGGATACCCCTTTCCCATGCAATCAAGGGATTTTATGGGGCCACCCTGGCACTTCGATCCAAAGATCCTACGGAGAATTTGCTCCTAGAACACCTGAATTACCGCTTTTTTGATCAAGAAGGCAATAGATTCCGGTATGGATTAGATGGAAAACCTGGGCAATGGATAGATATCCTGCAAGAACCCATGGGGCAAAGAGGCATGCAAAGTGCTGGATCAGTACATCATTTGGCCTTTCGAACACCAAATGAAATGACACAATTTGACATGCAACAAAATCTTCTTACGCTCGGCTATGGAGTGACGGAGGTTCGAGATCGGAGTTACTTCAAGTCCATCTATTTTAAGGAGCCAGGGGGAATTTTACTTGAAATTGCCACAGATATCCCAGGCTTTGCAATCGATGAGGACAAAGCTCATTTGGGCACATCCCTTAAATTGCCAGCTTGGGTAGAAGGAAAGCGGAAGCAAATCGAATCCTACTTACCCCCCGTCACTTTTCAACCTGAATTATATGTCTAACTGGATTCAAGCAGGGCTACCCTTGGCTCAAGCCAAGAAAGTAGCGATCCTCCTACACGGGCGGGGCTCCTCTGCAGAGAGCATTTTATCCCTTGTGGATTACTTACATCTTTCTGACTTTGCCTTGTTTGCCCCACAAGCCGATCAGCGCACTTGGTATCCTTATGGATTTATGGCCAGTGATCAAGGCAACCTTTTTGCCTTGAATTCGTCTTTAAAACAGGTTGAACATCTCTTTCAATTTCTTATAGAAAAGGGAAAGAGTCCTGAGCAAATCTATTTCATAGGGTTTTCTCAAGGAGCTTGTCTAAGCTTAGAATTTACGGCACGTCATGCACAGAAATTTGGAGGCATAGTAGCATTTACAGGAGGATTGATTGGGGAGAAGTTGAGCAAGGAAAATTATCAGGGGGATTTTAATGGTACCCCTATTTTCATCAGCAGTAGTATTCGTGATATGCACGTTCCAGTGCAAAGAATATATGATTCAGCTGAAGTGCTTCATCACATGGGAGCAAAAGTAAGTCTTCGATTGTTTGAAGATGAATTACATACGGTTCGACCTGAAGAATTGTCTTGGGTGAACAAAGAATTTTTCAAATGAGGTTTCTTAGTTTCTAAAAATCCCTGGCTTTCGTCAGGGTTTTTTATGCTAAGCCAGGAAGCAAGATTTTAGAAGACGACGTCTGCTTCTTTTTGGATAAACTTATATTTAGGAGCAATAGGCTAATCAGAAATTAGAACGAGTAGCTCACCTGTGAACCAAGCTCAGGATCCAAATCAATTTGCGCATAGACCCCAATTTCTTGTTGCAATTCTTCCACGTGGCTAATAATACCCACGATTCGGTTCTCGTGGCGCAACGATTTTAGCGTTTCGAAGACCACCCGCAAGGATGTTTTGTCCAAAGCTCCAAATCCTTCATCCAAAAAGAAAAAGCTCTGATCTGCTTGATTTAGCATTTTTACTTTTTCTGCCAAAGCCAAAGCTAAGCATAGGGAAGCCTGAAACGTCTGCCCCCCTGAGAGGGTCTTTAAAAGTCTTTTTTTACCTCCATTGAGGTAATCTATTACCCAAAAGGTGTTGCTATCGTCTATCTCTAAACTCAGGCTATTTTTAGTCAACTTCATAAACCTCTTGTTGGCAGTGTTGCAGAGTTCCCGCAAATAGATAGAGCTCACATACTTCACAAATCCTTTTCCAGTAAATAATTTTTCCAATTCCAAAAGATGGGCTTCACGGGTTTCAAGTTCAAGAAATTGCTGAGAAAGTCTATTTTTTTCCTCTAGCTTTCCAATAATTTCTTCTACCTCTTTTTCAAGAAGCGTTTTTTTAGATAAGATATCCTTTTCCTTTTCTTGGTCCGCCTGTAGTTCCTGCTGATGGACTTGAAATTGCTCTTCAGAAAATGAAAGCACTCCTTCCTCTGCTTCTAATTCTTGAATTTTGGAAGTTGTTGAGGCTAGCTTTTGATCAAAGTCTTGAAGCTCGGATTCAAGTTTATCTACATCCAAATCCAGCTCCATCATGTGGATGAGTTCTTGCTCCTCAGTAAATCCATGGGAAGTCATTAAAGCTTCGAAGTTTTGTCGCAGATCGCCCCATTTTTTTTGATGGGAAGTCACCTCTTTTTCAAAATTCTTCAGGTCTGCCTCGTTTTTACTTTGGTCAGATTTCTTGGAATCGATATGCTTTTGTATACCCAATAAGTCTTTGGCAGCCTCTTCTATATCACGCTCCACCTTGGCTATGGTTCCATGGATTTCTTGTTGACTTTTCTGAAAAAAAGCTTGGCAAAATCCCAGGTCATGTATGGCCTGTTCTTGGGTAGATATTCTGGAAAAGAGATCTTGATTTTGCAATAAAATGTTTTGTAAGGCTTTCTCCTCCTCTGCTACCTTTCCTCTTTGGGAATGCCATTCCTTTCGCAATCCATCCAGCTCCTTATGCAAGCGTATCCAGTGTTGGTGATGGGTATTTAGGCTCTCCAGCCTTTCTTCCAAGCCCTTTTTGTCTGCAATACCCAGATCGGTCAAGGATTGGATCAGCCCTTCTTGATCCAAGGATAGCCTCTGGAGTTCTTGTTTTTTATCGGCTAGATTTTTTTGGCTGTTGGCAAGTTGAATTTCTTCTAGTTTTTTTGAGTGAACCCCATCCCTCAATTCTTCTAGCGTGGCCACTTGTTTTTTGAGCTGCTCTTCTAAGGATCGTAAGCTGTCTTCTGTCTCTGAGCTGTTGAGGGGTTGGGGGTGTTCGGATGCCCCACAAAGAGGACAGGCTTGCCCTGCTACCAAGAGGTGGGCATGGGAAGACAATCCTTGGGTTTTTAGGAGTCGGTCCTTTTCTCCTTCCAGATCCTTTACGTGATGCTGCAGCATGTGGAGGCCTTCTTCTAAGCTAGCCGCTCCCGTCGGTACGAGTTTATCCCATTGTTGGAGTTGGAGTGCCCTGTTTTGGAGTTCTTTTTCTTCGGCTTGTAGTTGAACATTCAGCCCAGAGATCCGCTCTTCTAGGGAGCTCATCTTATCCAAAAAGGTATTGAGTTGAGCCAAGAGAGTCGGATCTGCTTGGGGAACCAGCTCCTGTTGCGCTTCTATGCTTTGAATTTGTTTTTCTAAGCCAAGGCTTTTTTCTTTAAATACCTGAAGTTTAGGGGTCAATTCCTCCAACTTTTTCTGCAAGATGGCCTGCTTTCCTCTTAATTCTTGGATTTCCAATACTTTTTTAAGGTCCCTTATTTTAGCTTCTCTCTGAGGCCTCAATTCATTTTTTTCACGAAGCACCTGCTCTTCCTTCATCAGGGTGGCTAGTTCTTCTGCATAGATTTTTTTAAATCGGGTACAGTCCGTAAAACTGACTTGGTATTTTTCCAGGTCTTTCTTGGTATCCTGAATTCTATCCCAAACGGGCTTAAGGTAGGTTTTGGCCTTACGGAAATTTTGGAACTGCTTCTTTTTTTCCTGCATCGACGGTACTTGTGCTTGGAGTTGCAGCGCCGCTTCTGTCAAGGCTTTTAATTGCAGGAAATATTTTCGTGTTAGGTCTAGTTTTTTGAGCCTTTCGGATCCTTGAATCACCTTTTTACCCTGTGTCAGGGCTTCTTGGGTCACTAGTTTTACTTCCCCTTCCTTTGCTTCCAGTACCTCTATCGTAATTCCTTGCAAAGGAATCAGTTGGGTTTCCAATCTGATTTTACCTTCTTTGGCGACTTTGAGCAAACTACCTGTAGGACCGGATAGGTCAAAACGATCCAGACCGAATAATTGCTGCATCATTTCAGCACGATCCAAGGGTTTTTGATCGATGAAGGCTCTGAATTTACCTTGGGGGATAATGATGGTTTGCTTAAAATTCTCCTTACTCATTCCCACCAGTTCTTCGGCTGTTTTTTGGGTAGGCTCCCACTCTTGCCCCACTTGTTGGTAAATGATATGGTCTCCTGATTCAATTTTTTCAGGATCTTTTTTATTTCGCTTGGCACTGTATTGGGCTTTGTAGGTAGCTTCATTGTTTTTCCCCGTACGGAAAATCAGATGAAGTACCACCTGGGGGCTTTGCAGATGAATCATACTACCCCGCTCCCCAGACGAAGAAACGCGCTCAGGGCTGCCATACAGCGCAATCAGGATGGCTTCAAGGATGCTAGATTTTCCACTTCCGACGGCACCGAATATCCCAAAAAGACCCGCTGCTGTCAATCGCTCAAATTCAATGACTTGACGCTCCTTGTAGGAATACAATCCTTCAATTTCCAGACGAATAGGAATCATGAGGCAGTGGATTTGCTGAGTACTTCTTTAAATAAATCCAATAGGTAGGCGTTGGGCTCTTGACCTTTTTCACTTTTGTAATACATCCTAAAAAGGCTTTCCATATCCTTTTTTAAATCATCCACCTGGAGGTCCGCTGTTCCACCCTCAAGCGTATGCTTGAGTTGAGGAATCAAGTTCACTATCCCATCGTGAGCTTTGAAAATAGCCCTCCGAGTAGAGGCATCGATCGACTCCTCAGTTAAGTAAGTGATCTCTACAAAGCAATAGGGGTGCTGCTCTAGCCAGGCCAAGGCTTCTTCCAAGGAGGTGAATCGCACGCGATAAAGGGGCCTACCACGTTTTAGGGCAATGGGTTGAAATTTTATAGGTTCCTGAGGCTTGGCATGCACCATGACTACATTTTTTTCTTGATCTGCTTCTGAAAATGAATAGGCAAGGGGAGAGCTGGAATAGACTACTGGGCAAGGCGAGGAACTAACCGTCTGGTAGCGATGTAGGTGCCCAAGCGCAGCATACTGGACTTGCTCGGGCAAGTGCTGGGTAAATAAGGCTTGGGTGCCTCCAATATGCAGGATGGGTCGCTCCGATTCGGGCTCGGATAAAGGTGCAGAGGCATCCCCTTCTTGGATAAAATAAAAATGACCTAAAAAGAGATTTACCCCTTGGTCATTGCAGTATTTATCGGCTAAGTATTGCCACTTTTTTGCTAATAAATCACGAAAGACTGCATCTTTATCCTCTTCTCCGAGGTTGGTTCGAAGAAGGACTTCATTGGCATAGGGAGCCAAAATGATGCGAATGGGAAAATGGTGTTGAGGCAATTTGAATTCCAAAAATCCACTTTCGGACCTAAGTATGCTTAGGCCTGAGTCTAAGGTACCGCAAGGAACGATGCTGTCGTAGCGGCTATAAAAAATAATGCCAAGCTCTCTTGCCAAAGGATCTGGAGCCTCTACAAATTGGGTACTGTCGTGGTTTCCAGAAATAGCGATGACGGGGCGAGTCCCATTTTTGGAAAGACGGCGTAAAGTTTTGTACAATAACTCCACTGCTTCGTGGGCGGGGTTGAAGGTATCAAAAATGTCACCGGCCAAGAGCACTAAGTCAATTTCTTCTTGATCTGCTATCAAGCAAATTTCGTCTAAAACCTCCTTCTGCTCTTCCAGTCTAGAAAATTCCTGAAGACGCTTGCCTAAGTGCCAATCGGCGGTATGAAGGATTTTTAACATAGATAACTCAAAAAAACCAGGTCATGATCCCTTTTATTTAAGGTAAGGGCCAACCTGTCTCCAAGATAGGACAAGCTGCTTCAGCTTCCAAAAGAGGAAATCAGGATTGACAGAAATTGGCACTATTCTTGAACCTAGAGAGAAAAATATTATTATTATGATTTTCAGGTACTTATTAATTTTATTTTTAGTTTTTACTTGCTTAAAGGTTTCTGCTCAAACAGATTCCTTACTGATTGAAACAGGTGAAGCAAGCTATTATGGCGGAAAATTTCATGGGAGAAAAACTGCAAATGGAGAGATTTTTCACGTGGATAGTCTAACGGCTGCGCATAAAATTTTACCTTTTGGGACGGTAGTGAAAGTTACAAATCTTAGACGAAACACTTCAGTGATTGTTAGAATAAATGATCGTTTACCTAGCAATTCAAAGCGGCAAATAGATCTTTCTCAAGGTGCGGCAGGAGTATTGGGGATGCTCCGTGATGGAGTAGGTCAAGTTAGAATTGAAGCCATTGATTTGGATCAACTCGATCGATTGATTAAATATTTTGAAGGTAGACCTCATCCCAACCTTAGGCTTCGCCCTTATTATCGCCCGATTATCCTCCCTGATACTGTAAACGTATTTAGTGAATTTTTGGCTAGTCAACTTAGATCGAATTGGGTTCAGGATGCTCCCAAGGTCCTCGATAGGGTCTTCTAAGCTTGGCCGTTGCTTCCGGGTCATTGTGTATTGTTCGCGTGTTTGGATCGTAGCGCAAAGGCCTGCCTCCAAGTTCCATGGAGATATTGGCCAAAATACAAGAAGCCGTAGAAATATGTCCATCCAACACGTCTGCCACGGGTAAAGTGTCCTTATCTATGGATTCCAACCAGTTTTTTAAATGCAACCGCGTTGCTGGCGCCGCATTGAGTTCGATACGATCTTCAGTCACATCCTCTGGATACGCCTCTCGTTCAAATACACAATCGAAGTGAATTTTTTCTGCCTTGCTGTCTTGGGGAAAAAAGTCGGCCTGCATGGTGCTTCCTGCTAGCATTCCTTTTTCTCCATAAATTTTAAAAGCCCATGGATATTCTGGATCGGGGGCATTGCCCCAAGTCCTATGCTGCCACACCACTTGCAGCTCAGGGAATTCAAAGATGGCCGTTTGGGTATCTGAAATATTCGATTTTCCTTCCTTTTGTACGTAAATACCCCCGGTAGAACTTACCTGTGTAGGCCATCCCAAGCCAAGCATCCAGCGGACGGTATCCAGCATGTGCACACACATGTCCCCTGTGATTCCATTGCCGTATTCCATAAAGGTTCTCCACCACCGGGTATGGGGAAGTCCATCGTAGGGCCGGAGAGGTGCAGGCCCTGTCCATAAGTCGTAATTGAAAAAATCAGGAACAGCCTCCTCCGGAGGATTTCCATTGGCACGCATGTGGAAATAGCAGCAAACCTCTGCATGGCTGATTTTGCCCAGTAAGCCACTGTCAATCACCCGTTTTTTAGCTTCAATGAGGTGAGGGGTGCTTTTACGCTGAGTACCTATTTGGCATTTACGCTTGTATTTACGTGCAGCGGCTAGGATAGCTTCGCCCTCGATTACGTCCACAGAAATGGGTTTTTGTAGGTAGACATGTGCTCCTGACTTCATCGCTTCGATGGCCTGCAAGGCATGCCAATGGTCAGGTGACCCGATCAATACCAAATCGCAGGCGTGGCTTTGAAGGAGTTCTCGGTAATCCTCAAAAAGTTCGGGTACTTTCTTGGATTTCTGTCGCTTTGCGACCAAATCTCCAGCGGCGGTCAACATTCTTTTATCAACATCACAAAGCGCTACTACCTCCACATCGGCTACCTGAATCAAACGAAAGAGATCGGATTTCCCGTACCAACCCGCGCCAATCAAGGCGACTTTCAAAGGGCCTGATTTCGTGTTAAAATCCATTCCCAACAAGCCAAAACTTGCCAAGGTCAGTAGGGCGCTAGAGCCTTTCAGGAATTCTCTCCGATTCAATTCGTTCATAGTAGGTCATTTAAATTGGTGCCTCTGAATTTACGAAAAGCCCTCACTTTTGCAAACCGCTTTGGGAAGAATGGTTCCCGATTCTGTTAGTCTCCAGGGTGATAGACGCGTCTCGCATTTTGAAGTACGCTTTTCTTGTCCAGGGTCATGGGCTTTAATTTTCGTTCCACAAAACGTTCCATTTGATCGGCATAGTGCGGGGAATCGGGGCGATTGCTCGCTCCATACACGTTGATGCTTTCCAATACAGGCAGTCCTTTTCCAAAGCGAGCCATCAATATGTAGGATTCTCCCTGTGCAGCCTTTCGCATGCCTTTCTCCCAAGCCGTAGAGCGGATGGTGGTCAGTACATCGTCGATGCCCCAGAGGGGAAGGACTTTGTCTCCACGTACTAGCTTTTGGTATTCTCCAAGTTGCACCAATTCTTTTCCAAAATGGGTTTGAAAGTGGCTTTTGGCGGCCTTTAAACTTTGAACCGCTTCTTTTTCCGAAATAACCGTATCAATGGACCTTCCCGTCTTGGTAAACTCATCCCACCAGTAATAGTATACAAAGGCAAAAAGTGCCGCACCTTCACTCTTGATATCAGCCTCCTTATTCCAGGTGGCGAGTGCAATAATCTGAGCTTCCAGTTCTGGATACATCTCAGGATTTAGGGTAAAAAAGGACTGCAAATTGGTTCGAAAAGCCAAGTCTTTGGGTAGCGTTTGGTCAAACTTGAGTTGATTAAATTGCTGCCAGGAAATCTTTCCTTCCTCAGGCATCAGCTCTCGAAAGCGTACGGATCGATTGTTGTCACGTAAGTCAAAACCCATTTCCCGGGGATGAGCATCAGCCAAAAGAGTATCGGCAAGTGCTCCTGCCTTAAATGGAGAATGGTTGGTGTTGAAGAGGTAGCCGACCGAAGGGTTGAGCTGCTGCGGGAGTTCCTCAAAGGAATGGTAGTCCTTCCATGCCACAGCCGCACGATTTCCTATTACGGTCTCGGAATGGTCTATTCCAGGTACGCGCTTGGGCAGCAGGGCATTGCTTACGTAATAGATGGTGTCGTAGCGGTCGGCATAGACCGTATTGAAGTTGGGAAGCTGCAAAGTCGCCATAGCCGCCTTCCATTCTTGGAAGTTGCTGGCCTTGTTCATACGCCACCACTGTTCCGGTGCCCCAATCCGATCCAAAGCACCCATTCGGATCGCAAAGGTTCCCTTTTCAGTAACTAAGGTTGGTCCGTAGATGGATTTCCAGACGGTTTGAGGTACCGGAAGGGTGAACCAGTCCCAGAGCTTCACTTTCAGCCAAACTGTTTTTTCTTCCAATATCAGCCATTCCCCATCTACTCGATAGCGGGAAGGATCCTCGGGATCTAATTCGAGTTGGTACAGGTCCAGTAAGTCGGGGGAATTGACCGTATGGGCCCATCCCAAGTGCTCGTTGACTCCATGGAAGATCATTGCCCCTCCGGGAAAAAGTCCTCCAAGTGCATTCCAGCCTTCTTCCGAATGGATGTGTGCCTCGTACCAGGCCACGGGTCCTTCCAAGGGTTGGTGGGAGTTGATGGCTAGAAATGCTTCTCCTGTATCGGTGCGTGAGGGGTGGATGGCAATGGCATTGGAGCCTTTGGGAAGAGAGTCTTCGGCGATTTTGGGCACGGTACCCTTGAAGATCGCCTGTACTGCTCGGTCAGCCCCTGCCATTTGTGCCAAGGAGAGGATGTAGGCAGAGCTGATTTCTTGAGCAGTAATGGGAAATGCAGGGGCATAGAGCAGTTCCTCCGGATGATGAAAAGCATAGTCATTCAAGCCTGCAGCATAGCCTTCCAACACTTTCTTGAATTCTGGAGAAAAACTTGATTCGTACTTGGCCTTGGCAATTTCTTTGGTTTCCAAGAGCTGTACAAAAAAATCGATAGCCGCTCCTTCTTCTCCAAATACCCTACCGGCCAGACCTTTTCCGGCAAGCACTGTTTTTTGAATAGTCTCAAAATCATCCTCCGAATGGGCCCAAGCGAGCCCGTAAGCTGCATCGGCATCTGTTTTTCCAAAAATATGAGGAACCCCATATTCATCTCTTGCGATTTGAACGTTTTTTGTATTCCAGCCCGAATGCTGGTGAACGCGTTGGCAGGAGATTAGGAGGATTCCAATCCCGAAAAGGAGGGCTGTGTTTTTCATGGGGTAAAGCAAACTGAATGAAAGTTAAGCGTTCAGCTGAAATTATCAGCAATGTCGAACAAGTTTCACTAGTTGCTTCCTAGCCTCCTAATTAGTTGTATAGCCGAGATTTTCACAAAGGCTTTTCAGAACTTGGCTCAGCCCGTTAATCACAAAAATTACCTATTCAAGAAAACTATTTCTATTTTCATGCCATTAAGAATTGATCTATGAAAAAACTACTCGTACTCATTTTCCTCTTTCCTGTATTCAGCGTCTTCGCACAAGAAAAGGAAATCCTATCCAAGTTGGATGCCAAGGCAGATTTCTATGGTGACCTTGCTCGTCAGATTTGGGCAAATCCCGAATTGGGATATCTAGAAACCAACAGTTCTCAACTTCTACAAAAGACACTCTCTGATGCTGGATTTAAGGTGACTGCTGGGGTAGCAAATATCCCTACGGCATTTGTAGCGGAGTATGGATCTGGAAAACCTGTCCTTGGAATTATGGCTGAATTTGATGCCCTACCGGGAGTATCTCAAGAGGCGGTACCCTTCCGTAAACCAGTAGTCGCAGGTGGTGCAGGCCATGCCTGCGGACATCACCTGTTTGGTGCCGCTTCTGTAGCTGCAGGTATTTCGGTGATGGATTGGATGAAAGCCAACAAGATTAAAGGAACCATTCGTGTGTATGGTACTCCTGCTGAAGAAGGTGGAGGAGGTAAAGTCTACATGGCTAGGGCTGGCCTAGTTCAGGATGTGGACGCCATGTTGCACTGGCATCCTGGTTCTCAAAATGCAGCTGGGGCTACCTCGTCCCTAGCCAATATTTCTACCAAATTTCGGTTTTATGGAGAAGCTTCCCATGCTGCAGCAGCTCCAGAGCGAGGAAAATCCTCCTTGGATGCCGTGGAGGCTATGAATTTCATGGTCAATTTGATGCGGGAGCATGTACCTATGGAAACGCGCATGCATTACGTCATCACGCGAGGAGGAGAAGCGCCTAATGTGGTTCCTGCCTTTGCAGAGTCTTACCATTACGTGCGTCATCCGGATGCCTTGGTGGTACAGCAGATTTTTGAACGCATGGTCAAAGCCGCTGAGGGGGCAGCTTTAGGTACCCAAACGCGCATGGAATACGAGGTGATCAATGGGGTGTACAACTTACTTCCTAATGAGACCTTGGCGCGAATCATGCATAAAAACTTAGAAAAAATTGGCGGGGTTACCTACAGCGAAGAGGAGCGCAAATTTGCCGAAGAAATTATCAAAACTTATCCTCCAGGAGTGAACGTAAGTCCTGAAGACGCTACCAAAATTACCCCCTTTGTCGTGAGTGAAGAAGGAGGAGGGGGCTCCACCGATGTAGGTGATATCAGTTGGCTGGTACCTACCGTAGGACTCAGTGCAGCTACTTGGGTGCCAGGTACCTCGGCACATACCTGGCAAGCTGTAGCTGCAGGAGGAATGAGCATTGGGCAAAAGGGCATGATGGTGGCAGCCAAAACCTTGACCTTAACGGCAATGGATATATTCTCTAACCCATCGGTAACAGTCCAAGCCTTGCAGGAATTAAACTCCCGAAGAGGAGAAGGATTTACCTATACTTCCTTGGTCGGAAATCGACAAGCTCCTTTGGACTATAGAAAATAAGTCTGTTTGGATGGAGGCATGTAGATTATTTAAGTCGATTTTAGAAGATTAGGTCATGATTTAAAAAAAAACTATTTTAGAAATGGGTTTGGTTTCCATACCCTAAATCCTGAGCACCTATGCAAAGACGCACTTCTTTAAAACTCCTCGGAGCTGCTGGACTTGGAATCGCTGGCTTGGCGGTGGCAGACTGGAAATGGCAGTTGGTGGATAGAATTACCCATACTGGCTTTTTCACCTTCGATCAGGAGCGCCTTATCGCTTCTATAGCAGATACCATTATTCCTCAGGGAAGTAGCAGTACTTCTTCCGGAGAAAATGCTGCTCCTATAGGGGCATTGAGTACAAAGACAGATCAGTTTTTGATTAAATTTTTTGAAAAATGCCTTGAAAAAGAGGAACAAGAACTAGTGGTCAAAGAACTTGAGGCTTTGCATCAACTGGGATTTATTTCCTTGAGTAAAGAGGAAAGGGAAAAAACCTTACTTTCTTATAAGGAAGATGCCTCAGAAGACAAGAAGAAGTTTTACGAACTCGTTAGATCCAATACCATTTTTGGTTTTACCACAGTAAAAGAAGTTATGGTGGATTATCGGGGCTACCAGGTGGCTCCTGGTTTTTACCAAGGTTGCGCAGATGTTCCTTCCCTCACCTCCTAACGGTCGACTATGTTACAAGATTCAAAACAAAATAGGACCTACGATGCCATTGTTATCGGCTCAGGAGCTTCTGGAGGTTGGGCTGCCAAAGAACTCACCGAAAAAGGTTTAAAAACCCTAGTATTGGAGCGCGGACGTATGGTTCGCCATATCGAAGATTACCCTACTGCCTCCAAGGCTCCTTGGGAATTTGAGTTTCGCGGCGCTGTACCGGTAGATAAGCGCTCCGGATTAGGGGCTGCTACTTGGAAAAGAGAGGAGACCATGCACTGGGCTTTGGCGGAGGACGAACAGCCTTACATTGAAGAAAAGCCCTTCCGCTGGTTTAGGGGGTACCACGTAGGAGGCAAATCTCTTCTCTGGGCGCGGGGGACCCAAAGGTGGTCCGACTTTGATTTTGAAGGGCCTGCCCGAGATGGATACGCTGTAGATTGGCCCATACGCTACAAGGACCTAGAGCCATGGTATACCTACGTAGAAACCTTCGTTGGATTTGCAGGCAATAGAGACGGCTTGGATGTACTTCCCGATCAAGTCGTGCAGCCTGGCTTTGAATTGAGTTGCCTGGAGAAATATTATAAAGAGAAGCTTGCCGAAATGTATGGCTCCCAGCGCCACCTGGTGCAGGGTCGCTGTGCCCACCTCACCGATCCCCAACAGATTCACCGAGACCAAGGAAGGTCCAAATGCCAAAATCAAAACATGTGTAATCGTGGCTGTATCTATGGAGGGTATTTTTCTGCCAATGCTTCTACTCTTCCTTGGGCAGAGAAGACGGGCAACTTGACGCTTCGTCCCGATTCGGTGGTAGAATCTGTCCTATATGATGAACAGAAAGGAAAAGCCATAGGAGTGAGAGTCATTGATCGGCTGACCAAAGAGTCGATAGAGTTTTATGCCAAAGTCATATTTCTCAATGCCTCCACCCTGAATTCCAATGCCATTTTACTCAACTCTACTTCTTCTCGTTTCCCCAATGGCCTTGGCAATGACAATGGACTAATGGGGAAGTTCATTACTTGCCACAATTATCGGGGCAAGGGATATGCCACCTTTGAGGGATTTATGGACAAAGCAAATCTTGGAAGAAATCCAGGACATGCCTATGTGCCTCGATTCCGCAACGTGTACCGACAGGAGACGGACTTCCTGCGCGGCTATGCGATTGGGATGTCGGCCAGCAGGCAGTTGGAAGGAAATGAGGATCTGATTGGGGATGCTTTGCGGGAAAAATTACTTCGGCCAGGTTATGGACTTTGGAGCATGGCAGCCTGGATGCAGGGGGAGATGGTACCCGAAGAATCCAATCACTTAAGACTCAGCAAAGAAGAAAAAGACAAATACGGTATTCCCAAACTCATTCTTTCTGTAGAATGGAAAGAAAATGACGATAAAATGACTCGTGATTTTGTAGAACAACAAACCGAAATGTACAGCCGAATGGGATTTAAGGATATCAAGGTGGAAGATACTGCAGCTCCTCCTGGATCAGATATTCATGAAATGGGGGGAGTTCGCATGGGTAAGGATCCCAAAACTTCCTTGCTCAATTCCTTTAATCAATTGCATGCCTGCAACAATGTTTTTGTGACAGACGGAGCCTGCATGACCAGCGCAAGCACCCAAAATCCAACCTTGACCTTTATGACCATTACCGCCAGAGCAGCCAATCATGCCGTGGAGGAATTAAACAAACGCAATCTGTAACTAAGAAATCATCCAAGATTTTTGAAACAATTGTACCCAAAAACCTATGAAAAAATTCATTTTACTATTCGTATTTAGTTTGCCTTTCTTCTTCTTTACAGGAGAAGCCAGGGCCCAAAAAAAGGGAGATGCTCTCTTTCAAGCACCCTTGGGAATTGCGGCTTACACCTTTCGCAATCAGTGGAAAAATGGGGTTCCCCAAACCCTAGATATCATTCAAAAATTAGGTTTTGTATCCTATGAAGGAGGGGTGCCTCAAGGAGTAAGCCCTGAGGAATTTGTAAGGATGTTGTCCGATCGAGGAATATCCATGCCTTCTACAGGAACTGGATTCGAACAATTAGAGGCTAATCCTCAGGCCGTTGCAGAATACGCCAAAGCCTTGGGGGTGAAGTACGTCATGTGTGCTTGGATCCCTCATGCTAGGGGGCAGTTTTCCAAATCAGATGCCGATCGTGCCATCAAGGTCTTCAATGCAGGGGGAAAGGTGTTAAAGGAAAATGGAATTACCTTCAAGTACCATGTGCATGGCTATGAATTTCAGCCTTATGGCAATGGCACCTTATTTGATTACTTGGTTGAGAATACTGACCCCAACTACGTGTCTTTGCAGATGGACGTCATGTGGACGCATTTTGGGGGAGGGGATCCCGCTGGACTATTGAAAAAATACGGCAAGCGTTGGGTGTCTTTACACCTTAAGGATTTTAGAAAAGGTGCTCCCAAGGACATGACCGGCTTAACAGGACCAGAAAATGACGTGCATTTGGGTCAAGGGGAACTTGATTTCCCATCTATCTTGCGAGAAGCCAATAAAATTGGGATCACCCACATGTTTATTGAAGACGAAAGCGAACACGAGCTAGAGGCTTTGCCCAAAAGCATAGCCTATTTAAAAAGCCTTCGCTACAAGTAGTTCAATAAATTTGGGTAATTCCAAGTAGTTGAGTAACGTGTGGGTAGATGAGGAAAAAAAACGTTGATCCTAATGGATAGCGTTTTTATAAATCTCCTTCTATTTTTACCTAACACCTTACTATTAACAGAACTTAACACCTTTTAAGAGAGGCCATTTATTTTCATTTACTTCTTTTGTGAAGTAAAACTATAACCACTATGAGATTATATCTTCAACCCCTATTCATCCTTACCTTTTTGGGTTTTGGGATTCATCAGGCTTTTTCTCAGGGATTTACAGGAAGAGCCTATTACAAGTCTTCTTCCAAAATCTCCATTTCCTTAGATTCTACCAAAATGGCTCCAGAGCAAATGGCTCAAATCCAATCGGCACTCAAAAAGCAAATGGAAAGAAACTACATTCTTTCCTTTACCCCCACGGAGTCCATTTGGAAGCAGGAAGAAAGTTTGGGCGGTGGCCCCGCCACTGCTTCTGCAGGTGGGGCAGTATTTATGGTCGCTTCCAGTGGAGAAGGGTCCACACTTTATAAAGACGCTGCTGGCAATTACCTCCAAGAACAAGAAATGATGGGCAAGGAATACTTGATTAAGGATAAGGCCGAACCTTTCGAATGGGAGCTTTCTGAAGAAACGAAAAAAATAGGAAATTACACCGCTCAAAAGGCGAGCTTCACCAAAATTGTCGATTCAAGACGTTTTTCTACGGGGATGACAGAAATGGAGAATGTAAAGGATACGCTACAAGTGACGGTATGGTTTACCCCAGAAATCCCAGTATCCCATGGGCCAGAATATTACTTTGGCCTTCCTGGTTTGATTTTGGAGGTTCAAAATCAAGGAAGAACACTCATTTGTGAAAAAATTGAATTGAATCCTTCCGCTGATCCGGTGGTTATCGAGCGTCCATCTAAAGGAAAACCAATGACCCAAGCCGAGTTTCAAGTAGTTCAGGAAGAAGGAATGAAGCAAATGATGAACCGCTACCAAGGAAAGCCAGGTGATGGAACCAACGTAACCATACGAATTGGAAACTAGCCTTGACCCATTCTTTCCACCCTTTTTTTCATGACAGGATTTAAAAAAATCCTTCTGCTAGTTGTCTTTTGCTGTCTAGCTGGCAGCAATTTTGCCCAAACCAAACCCTTGACAGGTCTGGTATTGGATAGTCTTAACCGACCCATTGCCTATGCCAATGTGGTGGCTATCAACCAAAGTACCCAAAAGATTGGCGCATTTGGCATCAGCAATGAGGAAGGAAGGTTTAAAATCACCCTAGCGACTGGATCTACATTTTTGCTCCGCGTTTCTTTTGTGGGCTACAGGCAGTTTGAGCAACTTGTCTCCGAATGGGATGAGGAAAAGCCACTTGTCGTACGACTCCAAGCAAGCGATACCGAATTGGGACTAGTAGAAGTGGTGTCCGAAATGCCCGTGACCATGAAAGGGGATACGCTTACCTACAAAACCGAGGCATTCACTACGGGCACAGAGCGCAAGCTAGAAGATGTCTTGGAAAAACTCCCGGGATTTCAAGTGGATGAAAATGGAGGCGTGAAGGTACAAGGTAAAAATGTAGATAAGGTTCTTGTGGATGGCAAACCCTTTTTTGATGGAGACACCAAGTTGGCTACTAAAAATCTTCCCGCCAATGCCGTAGACCGAGTGCAAGTGCTGAAGAATTTCAATGAAATTGCGCCCATTCGGGGGATGGACACCAACGAGACGCTGGCGCTCAACATTGAACTCAAGGAGGGGAAGAAAAACATGGTCTTTGGAGACTTGACTGCTGGAATAGGACCTCAAAAACGGTATTTGGCCCATGCCAATACCTTTTACTATGCGCCCAAACTGAACCTCAACCTGATCGGAGGAAGCAACAATGTAGGAGAGCAGCCCTTTACCCTGCAGGATTATTTCCGTTTTAGCGGGGGCATGTCGGCCTTAGCGTCCCGTGCCGGCTCTCGGGTACAGATGAATGGGGAGGATTTGGGAATTCCAATGGCTACCCGCTCCAATGCCAATTCCCTTGAGACCAACTTAGCAGCCTTCAACCTCAATTATTCCCCATCCTCCAAGTGGAGGCATACGGGCTTTGTCATCGGTTCCACGTCAAACAACGGCTTGGGAAGTTCTTCCCTGCGCACCTACTTGAATACCGGACAAAACAACAAGGAAGAACTCTTATCCTCCTCTTCGGTAGAGAATAAATCTGGTTTGGCCAAGTATGCCATTACCTACACTCCGAAAGAAGAGACCTACCTAAAATACAGCTTTTTCGGGAAGCTTTCCGAGATTCAGAATGGAAACCTGCTCAATTCTAGTTTTGGAACTTTTACCCAAAACATCAATACGCTGTCCTCACGCAATCCCTATACCCTGCAGCAAAAGCTGGAGTGGTACCACGCTCCCAGTGAAGAGCAGGTGTTTAGTTTGGAAATGAACTGGGAAAGGAAGTTTTCAGATCCATTTCTGGACCTTACCTCATCCGTCAAGCCACTCGTAGGATTGTATGCGATTCCTAATGCAGAAAGCTACCGTCTCCTTCAAAATCAGGAACTGCATACCGGTACCTTGGAAGGGGTATTTAACTACTATTTCATTCTTAACCCTACCAATCACCTGAATTGGTCTGTAGGTATGCAGCAGCTCAATCAGGATTTTGTGTCTGGACTAAGTCAAATGGGTTCCAGCCAGCGTTTTGATGCGTTTGTGAACGACAACGAATTTGATTTCCAAGACATCTATCTCGGTATGAGTTGGAAAACCAAATGGAAGGATTGGGTACTTAGCCCATCTGCTAACCTCCACCGCTACCAATGGACTGATGTGCAGCAGGGGGAGCGGCTGGTAAAAGACCGTTTGTTGGTGTTGCCGGCCATGTATACGAAGTGGAATATTACCTCCAATCGTACCTTGACCTACCGCTGGGGTGCAGAGGCCAATTTCATGGATGTTCAAAAGTTAGCTCAAGGCTTACTTCTGCAAGATTACAATGCCTTGTTTCGAGGAAATCGAGCTCTAGACAATGGCATTTTCAATACCCATACGCTTTCCTACACGCATTTTGACATGTTTTCCGGCTTGATGGTCTTTGGGAATGTCAACTACCAACGGAAGCGGAACGACTTGGTGACGACGACTGATTTCATTGGAATCAACCGCTTATTTTCGGTGCTCAATGTAGAGCCAGTGAATAAGACCTTGAATGGAGATGTTCGGGTAGACAAATCCTTCAACAAGATGAAATTCGAGTTAGGAGGAAATTGGAATGCTTTCCAGACCAATTTGTTTTTGGATGATCAGCTCACCCAGAACGAGCAGTTTTCTCAAACCTACGATACCAAGTTGACCAGCACCTTCTTCAAGGTATTGGAAGCGAAGTTCGGATACTCTTTCACCGCAAACCAATACGTATCGGGAAGAATCGACAATACCTTTACCACGCATAGCCCCAAATTAGAAATAGACTTGGATGTGGTAAAAGGGGTCAAATTAGTAGCAGATTACACCTACACAGCCTATCTGAATCAAGCGATGGGTACTCGAAGTGATTTTGACTTCTTGAATGCATATTTAAGTTATCAGAAAGAAAAAAGTCCTTGGGAGGTCAAACTTTCTGTGTGGAATATCGCTGATACTCGAGCCATCCGTAGGGATAGCTTCAGCGAAAGTGTAGTGAGTACCTTCTCTTACTTGGTGCAGCCTCGCTATGCGCTGCTTACCTTCAAATACGACCTCTGATTTCAGTCCTCCTTTTTTATGGAGTATAAAAATTTTACAAAAAAATCCCCCCAACGCTTGGGGGGATTTTGCTTAGTTGAAGCTTTTTAAAATTTAGATAGCAGCGACTAGTTTTACATCTAATTTCACCTCGTCGTAAATCATTTTATCTGCAAGGTCTTCGAAGTAGCTTCCCGAACGGTACTTGATATCAAACTTGGTACGGTCAAAGGTAATTTTTCCGCTTGCTGTTAGTTTTTTCCCAGCTACCGTAACGGTGGCAGGAAAAGAAATCTTTTGAGTAATTCCTTTGATGGTCAAGTTGCCGGTGATGGTGTAATCTTTACGGTTACTGGTCTTTGCCTCAGTAATGGTAAAGGTGGAGCTATTGAATTTTGCAACTGAGAAAAAGTCATCCGACTTCAAATGTCCAGTCAGGTTTCCCTTGGATTTGGCATCTGTAAGATCCTCTACCGTCAGGTTTACCATATCCATTTCGAAAGAACCGCCAATGATTTTTCCTCCAGAATAATTCAAAGAAGCATTTTTGAGCGGTACGTATCCCCAATGCGTACCGGTTACTTTAGAAGCTTCCCATCGCACTTGACTTTCAGTGATGTTGACAGATGCTGGCGCCGAAATATGAGCTGCCATAAAAACGGTACTAAGTCCTAAGACTAGAGCAGTTAGTAATTTCATGTGGTGAATGGATTGATGTTGTGAATAAAAGGTTGGAATAAGTTTGTTTTCAAAGTTTGAAATAAACGGGGAATTGAACAAAGAGTTTTACATGAATTGAAAAAAATAAGGGTAGAATAGACTCCTTACTTAGAAATTAAAAATCATTTTACGTTCTTTTCCTGAAATTTAAAAAAATATATCCCATGAAAAATATCATCTGGATTCTCTTCTTTTTTCCTGTGCTGGCTTTTGCGCAAGGGCATGAAGCTAATTTGAGAACGCTGTACACGACCGAGCTTAAAGAAGGACATACTTACGAAAACCTCAGGACCCTTTGTAAAGAAATAGGAAATCGATTAGCTGGGTCTCCTGGAGCTGCTGCTGCCGTAGAATGGACCAAGCAGGTGATGGAAAGTTATGGCTTTGACACGGTGTACTTGCAACCGGTCATGGTACCGCATTGGGAGCGAGGAGGAAAGGATATAGCTAGAATTATTGACTCCAAGACCCAGGGAACGGTTGATTTGTCTGCCTTGGCTTTGGGAAATACGCAAGGCACAGGCCCCAGTGGATTGCTAGGACAGGTGATAGAGGTAAAGGGCTTGGCTGAGTTGCAGGCTTTAGGAAACCAAGTAAAAGGAAAGATTGTGTTTTTCAATGGACCCATGGATCCAAGTAAAATCGATGCTTTTGAGGCGTATTCAGGTGCTGTGGGCCAACGTAGTTCTGGAGCTGCTGCCGCTGCCAAGTGGGGAGCCTTAGCCATTTTGGTAAGATCCATGAGCAATCGTGTGGATGACTTTCCTCATACTGGAAACCAGCGTTATGATCCAGAGTACGCCGCCATCCCCGCATTGGCCATCAGCACCCAAGATGCAAATCTTCTCAGCAAGCTACTTGCTCAGCAACCTGATTTAAGCGTATACCTAGAGTCTCATGGGGAAATGAAAGCAGAAAAATTATCATACAACGTGATTGGTGAGCTAAGGGGATCGGAGCACCCAGAGGAAATCATTGCTGTCGGAGGACATTTAGATTCTTGGGACGTAGGGGAAGGTGCTCACGACGATGGAGCAGGCTGTATGCAGGCCATAGAAGTATTGAGGTTGTACAAGCACTTAGGTTGGAAACCTAAACGAACCCTCAGAGCGGTCATGTGGATGAATGAGGAAAACGGACTTCGTGGAGGACAAGAATATGCTCGTGTGGCCAAGGAAAATGGAGAAAAACACATCGCAGCGATTGAGTCTGATTCTGGAGGATTTTTACCCATAGGATTTTCCTCCACGGGTACAGATGCGCAGCGTAGCAAACTTTCTTCTTGGGCTGAGTTATTGCGACCCTACCAATTGTGGAATCTCCAGAAGCCAGGAGGAGGAGCTGATATTGGACCCCTCCGGGATCAGGGTACCTTCTTGATCGGACTATTGCCAGATTCTCAAAAGTACTTTATCTACCACCATACCGAAGCAGATGTGTTTGAAGCAGTGGATCAAAGGGAATTGGAATTAGGGGCGGCAGCTATGGCTGCTTTGGTCTATCTTATCGATCGGGAGGGGATGTGATAGGATCAGCAGTTGGAAAAGCAATAAGGGATTTCGTCTAAGAAATCCCTTATTTATCAGGATTACTCCTGATTTAAGTCAATAAGGAGGTTCAAAATTGTGGGTATTATTGGGAACATAGACCCTAATTCCTATGAACACTCCTAGATTTCCCAAAGCGCTACTGCTTCAGGCATGTATGCGCAAGCAAGATCAACTCATTTCAGATTTTGAGCTTGAAATTTCCCATCTCAAAGAGGCCATTACCCAGAGTGAGGAGTCTCCTAGCCAGGAAGAAGAAAGAGCTTCTTCTCAAAACGAATTACTGGTTCGGCTGGAGCACGAAGTGCATTTTTTAAAAAATGAACGAAATGTTTTGGAACTTTTGGAAGTGGAAAAAGTATGTGATCATGTAGAATTGGGGGCAGTGGTGGTTACTGACCAGCAGGTATTTTTTATTTCTACTTCTGTAGATGTAGCAAATATAGAAGGATTGACATTTTTTGGGATTTCGACCAAAGCACCCATCTATTCAGTGATGAAGGATAAGCGCGCCTTGGACACCTTTGACTATGCAGGTGTGAAGTACCGTATATTGGAGCTATATTGAAGCGCACCCAAGCAGCTTGCCGCACGATCAGATGTGTTATTGAAGGTCCTAGAAAATATTTTTTACTCCCTTTTTACTCCCTAATTTTTCATGAGCTTGGGTTCCTAGAAAAAAAATAATCCCAAGGATAAAAATTTCCTGAAAGCAAAAAATCTTATTTTTTTATGATTGATTATCAGGTAATTAGAAAGATCTCTAAGAAAACTTTTGGGAAGGGTAAAATTTTTAAAACGCTAGGATAGAAAAAATTTATTCCTCCATTCATGTAAAAATTGGCCTTAAAACACCATAAACGAAAGATTCTTCAAAAAAAGTTAAAAGCCCCTCTTGTTTTTTGAATTTAAAATATGATATCTTTAAAACTCGATTTATTCTGGAAACCATTTAACCTTATTCAAAGTCAATTAAAAAACACATTATGAGAAAGTTATTCGCTTTGTTCATGCTTGCAGGTATCCTACTCGTTCCTGCGTTCGCAAACGCTCAAACTCCTCCTGCAGATCCTGCAGCTAAGACCGAGGAATCTTCTACCGCAGTTGACGACGATATCGTCGCTGAGGAGCAGAGCTTCCACCAAATTATCAAGGACAAATTTATTGAAGGAGACCCTTTGTACATGACTCCAGTATTGCTTTGCTTGATTATAGGTCTTGCCATTGCATTAGAAAGAATTATCACTCTCAATCTTGCTACAACCAATACCAAGAAATTGTTATTGAAAGTGGAAGAGGCTCTTGCTTCAGGTGGTGTTGAAGCTGCTAAAGAAATCACTAGAGACACTAAAGGTCCAGTAGCTTCCATCTTCACCCAAGGCTTGATGCGCTATGCTGAAGGCATTGATATGGTTGAAAAATCTATCGTTTCTTACGGATCCGTAGAAATGGGTCGTTTAGAAAAAGGTTTGATTTGGATCTCCCTATTCATCGCTCTAGCACCAATGCTTGGATTCTTCGGTACGGTAGTCGGAATGATTTTCGCCTTCGATACGATCGAAGCTGCTGGTGATATCTCTCCATCCATTGTGGCAGGTGGTATTAAAATCGCTCTTTTGACCACTGTAGCTGGTTTGATTGCTGCGATGATTCTTCAATTGTTCTATAATTACCTTGTGTCTAAAATCGACTCTTTGGTAAACGACATGGAAGATGCCTCCATTTCTTTGGTGGATATTTTGGTGAAGCATAAATTGACTGGAAAGTAATTTTCAGACTGTTTCTTTGCTCAACCCAATAAATTTATAAATCACAGAAATTATGGATGTTAATAGTAGTCAAGAAATAAACATATTTGATATTATGCTTTGGTTCACCTATGCATTGGTGATACTCGGAGTAATTTTATCCATAGCGTTGCCATTGATCAAACTTCTAATCGATAATCCCAAAGGATTATTAAAGACGCTAGGAGGCATTTTCTTCATGGGCATACTTCTTTCAATTTGCATTGGATTATCTAGTGACGAGGTATTACCAAAGTTTGAAGGAGACCCTTTTAATTTGACACCTGGAATGTCTCGTACCATTGGAGGAATGTTAATTATGACATACGTGTTGTCGATAGGAACAATTCTTTCTATAGTGGTTACTGAACTTTCGAAAGCTTTTAAATAAAATGGCTAGAAGTAAAAATAGAATGAGTAATGAAATCAATGCGGGATCTATGGCGGATATCGCCTTCCTGTTGTTGATCTTCTTTCTCGTGACCACCACCATTGCTTCGGACAAGGGGATTCTAAATTTCCTTCCTCCCAAGCAAGATCCAAATGTACCTCCTCCTGACATCCAAAAGAATGAAAGAAATATCTTTAATGTCTTGATTAATGCAAACAACGATTTGCTTGTAGAGGGAGAATACAGGAGGAAAGCTGAAGGTCTTGATGAGGAGTTTAAAGCCTTCATTTTGAACTTTGGTGCTCCCGATGAGGAGGCTGCTGCCTTGTTCAATTCCCTTCCTGCGGAATTAAAAGCAGAGGCTCAAAAGAGATCCAATTCCTCTGACCATCCTGGGGAAGCTGTAATTTCTATCAAGACCAATAGAGGTACCAGTTATGCTGTATTCCTAGAGGTATTCGACTTGGCTAAAAAAGCCTACTTTGAAATTTATGGTAAAAGAGTCGGATTATCCGCTGAAGAATACCGAGCCTTAACCGGTGATGATGAAGCTTCAAAAGCACTTCAAGATAAAGGTAAGGAAGGGATTCCAATGGCGATCTCTATTGCAGAACCTGATAAGATAGGAGGAAATTGATATGGCAAAGTTTAAAAAAGAAAGAAAAGGACAAGAGCAAATCAATACCTCTGCGCTTCCCGATATCATTTTCATGCTTCTTTTCTTCTTCATGGTAACTACCGTGTTGAGAGAGCAAGACATCTTGGTGGAACAAAAAATTCCCCAGTCAACTCAGTTGCAAAAACTTCAGAACAAAACCTTGATCTCTTACATTTTCATAGGAAAGCCGAAGAATACAGGGTTGTATGGTTCTGAACCTCGTGTTCAAGCCAATGATGTTTTGATCGGTACTGGGGAAATTGTACAGTGGGTCAACCAAGAGAGAGATAAGCTCGCAGAAGCCGATCGCGGTTCCATTACCATTTCCATGAAGGTAGATAAGGACGTAAAAATGGGTCCTATTTCTGATGTGCAAACAGAACTTAGAAATGCCGATGCACGAAAAGTACTGTATGCTTCTATCGGAAAGATTTACGAAGATTAATTCTCTTTATGTGTATATTGAAAGCCATACGCTCAAGCGTATGGCTTTTTTATTGAAAAAAAAATGAAACCACCCCTTTCTTCTTCCAAAAAAGTCCAAGGTGCATGGGCCATGTACGACTGGGCAAATTCCGTCTATAGCTTAGTCATTACCTCTGCCATCTTTCCTGTGTATTACAACGCCGTTACTCAAGGCCTTGATGGTTCGGATAAGGTCTCTTTTTTTGGATGGGAGGTTATAAATACAGTCTTGTATTCTTATTCTATTTCGTTTTCTTTTCTGGTGATTGCTTTGCTAGCCCCCTTACTTTCCGGTATTGCGGATGCTTCTGGCAATAAATTGAACTTCATGAAGTTCTTTGTTTACCTAGGTTCTTTATCTTGTATTTCCCTATTTTTTTTCACTGGAGAGAATCTTGAATTTGGGATAATCTGTAGTGTGCTTGCAAGTATTGGATTTTCAGGAAGTATCGTGTTTTACAATTCCTATTTGCCTGAAATAGCTAAAGAAGGAGAATTTGATATGCTCAGTGCCAAAGGCTTTGCCTTAGGTTACATTGGAAGTGTGATTCTATTGATATTTAATTTGGTAACCATTCAATTTCCAGAATCTTTCGGAATGCCGACAGGAAGTTTTGCTCCTCGGTTTTCTTTCCTTGTAACAGGTCTTTGGTGGATCGGTTTTTCCCAGATACCTTTCCGAATTCTCCCCAACAATCCCTATAAAAAATCCATTTCTTCAGATTACCTCTGGAAGGGATATCGGGAAGTGTCTCTTGTCTTTCGAGAACTTCGTTCCATGCCGGTGGCCAACCGATTTCTCGCTTCTTTTTTCTTTTATTCCATGGGAGTGCAGACGGTGATGTACTTAGCTGCATCTTTTGGTGAGAAAGAATTGAAAATGCCAGCAGAGGAATTGATTCTTACCGTGTTAATCATTCAGTTAGTAGCTATAGGAGGTAGCTTTCTTTTCGCATTTATCTCCAAGCGGATTGGCAACAAAAATAGTTTGGTTATCATGGTGTTTATTTGGATGGGGATTTGTGTGGCGGCATATTTCGTGCATTCCGTGTACCAGTTTTATGCCCTAGCCTTTGTGGTAGGCATGGTGATGGGTGGAATTCAGTCTCTGTCCCGGTCTACCTATGCCAAACTAATTCCTACCACTACCACAGATCATGCTTCCTTCTTTAGCTTTTTTGACCTTACAGAAAAAGTAGCAGTGGTCTTGGGGACTGCCAGCTATGGATTTATTGAACAGGAAACTGGAAGCATGCGGAACTCAGCTTTATTCATGGCCGTCTTTTTTGTTATTGGAGTCTTTTTTCTAGCCAGATTGACACTGTCCAAGAACGGACCGACTCCTGAAATTGCCTAGAGGATGCAAAAGATCCTGTCTGCATCGGAGATTGCCAATCTGGATCAAATCCATCTGATCAGGAAAGGGTTTGCCAACCATGCGTTTATGGAGTTGGTAGCCCAAAGGTTTGTGGATTGGTTTCAAACCCAGGGATATTCTTTCGAGACCAAGATTTTGGTCTGTGTCGGTGCAGGTAATAATGGAGGGGATGGACTTGCCATCGCTCGAATTCTGTTCACTTTGGGCTACCCCATTGAGGTGGCAACTTGTTTTTATCCAGGGGCAACATTATCCCCTGACTGCCAACAAAATCTTTCCCTGCTGCCTTCTCAAATTCATTGCCGTACCCTTGAAAACGCTATTCTGCCAAATGAAGGAATCCTGATTGATGCCTATTTGGGAATTGGCTGCTCTGGTCCTCTTAGAGAAGAGGCCAAACAGCGAATCCAAACCATGAATTCCTTTGCAGGGACAATTATAGCACTTGATCTTCCGAGCGGTTTGCCTGCGGATTCAATTCTTTTTGGAGGAGCAGTGAAAGCAGACCTGACGGTAACCTTGGGTTTTCCTAAATTATCCCTGCTTCTTCCTGAACATGCCGAATTCATAGGCGAACTGGTAGTGCTAGATATTGGATTTGTCGCGGAGGAATTCCATGATTTCTCAGGTCAAACCTATTTCTTGGAAGAGAGAGATGTTCTTCCATTGCATCGAAAGTTCCACCGTTTTGCACACAAAGGAGATTTGGGGAAGGTACTTTTGGTGGTAGGCAGCAAAGGGAAAATGGGTGCCGCAGTATTGTCCGCCAAAGCTGCCTTTCGTACGGGATCTGGGCTGGTGACTTGTTTGATTCCTGAGGAGGAGCGTGGTTCCCTGTCTACGGTACCAGAGGCCATGTGTGTTTTTGACGAGAATCAGGATTTTTCCGGTTACAATGCGATTGGCATAGGGCCTGGTTTGGGCCTAGAACAAGGTGAAACGCTGAAGAGGATACTTTCCACTATTCAAAAGCCTGTCGTATTGGATGCGGATGCACTGAATTGCTTAGCGCAGGATCCAAGTATCTGGAAGCTGATTCCGAAAGGAAGTATTCTGACGCCACACTTGAAAGAGTTTGACCGCTTGTTTGGGCATTCTCAGGACCAATTGGAGCGAATGGCTAAGGCAAAAGCCTGTTGCCTCAAGTATGCCCTAAATCTTGTGCTAAAAGGGGCAAATACGCTATGCAGTCTTTCTGACGGTCGGCAGGTATTCAACTCCTCTGGAAGTAAGTATATGGCTACAGCTGGCATGGGTGATGTGCTGACTGGAATGCTCACCTCTTTCCTAGGGCAAGGTTATTCCCCAGAAAATGCAGTTCTTTGCGGGGTCTTTCACCATGGATTGGCAGGGGAGCTTGCTGGAAAAAAATACCTTCGGGGATTGATGGCTCTTGATTTGATTGAAGCTATTCCACAAACTTATCTTCGCATCGGCCTAGACTAGTTACATCTCCTTCTATTCCCACTTTATTTGCACCTTATTTCCCAGTATTTCCATTTCCAAATCTTCAATGAAACAAGAGAAAGCCTTACTCTGGACCTTGGCAGCCATTAATTTTATCCACATTGTGGATTTTATGATTTTGATGCCTCTGGGTCCCCAGTTGATGCGCTTGTTTGATATCAGCCCCAGTCAGTTTGGGTTTTTGGTGTCCTCCTATACCTTTAGCGCAGGAGTATCTAGCTTTTTTGGAGCCTTTGTGCTGGATAGATTTGATAGAAAGAAAATTTTGCTTTGGGTCTATGTGGGTTTTACCCTAGGGACCCTAGGTTGTGCCCTTTCCCCCAATTATCCCATATTGCTCTTGGCAAGAGTGGTATCCGGAATTTTTGGAGGGCTTACTTCTGCTTTGATCTTGGCAATTATTGGAGATGTGGTGCCCCACGAGCGTAGAGGAAGTGCCATGGGATTGGTGATGTCTGCCTTTTCCTTTGCTTCGGTGATGGGAGTCCCTTTGGGGCTTTTCTTAGCAAGCTTATCCAATTGGCATTTGCCTTTTTATATCTTGTCGATCTTGTCTGTGTTCAGTTTGGGAATGATTGTAAAAAGCGTGCCCTCAATTACAGGTCATCTCAACGGCAACCAAGCCCGCCCTCGTCCCTTTGATGTAATTTCCAAAGTCACGAGCAATTCCAATCAAATGCGGGCCATCACGCTATCCATCATGATGATGCTGGGACAGTTTATGATTATTCCATTTTTAAGTCCCTACAATGTAGCCAATGTGGGGTTTTCAGAGCTACAACTTACTTACGTATATATAGCAGGGGGAGCATGCACGATTTTTACCTCTCCTTGGGTAGGCAAATTGGCAGATAGGAAAGGGAAGCTGAAGATTTTTACCATTTTCATGCTATTGAATCTTATTCCCATTGCCATCATTACCCACTTGGGAATTACGCCTGTAGGCTTGGTATTATTGGTAACTACCCTGTTTTTTGTTACCTCCAACGGGCGTTATGTGCCCGCAGCAGCCATGATTACGGGTACAGCACAACCAGAAAATCGCGGTAGCTTTTTAAGCTTCAATTCGGCGGTGCAGCAGCTGGCGGCTGGCCTTGCCTCTTTGATTGCAGGGATGATGATTGGGGAAAACGCATTGGGACAACTGACTAATTTTAACTACGTTGGGTATCTTGCCATATTTTTCAGCCTACTCTGCATTCCTTTAGCCAGAAGGATACAGGTGGTCAGTTGAGTACAAAAAAAAGACCCTAGTCACTTGGCCTAGGGTCTTGAAGTAGGTGTTAGAATTTAAAATTCCGCATTTCCCGGTGTCCTAGGAAAAGCAATTACGTCTCGGATATTGCCCATGCCAGTCACAAACTGCACCATGCGCTCAAATCCCAATCCAAATCCTGCATGAGGGGTGGCTCCAAATCTTCGGGTGTCCAAATACCACCACAATTCTTTCTCTGGAATATGCATTTCTTTCATCCGTTGGGTAAGCTTATCCAGCCTCTCTTCTCGCTGGGAGCCCCCGATGATTTCGCCTATGCCAGGAAATAGGATATCCATTGCTGCGACAGTTTTTCCATCCTCGTTTTGACGCATATAAAAGGCCTTGATTTCTTTGGGGTAGTCGGTAAGGATCACTGGCTTCTTGAAATGCTTTTCCACCAAGTAGCGCTCGTGCTCCGATTGAAGGTCAGTTCCCCAAGATTCAATCAAGTAGCTAAACTTCTTCTTTTTGTTGTGGTTGGAGTTGCGAAGGATGTCTATGGCCTCGGTATAGCTTAGTCGAACAAAATCGTTGTTGACCACAAAGTGCAATTTATCGAGTAGCCCCAATTCAGCTCGTTGTTCGGTAGGCTTGCTTTGTTCTTCCTCAGCGGCACGCTGATCAAGGAAGGCAAGGTCTTCGGCGCAGTGCTCCAAGGCATAGCGGATGATGAACTTGAGGAAATCTTCTGCAAGGTTTTGATTGTCTTCTGCATCGTAAAAGGCCATTTCTGGCTCTATCATCCAAAATTCCGCCAAATGCCGGGTGGTGTTTGAATTTTCTGCTCTGAAAGTAGGGCCAAAGGTATAGATTTCTGATAAGGCCATGGCAGCAAGTTCGCCCTCCAGTTGACCCGATACGGTAAGGTTGGTTTCCCTTTCAAAAAAGTCTTTGCTGTAATCTATACTTCCGTCTTCCTTTTTTGGGGGTCGATTAAGGTCTAGGGTGGTTACTTTGAAGGTTTCTCCCGCCCCTTCGGCATCTGAAGCAGTGATAATGGGGGTATGGATGTAGAAAAATCCTTTGGTATGGAAATAGGTATGTACGGCATAAGCCAGGGCATGGCGTACGCGAAAGACTGCTCCAAAGGTATTGGTACGCATGCGCAGGTGGGCAATTTCCCTAAGAAATTCCAAGGAGTGCTTTTTGGGTTGTAGCGGATATTTTTCTGGATCGGCATCGCCCAGCACCTCTATGGAGCGGGCATGAAGTTCCGACTGCTGCCCTGAACCTTGAGATGCCACTACCGTCCCCTGGATTTTCAGGCAGGCTCCTGTGCTACATCTTTTGAGCGTTTCTTCAGCAATCAAGGCCGGGTCCGCGACTACCTGGTAGTTGGTCAGGATGGATCCATCATTGAGGGCAATAAAGGATACGTTTTTGTTGCTACGTTTGGTACGTACCCAGCCCATCAGGGTGATTTCTTGTCCGATTAGGTCCTGCTGGAGGACGTTTTTGATTTTTACCCGTTTGTTGAATGCCATGCGTGAAGGAGTTAAGGAAATAGAATATTTCCTACAGAAATTAGTTGGAATGCAAAAAAACGATTAAATCACCTTTTTATCAAAAAATTGCCGCTTTTTCCTAAATTTGGCTAGGAAGCTTTCTCAATGAATTTGCTTTTTTTATGTCAATTAAGTGATTTCATTCATTTCAATGCAAAAGTTAACCCTTTCTCAGACCCTTTCTCAAAAACTTTCTCCCCAGCAGATCCAGTTTATCAAGCTGCTGCAAGTGCCCACTGCTGAATTGGATGCTAGGATAGAAGAGGAGTTGGAAATCAATCCTGCACTGGAAGAGGGAAAGGAAGAAGCTCCCGAAACCAGTACCGAAGAAGACTACGAGGATCCTTATGCAGAGGAATATGGAGACGACAATGCGGAGGTCAATCTGGACGATTACCTGGATGATGAATATGGGGGCTATAAAATGCAGGGAGATGGAAATTACTCTCCCGATGAGGAAGACCATGAATTCCCCATTTCTTTTCAGACCTCCCTGCATGAGCAATTGATTACCCAATTGAATTTTTTGAAGCTGGACGAAAGACAAAAGCTCATTGGGCTGCAACTCATCGGCAGCATTGAAAACGATGGATACATTCGAAGGGAATTGACCTCCATCATCAATGACCTGGTATTTTCTCAAAACATTGAAACCGACATCGATGAGATGGAGGAAATCTTGCGTAAGGTACAAACCTTTGATCCCGCAGGCATTGCAGCGCGTACCCTTCAGGAATGTTTGATTATCCAATTGGAGCGCAAGGAACATCCCGATGACCCGAGTGTGTTGCATGCCCTTGCGATTGTACAGGATTGCTTTGAAGAATTTACCAAAAAGCACTACCCAAAGATCCAAAAGCGACTTCACCTTAGTGAAGATGAAATCAAGGAAGCGGTGCAAGTGATCACCCGCCTCAATCCCAAACCGGGAGGAGTTGCCGATGGAATGGTACGTACCCAATACGTGATTCCTGATTTTATCTTGAACTCCAACGGTGGAAAATTTGAGATCAGTCTCAATTCCAAAAACGCTCCCGAATTGCGAATTTCTCGTTCCTATGCAGAGCTTTTTGATGCCTACGACAAGAGCGACAAAAAGGATAAAAAGCTGAAAGAAACGGTGTCCTTTGTGAAGCAAAAATTGGATTCTGCCAAATGGTTTATCGATGCGATCAAGCAAAGGCAA
>Ga0315906_10001360_pt1 | contig 36444 bp, 28 predicted proteins | sample LakEriMetagenome_4_FD_203526 | JGI IMG/M metagenome (GOLD analysis project Ga0315906, IMG submission 203526) | Freshwater fungal communities from buoy surface, Lake Erie, Ohio, United States - Buoy 2 MA122 | ecosystem: Environmental > Aquatic > Freshwater > Lake > Lake biofilm | place: USA... | reverse complement strand
TCGTGGCCGAGCCGCTGCGCGAGCACGGCCTGGTGGCAGGCGAGGACGCGCAGCGCGCCCGAGTGGCGGAACTGCTGCAGTCCGTGGGCCTGGCGGCGGCGGACATGGAGAAGTTCCCGCACCAGTTTTCGGGCGGGCAGCGCCAGCGCATCTCGATCGCCCGCGCCCTGGCCACGCAGCCGGAGTTCCTGGTCTGCGACGAGCCCACCTCGGCGCTGGACGTCTCGGTGCAGGCGCAGGTGCTCAACATCATGAAGGACCTGCAGCGGCAGCGGGGCCTGACCTACCTCTTCATCTCGCACAACCTGGCGGTGGTGCGTCATGTGAGTGACGAGGTAGGGGTGATGTACCTGGGCCGCCTGGTGGAACTCGCCCCCAAGGCCGAGCTCTTCGCCCGGCCGCGCCACCCCTACACGCGCATGCTGCTGGACGCCATCCCCGACATCCACATGAGCGGCCGCGCCCGCACGCCAGTGCAGGGCGAGGTGCCCAACCCGCTGAACCCGCCGGCGGGCTGTGCCTTTCATCCGCGCTGCCCGCACGCGAATGCGCGTTGCTCGGCCGAGCGCCCGTCGCTGCAGAGCATAGGCGGCATCCGCATCGCCTGCCACGCGGTGGAGGAAGGGCGGATCTGATGGGCGGGTTCAGGCGTCGGGCAGCAGCCATCGTGAACTGTCGTTCGGGCTGAACCCTTCGACGTCGCTCAGGACATGCCTGTCAAAGCCCTTTGACAGGCTCAGGGCGAGCGGAGGGGGTCTTTATGGGAGCAGCCGCTCGCCCGCGAAGAGCGAGCGCACGTCCTCGCGCTCGCGGATCAGCGTGGCCTGGCCGTTTTCCACCATCACCTCGGCGGCACGCGGACGGCTGTTGTAGTTGCTGGCCATGACCATGCCGTAGGCGCCGGCCGACAGCACGGCCAGGCGGTCGCCGGGCTGCACTGCCAGATCCCGGTCCCGCCCCAGCCAGTCGCCGGACTCGCACACCGGGCCTACCACGTCCCAGCGCAACGTGGGCGCGGCGCGGCGCTGGCAGGGCTCGATGGCCATCCAGGCTTCGTACATGGCCGGGCGCACCAGGTCGTTCATGGCGGCGTCGACGATGCAGAAGTTCTTCACCTCCCCGGGCTTGAGGTACAGCACTTCCGTCACCAGCACCCCGGCGTTGCCCACCAGCGAGCGGCCGGGCTCGAACATCAGCGTGCGGTGCCCGTGGCCGCGCGCATCGATGCGCTCGATCAGCCGCGCCACCAGGTCCTCGGCTGCGGGGGGGGCCTCGTCGGTGTAGGTGATACCCAGGCCGCCGCCCAGGTCCAGGTGATGCAGGTGGATGCCGTGGGCTTCCACGGCCTCCACCAGGTCCAGCATGCGGTCAAGCGCGTCCAGGTAGGGGGCGACCTGCGTGATCTGCGAACCGATGTGGAAATCGATGCCGGTGACCTCCAGCCCAGGCAGGCTGGCGGCGTGCCGGTAGGCCGCCACGGCGCTCTCGTGCGCGATACCGAACTTGTTGCCCTTCAGGCCGGTGGAGATGTAGGGGTGGGTGCCGGCGTCCACGTCCGGGTTCACGCGCAGGCTCACACGTGCGGTGCGGCCGGCGGCCACGGCCACCTCGGACAACACATCAAGCTCCGCCTCGCTCTCCACGTTGAAGCACAGCACGCCGGCCTCCAGGGCGCGCCGCATGTCGTCGCGGCGCTTGCCCACGCCGGAGAAAACGGTCTTGGCCGGGTCGCCGCCGGCGGCGATGACCCGCTCGAGCTCGCCCGCGGACACGATATCGAAACCGCAACCGGCCTGCGCGAAGGTCTGCAGCACGGCCAGTGTGGAGTTGGCCTTCATGGCGTAGCACACCAAGTGTGGCCGGCCTGCCAGGGCGCGCTGGTAGCCCGCCAGCGCGGCCTTCATGGCGCTGCGCGAATACGCATACAAAGGCGTGCCGAAGCGCTGGCCGAGTTCATCGAGCGAGCAACCGTCAAGCACGAGTTCTTGCCCTTGGCGGGCCAGCCAGGGCGCGCCAGGCAGGGTGGGGGTCATGGGAGGAGGTCCGGACAGGGGAGAAGAGGGACGGGAGGAAAGGAGCAAGGCAGGGCGGGCCAGGGGACGAAGCCGCGACGCACGCCGCCAGGCGTCAGCGTTGCGGCGGTGCCGAGGCGGCACCCGGCGCTGGGCGGGCCGATGGGCTCTGCGCGCCGGTTTCGGCGCTGGGCGGGGTGGAGGCCTTGCGGGGAGGCTTTGGCGTCAGCGTCAAGGGGCCCTTCTGGCCGCAGGCGGCCAACGACCACGCCCCCAGAGCCAACATCGCAGCGAGGGTCGCCCGTCGGGGCGCTGCCTCAGGGCTTGAACGCGTCGATACACTCGGCGCCCGCTGTGGTGTTTTCATCTTGAAATTCTATCGACCATGCCTGCCCCAGACCTGCTGACCCCAGACCAGCCCCTCAGCGACGCCGACTACCACGCCAAGGCTTTTGCGGTGTTGTCAGCCGTGGAGCAGCAACTCGATCGCTGGCTGGAGGACGATGTGGTGGACATCGACGCGCGCCGCACGGGCGGGCTTCTGGAACTGAGCTTCCCCGACCGCAGCCACATCGTCATCAACACGCAGCCGCCGTTGCAGGAACTGTGGCTGGCCTCCCGCGAGGGCGGCTTCCACTACCGCCATGTGGCAGGGAGCTGGCTGGACACCCGCGACGGCTCGGAATTCTTCGAAGTGCTGTCACGCGAGGCGTCGCGACAGGCCGGCAAGCCCTTGCGTTTCAGCGCCTGAGGCGCTTGAGGCGCTTGAGGCGCCGCGGATCAACGCCGGAACAGGTCCAGGATGCTGCTGCGCTCCTGGCTGCTGGCGGGGTTGGGTACCTTGTCTTCCAGGCCCAGGCTGCTGACGCCGCGGCTGCCACCGAACTCATCAAACGCCCAGTCGCCCTTGGAGCGAACGACGCCTTCGGGCGGCTCGTACTCCTGCACCGGCACGCCCTTCAGGGCCACCTGCATGAAGTCGATCCACACCGGCAGCGACAGGCCGCCGCCTGTCTCGTTGCTGCCCAGCTTGCGCGGGTTGTCGTAGCCAATCCAGACCACGCCCACCAGCGTGGGGTGGTAGCCGGCGAACCAGGCGTCCATCGAGTCGTTGGTGGTGCCGGTCTTGCCGAAGACGTCAGGCCGTTGCAACTGTGCTTGCGCCTTGGCCGCCGTGCCCGAGCGGGTGACTTCCTGCATCAGCGAGGACATGACGAAGGCGTTGCGGGCTTCCAGGGTGCGCAGCGATTCGTCCAGCACTTGCGGGCGGGCCTCAGTGAGGACCCGCCCGGAGGGGTCGGTCACCTTGGACACCAGCATGGGGTCCAGCCGGTATCCCCCGTTGGCGAACACGCCGTAGGCCGTGGCCATCTGCAGCGGGGTGACCGAACCGGCGCCGAGTGCCATGGTCAGGTAGGGCGGGTGCTTGCTGGCTTCGAAGCCGAAGCGGGTGATCCAGTCCTGCGCAAACTCCGCCCCCGTGGACTGCAGCACCCGGATCGACACCATGTTCTTGGACTTGGCCAGCGCCGTGCGCAGGCTCATGGGCCCGTCGAACTTGCCGTCGTAGTTCTTGGGCTCCCAAGGCTGGCTGCCGGTGGCGGCGGCGTCGAAGAACAGCGGGGCGTCGTTGACCACCGTGGTGGGCGTGAAGCCCTTTTCGAGTGCAGCCGAGTAGATGAAGGGCTTGAAGCTGGAGCCGGGCTGCCGCCAGGCCTGAGTGACGTGGTTGAACTTGTTCTTGCCGTGGTCGAAGCCGCCCACCAGGGACTTGATGGCCCCGGTGCGCGGGTCCAGCGCCACCAGCGCACCTTCGACCTCCGGCACCTGCGTCAGAGCCCACTCGCCCTTGGGGCCCTTGAGCGCCCGCACCACCGCGCCGCGTCGGATCTGCACCTTCGGTGCTGCCTTGTCCGACAGGCCCGAGGCCACCGGCTTCAGGCCGTCGCCGGTGACCGTGATGGTCTCGCCGGACTGCAGCACGGCCACCACCTTGCGGGCTTGGGCTTCCAGCACCACCGCAGCCTTGAGTTCGTCGTTGTCGGGGTGGGCCTCCAAGGCCTCGGCGATGCGCGCGTCCAGCGCGCCCGCGTCCGCCGGCAGCATCACGTGGGCCTCGGGCCCGCGGTAGACCTGGCGCAGCTCGAAATCCATCAGTCCCTTGCGCAGCGCCTTGTAGGCTGCGGCCTGCGCCACGGAATCGATGGTCAGGTGCACGTGCAGCCCGCGCGAGTAGGTCTCCTCGCCGTACTGCGCAAAGACGAGCTGGCGTGCCATCTCGGCCACGTAGTCGCTCTGGCCGCCCGCCTCGGAAGGGGCGCGGTACTTCAATACCTGCTTCAGCGCCTGGTCGCGCTGAGCCTCGGTGATGAAGCCGTTGTCCAGCATGCGTTCGATGATGTGACGCTGCCGCACGACAGCCCGTCGAGGGTTGCTCAAGGGGTTGTAGGCCGAAGGCGCCTTCGGCAGGCCGGCCAGCATGGCGGCCTCGGCCACGGTCAACTCCTTCAAGGGCTTGCCGAAGTAGACCTCGCTGGCCGCGGCAAAGCCGTAGGCCCGGTGCCCAAGGAAGATCTGGTTCATGTAGACCTCCAGGATCTGATCCTTGGACATCAGGGCCTCGATCTTGAACGCCAGCAGGATCTCGTAGATCTTGCGGGTGAAGGTCTTTTCGGTGCTGAGGTAGAAATTGCGCGCCAACTGCATCGTGATGGTGGACGCGCCCTGGCTCTTGGCCTCTGCGAACTGCGCCAGCGCAGCGCGCAGCACCCCCTTGTAGTCCACACCGCCATGGCGGTAGAAGTTCGCGTCCTCGATGGCGAGCACCGCGTCCTTCATCACTTTCGGGATCTGGTCGATGGGCGTGTAGATGCGCCGCTCCTCGCCAAACTCGGCGAGCAAGGGGCCGTCGGCCGCGAACACGCGCAAGGGCTGGCGCGGCCGGTAATCGGTCAGGCTGCTGATGTCAGGCAGGTTGGGCGTGGCCAGGGCCAGCGCCAGAGCCAGTAGCAAGGCCCCGGCAAGGGGCATCCCGACGAACCCTGCCAAGCCCCAGGCCAGCCAGCGCCTGCGGCGGGGGGCGGCCCCAGAGTTGCGGGTTGTGGGCGGTGCTGCGGCGGGAGCAGGGTTCGGTTGTCGAGCCATAGGGCCTGCGATCGTCGCAGCAAAGCAGAGCTTTATTATAGAAACCGCCACTCGTGCGTGATTGGGGCCTTATCCGGTGCCTTTTGCGGCCTTTTCGCACCGTATCGCTGATAGTATGGTCGGTTGATGTACCGAGCCGTTTGCTAGGCAGCAATTGAGGGCGTGTTTCAACTGAAACCTTCGTTGAGGAGCATGAAAGCGTGATGTTTCTCGAAGGGTGGTCCAGGGCAAAGGAGCTGCCCATGATCGGTCTGGACATCAGTTCATCAAGCCTGAAGCTGGTTGAACTCGGCCAGAACGCATCAGGACACTACGTCGTCAACCGGATCGGGCAGCAGGCCCTGGAAGATGGCTGGGTCATCGAGGGCCAAGTCGAGCGTTTTGATGAGGTGGCAGACGCCGTGCGGCGGCTGGTGGCGCGCAGCGGTACGAAGATCCGCCGCGTGGCCATGGCCCTCCCGCAGGCTTCGGTCATCACCCGCAAGATCACGGTGCCTGCTGGGCTTCGTGAAGACGAAATGCAGTTGCAGGTCGAGACTGAAGTCAACCAGTACGTACCGTTCTCAATGGACGAGGTCAGTCTGGACTACTGTGTCATGGGTCCCAGCTCGGCCGCGGCCGATGAACTGGACGTGATGGTGGCCGCCTCCCGCAAGGACAAGGTGCAGGATCGGCAGGCCCTGGCAGAGGCCGCCGGCCTGGAGCCCGCGGTCCTGGACATCGAGTCGTATGCGTCCCGGCTGGCCATCAGCCGCTGGTCGGCGTGTCTTCCTCGGCAGGGCCAGGACGCGGTGATCGCCCTGTTCGAGATTGGTGCCTACAGCACGGGCCTGAAGGTGTTGTCCAACGATGAGTTGCTGTACGACCGGGACCAGGCTTTTGGGGGTGCACAGTTGACCCATCTGATCGCGCAGCACTACGGGTTCAGCCTCGCGCAGGCCGAGCGCCACAAGCTCGATGGCACTCTGCCTTCGAGCTACCTGATGGATCTGCACGAGCCCTATGTCGACAGTGTGGCCCAGGAGATCGGCCGCGCGCTGCAGTACTTCTTCACCAGCACGGCACACCATCAGGTGGACCATGTGCTGCTGGCCGGTGGTGCCGCCACGCTGGCTGGGCTGGCTGTTCGGGTGCAGGAGGTGACGGGAATCGACTGCATGGTAGTCAATCCATTCGACTCGATGCACCTGGGAAGCGGCGTGAGCCCTGATCTGCTTGTGCGCGACGCCCCGGCCTACCTCGTCGCCTGTGGTCTGGCCATGCGCAGGTTCCACCCGTGATCCTCATCAACCTGTTGCCCCACCGCGAGGCACGGCGCTTGACGCGCAGGCGAAACTTCTTCCTCGGGGTTGCGCTGAGCGCCGTTGCCGGGCTGGGCCTGGTGGCCGCGGGCTTGTCCGGCCTGACCCAGCTGACCTCTGTGCAGGAGGGGCGCAACGCCTACCTGCAAGCCGAAATCTTGCGGCTGGACGGGCAGATCAAGGACATCGCCTCGCTGCGTGCCGAGATTGATGCCCTGAAGGCCCGTCTGCAGTCCATCGAAGACCTTCAGACCGACCGTAACGTCCCGGTTCATCTGCTGAACGAGTTGGCGAGAATGGCGCCTGAAGGCCTGCAGTTGAAGTCGTTGGTGCAGACCGGCAACGATGTACTCTTGACCGGTGTGGCCCAGTCCAACGAGCGGGTGTCGGAACTGCTGCGCAACGTGTCCTTGAACGGGGCATGGCTGGAACGACCGGAATTGATCGAGGTGAAGTCCACCCTGGCTGATTTTTCGGCCCGCGAGCGCGGCAGGGTCTACGAGTTCTCCTTGCGGTTGAAGGTCAGGCGGCCCGCCTCGGACCCGGCGCCCAAGAGGCCCCCCAGCGCTGCCTCTTCTTGATCGACGCGATGGCCCCCTTCCCGTCTCATCGAGTCAGACGCTTGCCGTCTCTGGACATGGGCAGGCTGCTGCAGCGGGCTGCCGCTCAGTTCGCGGGCTTGAATCCCCGGGAGCCCGGGCAATGGCCGCTTCTGCCCAGGGCGGCGGTGTGGGCCCTGACGCTCATGCTCGTGATGCTGGCGGGCTGGACCGTGGTGCTGTCGGAGGCCGCTACGCGTCTGGAGGTGCAACGCGGTCGAGAACAGGTGCTGCGGGAGGAATTCCGCACCAAGCTCAACCAGGCCACGAATCTGGCGGAGTTGCGCAAGCAGAAGCTGCAAGTGCAGGAGTACGTCAACCAGGTGGAAAAGCAGTTGCCGGGCAGCGCTGATCTCGAGGGCATCCTGTCCGACATCAACCAGTCCGGCATGGGCCGGGGGCTGTCGTTCGAATCATTCAAGCCGGGGCCCGTACTGGTGCGCGAGCACTATGCCGAGTGGCCCATCGCCCTGAAGGTCACCGGCAAGTACCACGACATCGGATCTTTCGTCGCGGATATCGCCAAGTTGTCACGGATTGCCACGTTGCACGATATGGTCCTGACGGGTCCGGGCATGAGCGCGCAGGGCCAAACCGCCGCACGCCATGTGGCGCCGGATCTCACACTGGAAGCCACGGTGAGGACATACCGCTATGTGGACCCCAGTGAGGCCGCCGCTCGGAAGGCTGCTGTCAGCGGGGACAAGAAGTGAGGTGCGAAGGCTGGCTGGCCGCGGCCTCGGGCGCGGGCCTGGCGCTACGGCGGGTGGCAGCTTGGCTGGGTACGGTTGGCTTGCTGGCGCTGACGGGTTGCAGCGTCTCGGAAGACCAGTTGCAGGACTGGACCGAGCAGCAGCGCAGAGAGTCGAAGTTCGGGTTGCAGGTCCTTCCGGCACCCTCGCGATTCGAGCCGCATCCTTATGAGGCACCGTCGGGGCCAGACCCTTTCGACGCGCACAGACTCATGTCGGCGATGAAGCTTGGCTCGGCACAGGCAAGTCCACGGCTGGCGGCGGAGCTCAACCGGCGGCGCGAGCCGCTGGAGGCTTTCGAACTGGAGACGATGGCGATGGCGGGCACCTTGCTGCGCCAGGGTCGGGCAGTCGCGCTGGTCAGCGTTGACAAAATGCTCTATCAAGTGAGGGTGGGAGACTACATGGGGCAGAACAACGGCCGCGTCGTGAAGATCGAAGAGGGCAGGATCGAGCTGCGCGAGGTGGTGCAGGATGCCTCTGGGGAGTGGGTGGAACGCGCCGCTTCGCTTCAGACCCAGGAGGCCTCACGATGACCGCGGATCCGCACGAGGCGACTCCGGTCCGCGCTCGCAGGGGGTTTCGGGCCCTTGCCCTGATCCGTGCCTTGGTCTTTGCTCCCCTTCTGGCCCTGGGGTCGGCTCTGGCCTGGGCCCAGGTCAGCCTTCAGTCGGTGAGCACTTCGATGCAAGGGGGCGTTGAAGTCGTCAGAATCGAGTTCAGCCAACCATTGGTCCGCCCGCCGGCGGGCTTCACTGTCCAGACGCCCCCGAGGATTGCGCTGGACTTCGCTGGTGTGTCCAGCGCCCTGAGCAGCGGTTTGGTGGAGGTGAACCAGGGCAACTTGCGCACTGTCGTGGTTGCCGAGGCAGGTGAACGTACGCGCGTGGTGTTGAACCTGGTGCGGCCTTCGGCCTACCGGACGCAGATTGAGGGCAACGCCTTGCTGGTGCGACTTGACGCAGCAGAAGCGCCGGCCTTGGCAGGCGCGTCCAACCCGTCCGCGCTGGCTGGGGTCGCTGCCCCTGCAACCGCTGTCAGGGCGACTTCCGGATTCGCATCTCCGCAGGCCTTGCGGGAGATCGACTTCCGCCGTTCGGGGGAAGGCACCGGGCGGATCGTGGTGACCCTGCCGAGTGCTGACACGGTGGTGGACATCCGAAACCAGGGCCAGAACCTGGCCCTGGAGTTCCTGCGCGCATCGCTACCCGAGGCCTTGCGCCGGCGGCTGGATGTCACCGATTTCGGCACCCCAGTGCAGGCGGTGTCCACCGTGCAGAACGGCGACAGGGTACGGATGTTGGTGGAGGCGCGCGGCGCCTGGGAGCACAGCGCTTACCAGTCGGACAACCAGTTCGTCCTGGAGGTGCGGCCGGTGCGCTCCGACCCTAACCGCCTGACGCAGGGTTCGGGCTACAGCGGTGATCGTCTGTCTCTGAATTTCCAGAATATTGAGGTGCGCTCTCTGTTGCAGGTGGTGGCCGACTTCACCAACTTCAACGTCATCACCAGCGATAGCGTCACGGGCACCCTGACACTGCGCTTAAAGGATGTGCCCTGGGACCAGGCGCTGGACATCATCCTGCAGAGCAAGGGCCTGGGGGTGCGCAAGAACGGCAATGTGCTGCTGGTCGCGCCCAAGGAAGAGCTCAACGCCAAGGACCAGGCCGAACTGGAAGCCCGCAACAAGCTGGCCGACCTGGAGCCCCTGCGCACCCAGTCCTTCCAGCTCAACTACGCCAAGGCCGAGACGCTGGCGCGCGCCCTGGGCGGCGGTGGCGGTAGCGGTGGAGGAACCGGCGGCGGCGGGTCGCTGCCTGGATCGGCGGGCTTGGGCCTGGGCGGTGCGATGGGCGCCGCGTTCGGCGCGGGTGGTTCGGGTGCGGGCGGCGGCTCGCAGGGAGCCGCGCGCATCCTGTCGCCACGCGGCAGCGTGATAGCCGAAGTGCGGACGAACCAGTTGTTCGTCACCGACATCGGCAGCAAGTTGGAGCAGGTGCAGGCGCTCATTGCCAAGGTGGACGTGCCCGTGCGCCAGGTGTTGATCGAGGCGCGCATCGTGGAGGCGGACGACAGTTTCGGCCGCGCGCTGGGTGTCAAGCTGGGTGGCAACGACTTGCGCGGCCTGCAAGGTGGGGTGCCCGGGTACTCGGTGGGCGGGGGCAATTTCCTGACGTTCGGCAACAACTACAGCTCTCTGGTGACGCAGACGGGGCAGGGGATTGCCAGCGGGCGGGGCAGTTCGTCCGGGGGGTCTGGTACCTTCTCGGACCCTACGTTCGTCAGCCTGCCGGCCAACACCACCACGCTCGGCGCCACGGCGGCCACCTTCGCCCTGTCGCTTTTCAGCCCCAGTGCCAACCGCTTCCTGAATCTGGAACTGTCGGCGCTGGAGTCCGAGGGCAAGGGCAAGATCGTGTCCAGCCCGCGCGTCATCGTGGCCGACCAGGACACGGCCCTGATCGAGCAGGGCGAGGAACTGCCCTTCCAGAACGCCACTTCCAGCGGCGCGACCGCGGTGTCCTTCAAGAAGGCCAACCTCAGGTTGGAGGTGGTGCCGCAGATCACGCCCGAAGGCAACGTGATTCTGGATGTCGTGGTCAACAAGGACAGCGTCGGCCGCACCACGCCCACCGGCTTTGCCATCGACACCAAGCACGCCAAGACCAAGGTGATGGTGCAAAACGGTGGCACCGTGGTCATCGGCGGCATCTACATCCAGAACGAGAAGAACGAGGTCAACAAGGTGCCGTTGCTGGGTGACGTGCCCTTCCTGGGCCATTTGTTCAAGAGCACCGTGCGCACCGTGAGCAAGACCGAACTGCTGATCTTCATCACGCCGAAGATCGTCACGGATGGGGGGATGGCCAGGTGAGCCCTTTGGCGAACCTGCTGGATGGGCCAAGCGGAAAGAGTCGAATGAGCATGAACATGTGGGGGATCAAGCGAGGGGTTGCGTTGGTGCTGGTGCTCTGCCTGGTGGTTGGGCTGCAGGGGTGTGGGGGTGGGGGGGACAAGGCGGGGACTTGCATTCTTTGTGATTCGTCGACAACCACCACCGCAGGCGTCTTGACGCTCACGGCCAGCAGCACGACCTTGTCTTCCGCCAGCCCCGCCCAGATCACGGCCGTATTGAAGGACGCAAAGGGCAAGCCCGTGGCCGGGCAGGTGGTGACCTTCAGCGTCGTGAGGTCGTTGGTCGTCACCGGTGTTTCCACTGCCTTGACCAATGCCAACGGTGAAGCTTCCACGACGGTCTCGCCGGCCAGTTCCACCGGCGCTGGCGCAGACGAAGTCAAGGCCAGAGTCACGTACGCAGGCAAAATCCTGGAACAGACGGCCGGGTTCCAGATCAACGCGACCAACGTCGCCTTGTCCTTTGCTGCGTTGCCTGGCGGCTTTACCTTGGCCCCCTATGGGCAAGTCTCTCTGGTGCTGAATGCCACTGGAGCATCCGTTGGTGCTCCCGTGAGCGTGAACCTGTCCAGTGCATGCGTGGCAGCGGGCAAAGCGACTCTTTCACCTGTCACGGCTACCCTGACCTCCGGCAGCCTGGCGGTTCAGTACATCGACAACGGATGTGGGGCCTTGCAGGGATCCGATATCGTGCAGGCCTCGGTGCTGTCCGCTGCGTCTGGTGCAGCGGTCACCCTGCCTCTTGCCACTCCGGGTGTTTCGAGTTTGGGTTTTGTCAGCTCGTCACCGGAACTCATCTACCTCAGGGGGTCTGGTTTGGGCGAGAGCTCGCTCGTGACTTTCGTCGTGCGGGACTCGGCGGGCAACCCTCTGCCGAATCAGGTGGTCAGTTTGAGTCTGCTGACCGGTGCCGGCGGAGTGTTGATGGAGGGGCAGCCGGTCGGTTCCGCGGCCGTCGGCCGCACATCGGATGCCCAGGGCCGCGTGTCTGTTCGCATCAACTCGGGCACGGTTCCAACACCAGTGCGGGTGCAGGCCAGTGTGTCAGCAACCGTTGGCGGGACGGTCACGGCGGTGTCCACTGTCTCCAGCAACCTCAGCGTGGCGGTGGGCCTGCCTTCACAGCTGAACTTTTCTCTCTCGCAAACTACCACCAATATCGAAGGTTTCAACCGTGATGGCACCCCCAACACCTACACCGTCATCGCCGCAGACCGCAGTGGGAATCCGGTGCCTGTGGGGACGGCCATCAGTTTCACGGCCGAGGGAGGCCAGATAGTGGCTTCCGGGCAGACGCAATTGGTCGATGGCATCGCCCGTACCAGCGTCAATTTCGCGTCTGCGCAACCCCGCCCCGCGGATGGCCGGGTCACGATCACAGCGTACGCCCTCGGTGAGGAGTCTTTTGAGGATCTCAACGGGAACAATACCTATGATGCGGGTGAGGCTTTCCAGGATCTGGGCAATGTCTTTAGGGACCGCCTGTTCAACGGGACCTATGACGAACTCGAAGACGAGTTCCTGTCGCTGGGCATCAGTTCAAGTACTGCCTGCGTGCCGCCACCGAATGCCCGGCTGGCTCTGGGCGTCAGCATTCCTTCGATGCCTAACACCTGTGACGGCGTGTGGAGCGGTGCAGGCAGAGTCTATGTGCGCCGGGCCGTCGAGACGGTGCTCTCGACCTCCGGTGCCAGGCCCCTGTGGTTCGAGACCGGCGGGGCGTCAGGAGATCGAGGACTGCCCGCCTCATGCCAGAAGATCACACTGCAGGTGGGATCGGCGCCGACAGACACTTCGAGTTTCACGCGGGTGGACGGTCAGACTTGGTACACCGGCTCGAGTGCTTCCGGGGCCATCACCCTGATTGCGTCCGATGCCAACGGCACCCGCTTGAATCCGATGGCGGCAGGCACCATCATCGCAGCATCCACCACGTCCAGCGGCCTGACTGTGACCTTGGATGGAGGTTCCCCTGTTCCCACCACCTCACAAGCTTCGTTCACCTCTCTGAGTTTCAGCTTCGATGCGGTTACCACCTCGGGCCTCATTGCGGTCACATTCACCTCTCCCAGTGGCATCACGTCTTCTGTGGCCATTCCCGTCGTGAACGGTAACCGCCCCAGCATCTGTCCCCCATGAATCTCGCCCTCATCGGCATGCCCGGTTGCGGCAAGTCCACGGTGGGCAGGCATCTGGCGAGGCACCTGGGTTTGAGGTTCGCGGATGCCGACACCGAACTGGAGTCGCACATCGGCATGCCCATCCGCGCCTTCTTCGAGACGCAGGGCGAGGCAGCGTTCCGCGATGAGGAGCAGGCTGTCATTGAAGACTTGTCCCGTGGCCAGGGTCTGTTGATCGCCACGGGCGGCGGGGTGGTCTTGCGGCCGGCCAACCGTGAGGCCCTGCACACGCGGTGCAAGGTGTTCTACATGCGCGCCACGCCAGAGGAGTTGTACCGCCGCCTGCGGCACGACACCCACCGTCCGCTGCTCCAGGTGGCCGACCCCCTGAAGCGCCTGCGCGAGTTGTACCGGGAGCGCGATCCGCTGTACCGCCGTACCGCGCACTTCACCGTCGAAACCCCCCGGCCCTCGGTCCAGGGGCTGCAGCACATGATCCTCATGCAACTCGAATTGGCCGGGCTCATCGATGCCAGCCGGGTACCCTCGCCGGTGGATCCGCTGGCGCAACCCGCACCTTGAGAAGCGAGATGACGACCGAGCCCGCTCACGCGTCCCGCACGCAGACGCAGTCGCTGACGCAGACGGTGACTGTCGACACCGGGCGCGAGCGCTACGACATCCTCATCGGCCGCGGCCTGTTGGCCCAGGCGCCGTGCTGGACGGGGCTGCCCCGGGCTGCACAGGCCGTGGTGGTGAGCAACGCGACCATCGCCCCGCTGTGGGGTCAGCGCCTGGTGCAGGCGCTGCAGCCGCACTACCGGCAGGTGACGATGATCGAATTGCCCGACGGCGAGGCGCACAAGGACTGGCCGGCCCTGAACGCCATCTTCGACCACCTGCTCACCTACGGGGCGGACCGCAAGACCGTGCTGTTCGCGCTGGGCGGCGGCGTGGTGGGCGACATCACCGGCTTTGCTGCCGGGTGCTACATGCGCGGCGTGCCCTTCGTGCAGGTGCCCACCACCTTGCTGGCCCAGGTGGATTCCTCGGTGGGCGGCAAGACGGCCATCAACCACGCTCTGGGCAAGAACATGATCGGCCTGTTCTACCAGCCGCAGCGCGTGGTGTGCGATCTGGACACGCTGCAGACCCTGCCGCAGCGTGAGTTCATCGCCGGGCTGGCCGAGGTGATCAAGTACGGGCCCATCGCGGATGAGGCTTTCCTGGGCTGGATCGAGGACCATCTGGACGATCTGCTGGCACGCGAGCCGGCGGCGCTGACCCACGCGATCCGGCGTTCCTGCGAGATCAAGGCCGAGGTGGTGGGCGCGGACGAGAAGGAGGGCGGGCTGCGTGCCATCCTGAACTTCGGCCACACCTTCGGCCATGCCATCGAATCCGGGCTGGGCTACGGGCAGTGGCTGCATGGCGAGGCCGTGGGCTGCGGCATGCGCATGGCCACCGACCTGTCGGTGCGCCTGGGTCTGCTGCCGCCCTCGGCGCTGGAGCGTATGCACCGGCTGCTGGTGCGCGCCGGCCTGCCGGTGCGGGCGCCGGACCTGGGCGTCGAACGCTATCTGCAATGGATGGGCCGGGACAAGAAGGCGGAGGCGGGCGAGATCCGCTTCGTGCTGCTGGAGTCCATGGGCCGCGCCGTGGTGAGGCCCGCGCCGGATGAGCTGGTCTGCCAGGTGCTGGAGTCAGCGGTCGGGCGGGGCGCCCCGGCCTGATGCCGGCGAAAGGCCGCCTGCGGTCTTGTCATGGCCCGACTGCCCCGGATCTCCCTGCCGGGCCACGCCCACCATGTGGTGCAGCGGGGGCACAACCGCCAAGGCATCGTGCAGGATGACGCCGACCGGCTGCAGTGGAAGAGCCTGCTGCGCGATGCCGCTGTCACCCACAGGGTGGACGTCCACGCCTGGCTGTTGCTGGATGACCACTTCCACCTGGTGCTGACCCCGCAGACGGCCGAAGGGCTGGGGCGGATGATGCAGTCACTGGCGCGACGGCATGCCGCCGAGTTCAACCGCCGCCATGGCCGCACCGGCACGCTGTGGGAAGGGCGTTACCGCTCCACGATGGTCCAGCCGGGCCCCTGGCTGGCTGACTGCATGGTCTATGTCGAGTCGCACCCGGCCCGCCGGGCGGCGCCGGCCGCGGGGCTGGCGTGGCCCTGGTCCAGCCTGGGCCATCACCTGGGTGCCCAGCGGGACCCGCTGGTGGTTGAGCCGGCAGTCTGGTGGAGCCTGGGCAACACGCCCTTCGAGCGCGAGGCCGCCTGGCGCACCCGCGTGGAGGCCGGCCTGTCGCCCGACCGGGTGCAGCGCATCACGCTGGCCACCCGGCGAGGTTGGCCGGTCGGCGATGAGGCCTTCGTTCGCAGCCTGGAGCCTGCCATGGGCCGCCCCGTGACCCCCCGCCCCCGCGGCCGGCCCTCCACGGCGGTCCCGGTGGATCGTCCCACGACCAGCGCCCAAAGTTCTTGATCAGCGGGCTGTGGCGCCGCGGCCTGGCAGGCGACTTGCTTGCCGGACCATAAGCTTGCAAAACCTCGACTGCAGAGATGGACTTTATTCTGTCCCCATTTAAAGCCAGGCTGCTGGAATCAAATCAACTGTTCAAACCTGACCCCAATTAATCGGTGTTGAGGTGATTGCTGCACCGCAGTATCCTCCCGATCCCGCCGAAATGCCCTGGAGAACGACATGGACAAGGCAGCTGCCGCCCTCAAGACCGACGCCCCTGCCTTGCAGGTGAGCGCCCCCGCAGCATCACGGGGTGAACTCGAGGCCAGCCAGGCCCTGGGCCTGTACGACCCCGCCCAGGAACACGACGCCTGTGGCGTGGGCTTCGTGGCCCACATCAAGGGACACAAGGCGCATGCCATCGTCCAGCAGGGCCTGAAGATTCTGGAGAACCTGGACCACCGCGGCGCGGTGGGGGCCGACGCACTGATGGGCGACGGTGCGGGCATCCTGATCCAGATTCCCGACGAGTTCTACCGGGCCGAGATGGCCGCGTCCGGCCAGGCGCCCGGTGGTCGCGTGGGCGTGACGCTGCCGGCCCCGGGCGAGTACGGCGTGGGCATGATCTTCCTGCCCAAGGAGCACGCCTCGCGCCTGGCTTGCGAACAGGAGATGGAGCGCGCCATCCGCGCTGAAGGCCAGGTGCTGCTGGGCTGGCGCGACGTGCCGGTGGACCGTGACATGCCCATGTCCCCCACCGTGCGCGCCAAGGAGCCGGTGATCCGCCAGGTGTTCATCGGCCGCGGCCCGGATGTCATCGTGCCCGACGCGCTGGAGCGCAAGCTGTACGTCATCCGAAAGACGGCCTCGGCCGCCATCCAGGCGCTGAAGCTCACGCACAGCCGCGAGTACTACGTGCCCAGCATGAGCTGCCGCACCGTCATCTACAAGGGCCTGCTGCTGGCCGACCAGGTGGGCACCTACTACCTGGACCTGAAGGACGAGCGCACGGTCTCAGCCCTGGCTTTGGTGCACCAGCGCTTTTCCACCAACACCTTCCCGGAGTGGCCGCTGGCGCACCCCTACCGCATGGTGGCGCACAACGGCGAGATCAACACCGTCAAGGGCAACTTCAACTGGATGCGCGCCCGCGAAGGCGTGATGAAGTCGCCCGTGCTGGGCGATGACCTGAAGAAGCTCTACCCCATCAGCTTCGAGCACCAGAGCGACACCGCCACCTTCGACAACGCGTTGGAACTGCTGACCATGGCGGGCTACCCGCTGGCCCACGCCGCCATGATGATGATTCCCGAGGCCTGGGAGCAGCACGAAGGCATGGACGAGCGCCGCCGCGCGTTCTACGAGTACCACGCGGCCATGATCGAGCCCTGGGACGGCCCGGCCGCCATGGTGTTCACCGACGGCAAGCAGATTGGCGCCACGCTGGACCGCAACGGCCTGCGTCCGGCGCGCTACTGCGTGACCGACGACGATCTGGTGGTGATGGGCTCCGAGTCCGGCGTGCTGCCCATCCCCGAGAACCGCATCGTCAAGAAGTGGCGCCTGCAGCCAGGCAAGATGTTCCTGATCGACTTCGAGCAGGGCCGCATCGTCGATGACGAGGAACTGAAGAACCAGTTCGCCAGCGCCCGGCCCTACCGGCAGTGGATCGAGAACGTCCGGGTCAAGCTGGACGACATCGCTGTGCCCGCGGGCGAATCGGCCGGCGCCGGCAGCTTCGGCGAATCGCTGCTGGACCGCCAACAGGCCTTCGGCTACACGCAGGAAGACCTGAAGTTCCTGATGAGCCCGATGGCCGCCAACGGCGAAGAGGGCATCGGCTCCATGGGCAACGACTCGCCCCTGGCCGTGCTGTCGGACAAGAACAAGCCGCTGTACAACTACTTCAAGCAGTTGTTCGCGCAGGTGACCAACCCGCCGATCGATCCGATCCGCGAGGCCATCGTGATGTCGCTCAACAGCTTCATCGGCCCCAAGCCCAACCTGCTGGACATCAACGCGGTGAACCCGCCCATGCGGCTGGAGGTGACCCAGCCCGTCCTCGATTTCGAGGACATGGCCCGGCTGCGCTCCATCGAGCAGTACACGGGTGCGAAGTTCCGCGCGCACGAACTCGACATCACCTACCCGGCCTCCTGGGGCCACGAAGGCGTGGAGGCCAAGCTCGCCTCGCTGTGCGCCGAGACGGTGGACGCCATCAAGGGCGGCCACAACATCCTCATCATCACCGACCGGCACATGGGCCGCACGCAGGTGGCCATCCCCGCCTTGCTGGCGCTGTCGGCCATCCACCACCACCTGGTGCGTGAGGGCATGCGCACCACGGCCGGCCTGGTGGTGGAGACGGGCTCGGCGCGCGAGGTGCACCACTTCGCGGTGCTGGCGGGCTACGGTGCCGAAGCGGTGCATCCGTACCTGGCGATGGAGACGCTGGCCAGCCTGCACGCCGGCCTGCCGGGCGAGTTGTCGGCCGACAAGGCCATCTACAACTACGTCAAGGCCATCGGCAAGGGCCTGTCCAAGATCATGTCCAAGATGGGCGTGAGCACCTACATGTCGTACTGCGGCGCTCAGCTCTTCGAGGCCATCGGCCTGGAGAAGGGCTTTGTCGACCAGTACTTCCGCGGCACGGCCAGCCAGGTGGGCGGCATCGGCGTGTTCGAGGTGGCCGAAGAGGCGCTGCGCATGCACCAGGCCGCCTTCGGCGACGACCCCATCCTGGCGCGCATGCTGGACGCGGGCGGCGAGTACGCCTGGCGCGTGCGGGGCGAAGAGCACATGTGGACGCCGGACGCCATCGCCAAGCTGCAGCACAGCACGCGCGCGGGCAAGTTCGACACCTACAAGGAATACGCGCAGATCATCAACGACCAGAGCCGCCGCCACATGACGCTGCGCGGTCTGTTCGAGTTCAAGGTCGACCCCGCCAAGGCCATCCCGCTGGAAGAGGTGGAGTCGGCCGCCGAGATCGTCAAGCGCTTTGCCACGGGGGCCATGTCGCTGGGCTCCATCTCCACCGAGGCGCATTCCACGCTGGCCATTGCCATGAACCGCATTGGTGGCAAGAGCAACACCGGTGAGGGTGGCGAAGACCCGGCGCGTTACCGCAACGAGTTGAAGGGCATCAAGGTCACTGCGGGCACCAAGGTCAGCGACGTGATCGGCGCCAAGGTCATCGAGGCGGATTACGTGATGCAGGAAGGCGACAGCCTGCGCAGCAAGATCAAGCAGGTGGCCTCGGGCCGCTTTGGCGTCACGACCGAATACCTCGTCAGCGCCGACCAGATCCAGATCAAGATGGCCCAGGGCGCCAAGCCGGGTGAGGGCGGCCAGCTGCCCGGCGGCAAGGTGTCGGACTACATCGGCTTCCTGCGTTACAGCGTGCCGGGCGTGGGTCTGATCAGCCCGCCACCGCACCACGACATCTATTCCATCGAAGACCTGGCGCAGCTCATCCACGATCTGAAGAACGCCAACCCGCGCGCGGGCATCAGCGTGAAGCTCGTGTCCGAGGTGGGCGTGGGCACCATTGCGGCGGGGGTGGCCAAGTGCAAGGCCGACCACGTGGTGATTGCCGGGCACGACGGCGGCACGGGCGCCTCGCCCTGGTCGTCCATCAAGCATTGCGGCACGCCCTGGGAACTGGGCCTGGCCGAGACGCAGCAGACCCTGGTGCTCAACCGTCTGCGCAGCCGGGTGCGGGTGCAGGCCGACGGGCAGATGAAGACGGGGCGTGATGTGGTCATCGGCGCACTGCTGGGGGCCGACGAGTTCGGCTTCGCCACCGCGCCGCTGGTGGTGGAGGGGTGCATCATGATGCGCAAGTGCCACCTCAACACCTGCCCGGTGGGCGTGGCCACGCAAGACCCCGTGCTGCGCAAGAAGTTCACAGGCAAGCCTGAGCACGTGGTGAACTATTTCTTCTTCGTGGCCGAAGAGGCGCGCAGCATCATGGCGCAACTGGGCATCCGCCGGTTTGACGACCTGATCGGCCGCGCCGACCTGCTGGACACCAAGAAGGGCATCGCCCACTGGAAGGCGCGCGGCCTGGACTTCAGCCGCATCTTCCACCAGCCCGCGGTGCCTGCCGAGGTGCCGCGCCACCAGACCCAGGAGCAGGACCACGGCCTGTCCAAGGCGCTGGACCTGAAGCTCATCGAGCGCTGCCGCCCCGCCATCGAGCGCGGTGAGAAGGTGCACTTCATGGAGGAGGCGCGCAACGTCAACCGCTCCGTGGGGGCCATGCTCTCCGGCGAGCTGGTGCGTCACCGCCCCGAGGGCCTGCCCGACCACACCATCTTCATGCAGATGGAAGGCACAGGCGGCCAGAGCTTCGGCGCGTTCCTGGCCAACGGCATCACGCTGTACCTGATCGGCGACGCCAACGACTACACCGGCAAGGGCCTGTCGGGCGGGCGCATCGTCGTGCGGCCCAGCATCGAGTTCCGCGGCGATGCCACGCGCAACACCATCATCGGCAACACGGCGCTGTACGGCGCCACGCGCGGCGAAGCCTTCTTCCGCGGCGTGGCGGGTGAGCGCTTCGCCGTGCGTCTGTCAGGCGCCACGGCGGTGGTGGAGGGCACGGGCGACCACGGCTGCGAGTACATGACCGGCGGCACGGTGGCCGTGCTGGGCCAGACCGGGCGCAACTTCGCCGCCGGCATGAGCGGCGGCGTGGCCTATGTGTATGACGAGGACGGCAGCTTTGCCGCGCGCTGCAACACCAGCATGGTGGCCCTGGACAAGGTGCTGCCGGAGACCGAACAGGCCGCCAGCGGCACCGCGGCGGCCTGGCACCGAGGCCTGTCGGACGAGGCGCAACTCAGGAAGTTGGTGGAAGACCACCACAAGTGGACCGGCTCGCTGCGCGCACGCGACATCCTGGACCACTGGACCACCGCCCGCGCCAAGTTCGTCAAGGTCTTCCCGCACGAATACAAGCGTGCCCTCAGCCAGACGGCAGCCAAGGCGCAGGCCGCCGCCGCTGCGCCTGCCGCCACCGTGGCCGCCTGAACTGCACGAAGAAGGAATCATCATCATGGGAAAAGTCACCGGCTTCCTGGAGTACGAGCGTCTGGAAGAGGGCTACGAGCCCGTGCCCAAGCGTCTGAAGAACTGGAAAGAGTTCGTCATTGGTTTGAACGAGGAGCAATCCAAGGTGCAAGGGGCGCGCTGCATGGACTGCGGCACCCCTTTCTGCAACAGCGGCTGCCCGGTCAACAACGTCATCCCGGACTTCAACGACCTGGTGTTCCGCGGCGATTGGCAAAGTGCCATCGAGGTGCTGCACTCCACCAACAACTTCCCGGAGTTCACCGGCCGCGTCTGCCCCGCCCCTTGCGAGGCCGCCTGCACGCTGAACGTCAATGACGACGCCGTGGGCATCAAGTCCATCGAGCACGCCATCATTGACCGCGCCTGGGCCGAGGGCTGGGTGCAGCCCCAGCCACCGAAGGTCAAGACCGGCAAGACCGTGGCCGTGGTGGGCAGCGGCCCGGCCGGCCTGGCCGCCGCGCAGCAACTGGCGCGGGCTGGGCACGAGGTGACGGTGTTCGAGAAGAACAGCCGCATCGGCGGCCTGCTGCGCTACGGCATCCCCGACTTCAAGATGGAGAAGTCCCACATCGACCGGCGTATCGAGCAGATGCAGGCCGAGGGGGTGACCTTCCGCACCGGCGTGCTGGTGGGTGCGATGCCCACCGAGGGCCCGGCGGCCAAGGTGGCGAACGACGCCCAGACCGTGGTCTCGGCCGAGGAACTGAAGGCGCAGTTCGATGCCGTGCTGCTGACCGGCGGCTCCGAGACCTCGCGCGACCTTCCCGTGCCCGGCCGCGAGCTGGACGGTGTTCACTTCGCCATGGAGTTCCTGCCGCAGCAGAACAAGGTGGTGGCCGGCGACAAGCTCAAGGGCCAGATCCGGGCCGACGGCAAGCATGTCATCGTGATCGGCGGTGGCGACACCGGCAGCGACTGCGTGGGCACCAGCAACCGCCATGGTGCTGCCAGCGTCACGCAGTTCGAATTGATGCCCATGCCGCCCGAGGAGGAAGACCGCCCACTGACCTGGCCCTACTGGCCCTACAAGCTGCGCACCTCCTCCAGCCACGAGGAAGGTTGCCAGCGCGAGTTCGCCATCGCGACCAAGGAGTTCGTCGGCAAGAACGGCAAGCTCACGGGTCTGAAGACTGTCCACCTGGAGTGGAAGGGCGGCAAGATGAGCGAGATCCCGGGCACCGAGAAGGAAGTCCCCGCCGACCTGGTGCTGCTGGCCATGGGCTTCACCGCCCCAGTGGGCAGCGTGCTGGAGGCCTTTGGGGTGGAGCGTGACCCCCGTGGCAATGCGCGGGCGACCACTGACTTCATTGGCGGCTACGAGACCAACGTGCCCAAGGTCTTTGCCGCCGGCGACATGCGCCGCGGCCAGAGCCTGGTGGTCTGGGCCATCCGTGAAGGGCGACAAGCCGCCCGGGCGGTGGACGAGTTCCTGATGGGAAGCAGCCATCTGCCGCGTTGAGTTGGCGTTGAGGCCGCGTTGACGCTTCGCCGGGAAGCCACACAACAAGGTAAAGAAAGCTTGCATAGCGCAACCTCGCCGGTCGCGCATGGGAAAATACCCTGAGTGATGACTCCCAGCCCACGCGTGTCCGTGGCCGCGCCGCTTGAACACCGATGCCCTGATCGAGGTCGATCGTGTCAGCTTTTCTTATGACACTGGCCGCCAGATCCTCTCCAACCTCTCATTGACCTTCCGAAGGGGTCAGGTGACGGCGTTGCTGGGCGGTTCGGGCTGCGGCAAGACCACCTTGCTGCGCCTGATCGGCGGCAGTGCCTCGCCCGATGCCGGTGAGGTGCGCTTCGACGGTCAACGGGTCGATGCGGCTGACAAGCCCCGCATGTACGCGCTGCGCCGTCGCCTGGGCATGCTGTTCCAGTTCGGGGCGCTGTTCACGGACCTGACGGTGTTCGACAACGTGGCCTTTCCGCTGCGCGAGCACAGCGATCTGCCCGAGGCGCTGATCCGCGACATCGTGCTGATGAAGCTCAACGCCGTGGGCCTGCGCGGCGCGGCGCCGCTGCGCATCTCGGAGGTGTCGGGCGGCATGGCGCGGCGCATCGCCCTGGCGCGCGCCATCGCGCTGGACCCGGAACTCATCATGTACGACGAGCCCTTCGCCGGGCTTGACCTTATCTCCATGGGCGTGGCGGCCAAGCTGATCCGCACCTTGAACGATGTGACCGGCGCCACGTCGCTGGTGGTGTCGCACGATGTGCCGGAGTGCATGGCCATCAGCGACCACATCGTGTTGATGGCCACGGGCGGGCGCATCGTCGCCCAGGGCAGCCCGCAGGAGCTGATGGATTCCACCGATCCGGAGGTGCGCCAGTTCGTGCGTGGCGAGCCCGACGGTCCCGTCAAGTTCCACTACCCGGCCACGCCCATCGGGCAGGACTTCGGCGTCGAGGCTGCGGCGCCATGACCGTCTGGCTGAACACCGTGGCCACGCTGGGCCAGCGCGCGCTCAAGGTGTTGCGCGGACTCGGCCACGCGGCCTTCTTCACGCTGGACATCCTGCTGGCCATTCCGGCGTCGCTGCGCCGCTTCTCGCTCGTGGTGCGGCAGGTCCATGCCGTGGGCAACCTGTCGCTGGTCATCATCCTGGCCTCGGGCACGGCAGTGGGTTTCGTGCTGGCCTTGCAGATGTACTACGCGCTGGTGACCTATGGCGCCACGGAATCGCTGGGGCTGATCGTCAACCTGTCGCTGGTGCGCGAGCTGGGACCGGTGGTGACGGCACTGCTGTTCGCGGGGCGGGCCGGAACCTCGCTGACGGCCGAGATCGGCCTGATGAAGGCGGGCGAGCAACTGGCGGCCATGGAGATGATGGCGGTGGACCCGAAGAGCCGCATCCTGGCGCCGCGCTTTCTGGCCGGTGTGGTCTCGATGCCCTTGCTCGCCATCCTGTTCTCGGCCGTGGGCATCCTGGGCGCCTATGTGGTGGCGGTGTTGCTCATTGGCGTGGACGCAGGCAACTTCTGGAGCATCATGCAGTCGCGCGTGGATGTCTGGCGCGACGTCGGCAACGGCGTGGTGAAGAGCTTCATCTTCGGCTTGATCTGCACGCTGGTGGCGCTCTACCAGGGGCATGAGACCGAGGCCACGCCGGAGGGTGTGGCGTACGCCACCACGCGCACGGTGGTGATCTCGTCGCTGGGTGTGCTGGCGATGGACTTCGTGCTGACCGCACTGATGTTCTCGACGCCCTGAACACGCTGCGTACCATTGCAAGGGAGCACTCCAACATGAACAAGCGCAACATCGAGATCCTGGTGGGCTTCTTCGTCCTGCTGGGCATTGCTGGATTGCTGTTCCTGGCCCTGAAGGCTGCCAATCTGGCCAGCTTCGGTGCCCGCGACGGTTACCAGGTGAGCGCCCGCTTCGACAACATTGGCGGCCTGAAGCCGCGGTCTCCGGTGCGCAGCGCCGGCGTCACGGTGGGTCGTGTCACGGCCATTGCGCTAGACGCCAAGACCTTTCAGGGCGTGGTCACCATGGAGATCGACAGCAGCGTGCGCTTTCCCAAGGACTCCTCGGCCAAGATCCTGACGGCCGGGCTGCTGGGCGACCAGTACATCGGCATCGAGCCTGGTGCGGCCGATGAGGACCTTCCAGCCGGGGCCGTCATTCGGCAGACCCAGTCGGCTGTGGTGCTGGAAAACCTGATTGGCCAGCTGGTCACGGGCAAGGCCGGCGAGGCGGCAGAACAGGCAGGGCAGAAGAAATGACGCGAGGCAGTACCCTGGCCGCCGGCCGCCCAGCGCCGGCTCTGAAGGCCTTGCTGGCGGGCTTGGTGTGGATGGCGGTCGCGGTGTTTGCGCCCGCGCATGGTCAGGCTCAGACTCAGCCCGAGGCCCAGGCCCAGGCCCAGGCCCAGGCCCAGGCCCAGAGTTCTGCCAAAGGCACACCATCTCTGGCCATCAAGGCGGACCCGCTGGAGCGCTTCAACCGCGGGGTGTTCACGTTCAACGAGGCGGTCGACCGCGTCCTGCTCAAGCCCTTGGCCACGGCCTACCGGGCGGTGGTGCCCAGCCCCGTGCGCACGGGCGTGGACAACGTCTTCGGCAACGTGGGCGATGCCTGGTCCGCCGTGAACCTGCTGCTGCAGGGGAAGGTCAAGAGTGCGCTGGAAATGACGGTGCGCGTGACCACCAACACCGTGTTCGGGCTCGGAGGGCTGCTCGATCTGGCGTCGGACGCCGGTCTGGAGCGGCAGCCCGAGGACTTCGGCCAGACCCTGGGCAAGTGGGGTTTCGGCCCCGGCCCATACCTGGTGCTGCCCTTCTACGGTGCCAGCTCGCTGCGGGACGCCGCGGGTCTGCCGTTGGATCGGCAGGTCAGCTTGCCGGGGATCGTGCACGACGAGACTTACCGTTGGGGGCTGACCACGCTGGAACTGGTGCACGCCCGAGCGGGCTTGCTTTCGGCCACGAGCCTGCTGGAGCAGGTGGCCTTCGACAAGTACAGCTTCGTGCGTGACAGTTACCTGGCGCGCCGGCGCAACCTGGTCTTCGATGGGAACCCGCCCGAGGAACCCGAGGAGGAAGAGCCGCTGCCCCCGGCCCAGGCGCCACAGCCGCCTGCGCTGCAGATGCCCTCTCCTCAAGCGCCACAGTTACCACCGTCGCCGCAGGCGCCGCCCCCGTGAACCAGAATCCGGGTCCGCTCGTTGAAGACGGACCCGGCCTGCGATGCAGACCTTGTCTGAAGGATCATCATGTTGAACAAGCTCCAACCCCGTGTGCACCGCCGCGCCGCCCTGGCCCTGCTGGCCCTTGTGATGGGGATGGGTGCAGGCTTTGCGGCCCGCGCTCAAGCTCCGGTCGCACCTGATGCGCTGGTGCGCCAGATCTCCACCGAAGTCATCGACACGGTGAAGGCCGACAAGGAAATCCAGGCCGGCAATCTGGGCAGGATCATCGCCTTGGTGGATGCCAAGGTCATGCCGCATGTGAATTTCCAACGCATGACGGCCATCGCCGTGGGCCGCGCCTGGCGCACCGCCACGCCCGACCAGCAGAAGCGCCTGCTCGACGAGTTCAAGACCCTGCTGGTGCGCACCTATTCCGGCGCGCTCACCCAGGTGAAGGACCAGACCGTGCAACTGAAGCCGCTGCGCGCGGGGGCAGACGACCCCGAGGTGGTGGTGCGCACCGAGGTCCGCGGCAAGGGCGATCCCATCCAGCTCGACTATCGCCTGGAGAAGACGCCCGCCGGCTGGAAGATCTACGACGTGAACGTGCTGGGGGTCTGGCTGGCCGACACCAGTTTCAAGTCGCAGTTCGCGCCCATCGTGGCCAATTCGGGGCTTGACGGCCTGATCGGCAACCTGGCGGAGCTCAACCGCCGGGCGGCGGCTGCCCGGAACTGAGCGCTTGCCCACCCGCGTGCCATGAAGCTGCCGGCCACCCTGACGCTGCCTTCGGCGCGCCAGACCACCCTGGCGTTGACGCAGGCCCTGTCGGCCCTGCCGGCGGGGGGTACTTTCTACGTGGACGCTTCAGGTCTGGCTGACCTGGACACGTCGGCCCTGGCCGTGCTGATGCAGGCCCGCCGCGAAGCGCAGGCCCGGGGTCTGGCCTGGCAGCTGCAGAGTGCGCCGCCCAAGCTGCGGCAGTTGGCCGCGCTCTACGGCGTTGAGGCGCTGCTGTGGCCTCCCGTCGAACCGACCTGAATTGCTGCAAGCATCGGATGGGGGCGCTCAGCCCCGGTCCGTGTAGCGCCGGGTGCGCAGGTTCCGCTTGATCTCCTGCAGCATGGGTCGCAGGCTTTCGGCGGGCAGCCGCAGGGCCACGCCCGTGGTGAGGATGTCCACGATCAGCAGGTGCAGCAGGCGGCTGACCATGGGGCTGTAACGGTCGAAGTCCTCGGGGTGGTCGGCGGCCAGCAGAACGTGGCCGGGTTGCCGGGCCGCGTGCGCCAGGGGCGAGTGGCTGGCGGTCACCACGATCACGATGGCGCCCTTGCGGTGCGCGATGTCGGCCACGTCAATCAAGTCGCGGCTGCGGCCGGAGTTGCTGAACACCACCGCGCAGTCGCCCGGGCCCAGCATGGTGGCGCTCATCACCTGCACGTGGCCGTCGGTGCAAGCGGCGGAGTGCACGCCAAGCCGGAAGAACTTGTGCTGCGCGTCCATGGCCACGATGCCCGAGTTGCCCACGCCGTAGAACTCGATGCGCCGACCGTCGCGGCAGGCCTGCGCCAGGGCGCTGATGGCCTGCTCGATGGCATGGCTGGTGGCCGCATTGCGGTACTTCAGCAACGCGCTCACGGCGTTGTCGATGACCTTCACCACCAGGTCGCCGGGCTTGTCGTCCTCGTCCACGGCCCGGTGGACGAAGGGCACGCCCTCGTTCACGCTGCCGGCCAGCTTGAGCTTGAAGTCGGCCAGGCCGTCGTAGCCCACGCTGCGGCAAAAGCGCACCACGGTGGGCTTGCTGACGTGCGCCCGCTCGGCCAGTTCGGCCACGGGTTGCGTGGCGAAGCTGCGAGCGTCCGACAACACCAGCCGCGCCACGCGCTGCTCGGCGGGCGGCAGGGCCGGGATGGCCGCGCGGATGCGGTCCAGCATCATCGGCATCGCGCCGGCTTCTTCCGCCCGGGTGCTCATGCCGCCTCCTCTCGGGCCACCGCTATGGCCTGCCCGGCGGAGCTTGTGGCGGGGCGGCTCACTGCTCTTCGTCCCAGATGCAGCCGTCGCGGGCCACCATCGCGCTGGCCGCGGGTGGGCCCCAACTGCCGGCGGCGTAGGGCCGGGGGCCGTTGGGGTCGTTCTCCCAGGCCTGCAGAACGGGCATCACCCAGCGCCAGGCTTGCTCCTGCTCGTCGCTGCGGACGAAAAGGTTCAGCCGACCGGCGATGGCGTCCAGCAGCAGCCGCTCGTAGGCGCCCACCCGCTCGGTGGGGAAGGCCTTGTCAAAGTCCAGGTCCAGCTTCACGGGCGACAGCAGTTCGGCCGTGCCCCCATGCGACAGGCTGCCCTTGGCCGCCAGCAGGTGCAGTTCCAGCCCGTCCTCGGGTTGCAGCTTGATGACCAGCTTGTTCGCGCGGTGCGAGCCCGGGAAGATCGGGTGCGGCACGGCGCGGAAGTTCACCACGATCTGCGCATCACGCCCGGGCAGGCGCTTGCCGGTGCGCAGATAGAACGGCACGCCGGCCCAGCGCCAGTTCTGCACCTCGGTGCGCAGCGCCACGAAGGTCTCGCAGGTGCTGCCCGGCGGCACCTTCACTTCCTCCAGGTAGCCCTTGACGGGGTCGCCCTGCACAGTGCCGGCCTTGTACTGGCCGCGCACCACGTCACGCACAACGGTCTCGGCGGTGAAGGGCTTGAGTGAGCGCAGCACCTTCAGTTTCTCGTCACGGATGGCGTCGGCGTCGCTGCTGCTGGGGGGCTCCATGGCGATCATGGTCAGCAACTGCAGGGCATGGTTCTGGATCATGTCGCGCAGCGCGCCGGTCTTGTCGTAGTAGTCGCCGCGCGTGCCCACGCCCAGCGACTCGGCCAGCGTGATCTGGATGTTGGCGATGCTCTCGCGCCGCCACAAGGGTTCGAACAGGGCATTGCCAAAGCGCAGGGCCATCAGGTTCTGGACGGCAGGCTTGCCCAGGTAGTGGTCGATGCGGAAGGCCTGCTCCTCGCGGAACACCGAGCGCACCACGCGGTTGATCTGCAAGGCACTGTCCAGATCGTGGCCCAGCGGCTTCTCCAGCACCACGCGCACCTGAGGGCCGTTCAGGCCGGCGGCGCCCAGTTGCTCGCAGATCACGGGAAAGAGGTAGGGGCTGGTGGCCAGGTACAGCACCACGGTGTCGGCGCCGCGCTCGTCGATCCAGGCCTTGAGTCCTTCGTAGTGCTCGGGCCGGGAAAGGTCCATGCGCCGATAGTGCAGCAGCCGGGCGAAGCGTTCGAACTCCTCGTCACTGGGGCGCTTGGAAGACTCCACTTCGACGAAACGGTCGCGGACGAAGCGCCGGTATTCGTCATCACTGCGTTCGTCGCGCGCGACGGCCAGGATGCGGCCTCCTTCGGGCAGCTTGCCGTGCCGCAGGGCCTGGAACAGCGCGGGCATCAGCTTGCGCCAGGTCAGGTCGCCGGTGCCGCCAAAGAACACGAGATCGAAGGACATGGGCCAGGGGGCCGCGCGATCTGCAGGTTTGCAGGCCGATCGCGGGCATGTAATTTTGTTACACGCTGGATCATGCCGAGGTTTCATCCCCGGGTCAACGGGGCTCGCGCCCTCAGATCAACCGCAAATCGCGCGCCTGGGCACCGGGGAACACGGTGGCCAGCTGCGAGGGGCTCAGGCCGAACTGCCGCTGCAGCAGGCCGCCCAGCAGACTGCGCACTTCGTTGAGCACGGGGTAGTCGCGGTTCTGGAACAGGTTGTTGGGCGTGACGGCCACCTGTTCCCCCACCACCTGACCGCCGCGCACGGCGCCGCCCAGCACCCAGTACACGCTGCCGTGGCCGTGATCGGTGCCGTTGTTGCCGTTCTGCCGGAAGGTGCGGCCGAACTCGCTGACCACCACCACCGTGGTTTCGCTCCAGCGGGCGCCCATTTCCTGGGCGTAGGCGGCCAAGCCGCGGCCCAATTCCTCCAGTCGGGTGGCCAGTTGCCCGGTGGCGCCGCCCTGGCCCACATGGGTGTCCCAGCCGCCCACATCCACGAACCCCAGGCGGTGGCGGCCCTTCATGAGCCGGGCGATGCGCCGCGCCTCCAGCTCGAACCCCCGGGCGCTGATGGCGCTGCGGCTGGCCGCGTCCATCTCCGCGGCCATGTCGCGCAGCACCTCGTCGCGCACGGCAAAGCCCTGGTTCACCGCGCCCGAGAGTTCCGTGCCCTGGTACATCGCGCCAATGATGTGGCTTTGGCGCGCATCCACCGCCGGCCGGTTCACGTTGCGCAGCACGGTGTTCGCCACCTGCACCTCGCCTTGCATCGCCAGTGGCACCCGTTCGGTGAAGGCCATGGCCGACGTGCCCCTGAGCGTGCCGGCCAGCCGGTTCATGAAGCCCGAGCGGTAGTTGCGCGTTCCCTGAAGAGCCTGTCCCAGTTCGATGCTGTCTTGCGTCTCGAAGTGGCTGCGCGACGTGTCGTGCGTGCCGGCAAAGGGCACGAAGGCGATCTCGCATCGGTCCCACATCGGATGGAGGCTGTCGCGCAATGCCGGATGCAGGCCCCAGTCCGTGTCGAGGGCCAGGGCAGATGGGGCGCTGCGGTCGGGTCGTGCCACGGCGATGGTGGGCCGGGCCTCGTAGTAGAAGCTGCTGCTGATCGGAACCAGCAGGTTGGCGGCGTCATAGCCGCCCCGCAGGAACACCAGCAGGAAACACGGCTGGTTTGCACCGACCGCCCAGAGCTGCCCCCCGCCCAGGCTCAGGCCCGTGCCGCCCAGCGCTTGCAAGAGTTGTCGTCTTTTCACGGGCACTCCTCCAGGCGCGTCAGCGCCGCATCAGTTCGGGTGAGGACAGCAGGAACGCGTTCCATTCCTGCGGCGTGGCGGCTTGCGCCAGCGCAGCCCGGGTGCCCGAGCCCACCAGGTGCTGGAGCACTTGGTCGTACAGCGCGCGCGGCGCCTGCGGTGTCGTCGGTCCTGGTGGTGGCGGCGTGCCCTGGGCCGCGCCGGCGGGCGTGAACAGGCCGCCAGAGCCCGAGCCGATGGCCCGGGCCACCTCGAAGCGGGCCGTCATCTGCCCCGGGCTGGACCAAGCCGCTTCATCCAGCGGCCAGCCGTCGGGTGTCTGCCGGCCGTACGGGGGCTGGCCCAGGCGGTTCAGCCAGGCCAAGACCGTGGAGGGGTTCTGGATCACGCGGTCGTCGTGGGTCAGGCGCAGGGCGGAGACCACGAAGCGCATCGGGTCCTTGAACTGGCGGCCTGCACCCTGCGCGAACTCGCGCGAACTCAGCAGGGTCCGCAGGGTGAAGGCGATGTCGCCGTCCGAGGCGGTGAAGGCCTGCGCCACCCGATCCACCAGTGCGGCCGGCGGCGGGTCTGCCAGCCAGTACTGCACGAGCTTGCGGCTGATGTGACGCGCCGTTGCCGGGTGCCGGGCCAGGCGGTCCAGGGCCTCTTCCACCTCGGCCAGGCCGCGCTGCTGCAGGGGCTGGCCCAGAAGGCTCTTGGGGTTGAAGTCATGCCGGCCGGGGTGGAACTCGAACACGCCGCGGCGCACGTAGAAGCCTTGCAACTCGCGCCGCGCCACCGGCGTGTTGGTGCTGGTGAGATTGACGCCTGCGCCGGTCAGCACCCGCGCCAGTTCCTGCACGTCCTTCTGCGTGTACGGCCCGCCCGCGCCCAACGTGTGCAGCTCCATCAATTCCCGCGCCAGGTTCTCGTTGCTGCGGTTGACGGCGTTCTGCTCGTTGTCCAGGTAGCGCAGCATGGCCGGGTGCAAGGCGGCCGCGCCCAGCAGGTCGCGAAAGCGGCCCAGAGCGTGCGGTCGGATGGCCCGGTCTTCATAGTGGCCCACCATGGCGCGGATGTTGGCCTTGTTCTGGAACACGCTGAAGTGGTTCAGCCAGAACCAGGTCATCTGCTCATGCACCTGGCGAGGCGAGTACAGCGCCCGCAGCAGGTGGCGCGTCGCCGCTTCCCGCGCCAGCCGGTTGAGCTCCTGCTGGTAGGCCTGCTGGGCGACCCGCTTCTCCTCGTCGTTCTTCAAGGCATCGGCGGCGCGACGCTGCTGTTCCAGATCGAACATCAGTGTGGCAAAGGGCTCCTGGCTCAGTGTCAGGGCGTCGATCTGTGCCTGGGCGGCGGCGGGCAGCACGGCCGTGCCCGGTGCCAGTTCCTCGTCCAGCATCGCGCTGAAGGGTCGCCCTGCAGATCGCGCCAGCGCCGACGGTGAGGCACCCCAGGTCAGGCGATTGACGCCGTGGTAGTGCGCAAGAGGGGCCTCACGTGCGGAGGATGCGCTGGAACTCGCGACGGAGGACGGGCCAGCGGGCCTCTGGGCCGGATCGGGCACGGGCGCCGTCGCGCACGCCGACAGCAGAAGAGGCAGGAGCAGGGCGCTGGTGAGCCCCCGCCTGGAGCCGAAAGCGCGCATGACCATCATGGCTGCTGCATGCGTGGCGAGGCCACTGCCTGTCCAGGTTCTCGCATGAGCTGGCGGGTGGCTTCATCGGCCGCGAACATGTGCTCCACACGCAAGGAGGCCAGCGTGATGTCTTGCGGGCTCCCGAAGGTCGTGAACATGCTGAAAAAGGCCAGCTCTCCCACGGGTGTGGCGAAGCGCGTGGTCAGCGTGGGAGTCGGCCGTGGGAGACTTTCGGGCGCGTCCAGTGCCCTGGCCTGGCGGGCCCCCAAGCGTTGGCGCAGAAAGGCTTCCAGGGACTGCACCCGTGGCGTCAACTCCGGCAGGGCGCAGGCCTCGTTCCTGAGCTGTCGCCACAGTGCAGGTCCGACCTCTCCCAGGTTGAGAATGCGCGCTCCGAACCCTTGCGGATGCACCAGGGCATCGAGCAGGTTGACCGGGGACTCCTCCGGGGACTCCTCCGGGGACTCCTGCGGGGACTCCTGCGGGGCCGACGCCATGCCGGGCGACAACCATGCCCACAAGCGCCTGGTGCCCTGGTTCTGCTGGAGCACGTTCCAGTGGGCGTCCAGCAACAGCGCGGGCAGGGGGTCGTGTGCTTGCAGCAAATGCTGCAGGGCGCCGCGAACCTGGTGCAGTTCAGGGTCTGCCAGCGTGGCGGCTCGGTAGGCGGGGGCGTAGCCCGCTTGCAACAGCGCCGCGTTGCGCAGCGCCAACGGTGCGTCAAGCGCTTCTAACCAGGCCATCAGCAAGGCCTGGCTCGGGCGCGCCCGGCCCGTCTCCACGCAGCTGAGATGGCGCTGCGAAACCCCCACGCGCAAGGCCAGATCGAGCTGGCTGATGCGCCGACCGTGGCGCACGGCCTTGAGGGTGGCGCACAAACCGTGCCGATCCAACAGGCCCGGCGCTGGCGGTGCCACCTGCGCGGTGGGCAGTGAGCTCGCGTGGGAGGCCTCTGATCGCATAGGTGGATTCCAGCACAACCCGCCTGGGTTCTGCAGTGGCTTCAGGTACCGGGTGATGACCTGGGAGGTCGTTGCCCGCCTGGCGCTGCCCCACCACACTGGCCCCCGCCGCCGTGTGTGGCGGCGATCTGACCTGCGAGGTGACGAGATGCGGAACCCCTTTCTTTTCTGGTGGCGCTGGCTGATGGCTTCGGCCGCGGGTGTGGCGGGCTTCGGCTTGAGCATGGTGCTGCTGCCCGAATGGACACAAGGCTTCTTCAACTTGCTGATCTTCGGCGCCCTGGCGGGCAACCCGACGTTTGGCGCCGAGGCTGTGGCTTACATCACTTTTGTATCGGCGGTGCTGGGTGCGGTGATGTGGGGGTGGGGGGTCCTCATGCTGCTGGTGCTGCGGGGTCCGTTCCGTCGGCGTGAACCCGAGGCGTGGTGGATGCTGGTCATCTCCCTCGTGGCCTGGTTCGTTCCCGACACGCTGTACTCGCTGGCCTCGGGCTTCTGGCCCAACGCCGTGCTCAACAGCGTCTTCGCTCTCGTCTTCACCCTTCCGCTGTGGGCCACCCGCGGCCTGTTCTTGGGCACTGCGGCGGCGCCAGGTGGCGTTGGAGCACCGTCCCCGCACCCGTGAGCGTGCCCCGGGCTTATGCGGAGGCGTTCCAACCGGCTTGGGCGCGGCGTCTGGCCACCACCGTCATCTGACCTGTGGTTCGGTGGCACGGGAGACCCGCCCCTGCAGGCGGCGCAGAGCAAGTTCCGCGCGGTGGGCATCTGCTCCGGCCCTCTGGGCTTTGGCTAGAACCCGGAACGGCTGGTGGTGGCGGGGTTGAGCAGGGCTGCACATGGCCGCCGGTGCCTCAGCGCCCCTTGACCTCTACCCACAACAGGTACAGCCCGCTGGCCACCACCACCGCTGCGCCGGCGATCACCAGGGCGTCGGGCACCTGGGCGAAGACCAGCCAGCCCAGCAGGGTCATGTAGAGGATCTGCTGGTACAGGAAGGGCCCCAGCGTGGCGGCGGTGGCGTAGCGGTGGGCCTGGGCGACGAAGTAGTGGCCCAGGCCGCCGCACAAGCCCGCCAGGCCGATGACGGCCCAGGTCAGGGCATCGGCCGGCTCCTTCCACTGCGCCAGGCCGAAGGGGGCGATCACCACCGCCGCGCCAATGGCCGACATCAGCTGCAGCGAGGCGGGGGATTCGGTGGCGGCCAGGCGGCGCGTGAGAATGTTGAAGCTGGCGTACATGAAGGCGTTGCCCACCGACAGCAGCAGCGCAGGGTGGAAGGCGCCCGTCCACGGCCGCATGATGAGCATCACGCCACACAGGCCGGCGGCGATGGCCAGCCAGCGCCGCGCGTCCAGCCGCTCGCCCAGCCACCAGGCGCTCAGCAGCGCGATCAGCAGCGGTACCGAGAACTGGATGGCGCCCGTCTCGGCCAGCTGCAGGTACTGCAGTGCCCAGAAGTTCATCGCCGTCATCACGCCGAGCATGGCCCCGCGCAGGGCCTGCAGCTTCACGTTGCGCACCTGTATCAGCTCGCGGCCGTACATGGGTGCCAGCAGCGCCGAGGTGATGAAGACGTGCGCCGTGAAGCGCATCCACACCACCTGGAACACCGGCAGGTCTTGCACCAGCCACTTGGCGCAGGCGTCCAGCACCGCGAACAGCAGGGTGGTCAGGCACACCATCGAGATGCCGATGCGCCGGTTGCGCGCGTTGTCGTCTTGGAGCATGCAGGGGCCTTCGCTCGATTCTAGGAGGCGGCTCCTGGCAAGTCGCACCGTGAAGGGCGCACCCTGCGCGCGCTGATTGAGCAGACCGCCCGCCAGGCCGCAAGGCCGTCGGACAATGCGCGTCGGGTGCTCCACATGCACGCTGCCCTATTCCTGGGGCCTTTCAGACCGCCGTACCGACTGACGCACCGCTCGCCCCTGCCCACCATGAACCAGCTCGAACAGCTCAAGCAATTCACCACCGTCGTGGCCGACACCGGCAACTTCCGGCAGCTCGCCCAGTTCACGCCACGGGACGCCACCACCAACCCCTCGCTGATCCTCAAGGCCGTGCAGCAGCCGGAGTACGCGCCGTTGCTGGCCGACACCGTGGCGGCGCACCGGTCACAGCCAGTGGAGGCCATCGTGGACGAGGTGCTGGTGCGCTTCGGCCTGGAGATCCTGAAGGTGGTGCCCGGGCGCGTGAGCACCGAGGTGGACGCCCGACTGTCCTTCGACCGCGCCGCCACCCTGGCGCGGGCGCGCCGGCTGATAACGCTGTACGAGGCGGCGGGCATCGGCCGCGAACGCGTGCTGATCAAGATCGCCTCCACCTGGGAGGGCATCCAGGCCGCGGCCGAACTCGAGCGCGAGGGCATCCGCTGCAACCTCACGCTGCTGTTCGCTTTCTGCCAGGCCGTGGCTTGCGGTGCGGCGGGCGTGCGCTTGATCTCACCTTTCGTGGGCCGCATCTACGACTGGCACAAGAAGGCCGCCGGCGCGGCCTGGGACGAGGCCGCCCGCGCCGGCGCGAACGACCCTGGCGTGCAGTCTGTCAGCCGCATCTACGCCTACTACAAGAAGCACGGCATCGCCACCGAGGTGATGGGCGCGAGCTTTCGCAACGTCGGGCAGATCACGGCCCTGGCCGGCTGCGACCTGCTGACCATCAGCCCGGAACTGCTGGCGTCTTTGCAGGCGAGCGACGCGCCGCTCACCCGGGCATTGGACCCGCAGGCCGCCCTCGCCGCGGACATCCCGGCGGTGCATTTCGACGAAGCGGGCTTCCGCTGGGCGCTCAACGAGGACGCCATGGCCACCGAGAAGCTGGCCGAGGGCATCCGCGCCTTTGCCGTGGACGCGGCCAAGCTGGACCGGATGATCGAGGGCCTGCGCGCATGAACTTTCCCCGCTGCGACCGCACCGCCGCCTGGGCCGCGTTGCAAGGTCACTTCCAGGCCCATGGCCGTGGCCTGGACCTGCGCGAGGCCTTCGCACGCGAACCGGCGCGTTTCCAGACACTGTCCTTCGAGGCGCCTGAGGTCTTTGCCGACCTGTCCAAGAACCTGCTGGATGCGGCCACGCTGCATTTCCTGCTGGATCTGGCGCGTGAGTGCGGCCTGGAGGCCCGGCGCGACGCGATGCTGGCCGGTGAGCCGGTCAATCTCACCGAGGGCCGGGCGGTGCTGCACACCGCGCTGAGAGCACCGCGCGGGGCCGCACCCTTCAGCGACGAGGTGCACGCCACGCTGGACGCCATGCTCGCCTTTGCCGACGAGGTGCGAGGCACCGCCAAGCGCGACCCCGAGGGGAAGGACCGCTCCGGTGGCCCCGTCGCCATCACCGACGTCGTCAACATCGGCATCGGCGGCTCTGACCTCGGCCCGCGCATGGCCGTAGCCGCGCTGGAGCCCCTGGCCCGCAGCGGCCCGCGCCTGCACTTCGTCAGCAACGTGGACGGGCACGACATTGACGCGGTGCTGCGCGGCCTGGACGCGCGGCGCACCCTCTTCATCGTGGCCAGCAAGACCTTCACCACGCAGGAGACCATGGCCAACGCGCATGCCGCGCGCGACTGGTTCGATGCCCAGGGCGGTACCGACCGCGCCGCGCACTTCGTCGGCGTGACCACCAACCTGCAGGCCGCCGCCGCCTTCGGCATCACCCGCACCTTCGGCTTCTGGGACTGGGTGGGCGGGCGCTACTCGCTGTGGAGCGCCATCGGCCTGCCGCTGGCCATCGCCATCGGCAGCGCGAACTTCCGCGCCTTCCTGGACGGCGCCCACGCCATGGACCGGCATTTCGCCACCGCGCCGCTGGCGCGCAACCTGCCGGTGCTGCTGGGCCTGCTGGATGTGTGGTACCGCAACTTCCACGGCTTTGCCAGCCGCAGCGTGGCGCCCTACCACCAGGGCCTGCACCGCCTGCCGGCCTACCTGCAGCAACTGGAGATGGAGTCTAACGGCAAGGGCGTGGACCTGGACGGCGCGCCGCTGCCCTACGGCACCAGCCCCGTGGTGTGGGGCGAGCCGGGCACCAACGGCCAGCACGCCTACTTCCAGA
>Ga0315906_10001357_pt1 | contig 36490 bp, 65 predicted proteins | sample LakEriMetagenome_4_FD_203526 | JGI IMG/M metagenome (GOLD analysis project Ga0315906, IMG submission 203526) | Freshwater fungal communities from buoy surface, Lake Erie, Ohio, United States - Buoy 2 MA122 | ecosystem: Environmental > Aquatic > Freshwater > Lake > Lake biofilm | place: USA... | reverse complement strand
GCAGCCGACGCGATGGCGGATTCTTTAACCTCCTTACTCAACAGCACCATCCAGGCCGGTGAGACGGCCATCGAGGAGCTCCTCTTCCAGTACCTCGACGGCCTGGAGGACGGCACCTACAAGACCAGCAACGGCAGCCTGACCATCGCCTCTACCGAGGATTCAGTGGATGTGGTGACCGGCTCCTACACCGACGAAGGCACCATCCTCTCTGCCACTGATTGGTTCACCGGTCAGGAAACCGCTAGCCAGTCACTGATTGACTTGGTGACGGGCACCGCTCAGGCCGGCGTGTATTTCGCCTTTGACACCGATGCCACCACGGTGACGGTTGCCGCTAGCTACACCAGCTCCTCGGTGAAGTTCAGCAATGCAACTGCTGCATTGACCGCCACTGATTGGTGGGGCGATTCAGCTGCCGCCCAAGCAGCTGCCGCTGATCTGCAGGTGACGGGTCTGCGGTTTGCCCATAGCTCTGGCGCTAGTGGCGTCACCTGCTGGTTCTACAACGGCACTGATGTAGTGGAGCAAATCTTCGGCACAGGCGCCATCGCCAACTACGCCACTACCTACACCCCTGGCAGCAGCGTCACTACCACCACGGTGGACACCCTCTACTGGGATGGTGACTCGGTGGAGGCGATGACTTTTGCCGTGGAGGACTCCGCGCTCTACGCCTCTGGCGTCACCAAGGGCGGGACCCTTGCTATCTGGGACACCAACAAGCAGTCCGTGCTGGGCATGGAGCTGCTTGGCGGTGACATCCAGCTGCAGATTGTTTGAGGCCTAGGCCGCGGCGACTGGCAGCGCTCAGGAGTGCTGAGCCTTGATCAGCTGCCGATAAATGCCCATGTCGTGGTCCTTGACGCCGCGCAGCAGGTGGGCGGCGTCAAAGGGCTCGAGCATCAGGGCCGGTGCGGTGTGGCGGAAGCCAAACAGGGCGCCAGGCATGCGGGGGACGATGTCATTGGCATGGACGTAGCGGTGGTGGGGAACGCGCAGGCGGCGTGCCAGGCGCCTGCCGCCGGGCCGCGGCGATCCGAAGGTGACGAGCTCCAGCAGGGGGACGTGGTCCTGCAGCTGGGCGGCGATGATCGTGGCGACGGCACCGCCGAGGCTGTGGCCGCAGAGGATGGTGGGGATGGAGTGGTCAACCTGAAGGCCCTGGGCCCACATCTGGGCCATCAGCTCCCGGGCGTAGCTGCCGAAGCCGAGGTGCTCATCGCTGCTGGTGAGGAGGAACTCGAAGTTGCGGCGCCAATCGGCCAGCTCATCGGAGCCCTCGATCGCAATCCAGGTGGCTGTGAGGCCGCGGTGGACGATCCAGTCCTTTGGGTTGCTGTAGACGTCAATGGCCATGGAGGCCGCGATGTCAAGGGCGTCGTGGGGAATGGCCATAGTGGGTCAGCCGGAGGTGGTATCGGCGCCGGAGCCGACGAGGGCGGTGGCATCCAGGGCGGGCCGGAAGCCGTTGAACCAGAGAGTGCGTGCGCGGCGGAAGGCTTCACGGCGCTCCAGCCCCCAGGCCTCAAGCTGCTGCTGGGCGCGGGCAGCAAGGTCGGAGGTGGGCGCGTGGTTCTCGTAGCGGATGATCAAGCGACAGCACTCGGTCAGCCCCTGGTCGGTGAGGGGCTGAGCGGCGAGGCGGTCCAGCAGATCGCTGTCGTGAGCGATCTGGGCGACGGGTGAGGCGGCCGTCACTTCGTCGCCCAGTAAAGTGGGTGGGTCAGCGTGTTGGTAGCACCTGACCCGTGACCACCTGCTTGAGACAGATGATGGATCAGAGCGTAGAGCGCTGGCTGCCTGTCATGGGATGGGAAGGCTTTTATGAGGTCAGCGATCATGGGCGGGTGCGCTCGATTGACCGCGTGATCATGAGCAGAAGCTCCGCTGGGGGACTCTGCGAACACCGCCGCAAAGGTCGCATCAAGAATCAGGCAAGCGACAAAGACGGCTACAAGCTTGTAACTTTCTGCCGCGACGGCAAGGAGAAGATGCGGAGGGTTCATCAGTTGGTAATGGAAGCATTTGCCGGGCCACGCCCCGCTTGGGCCACAATGGTGAACCACAAAGACGGGGTGCCTTCAAATAATCTGCTGAGCAATCTGGAGTGGTCGCACAACCAGCACAACCAGCGACACGCACCAGCTAGGCCCCGGTATCTGCATAGCGGGGAGGCATTTACCTGTGCAGAGCTGGCATCGCTGGCAGGTATCAGTCTTGCGACTATGCACTCGCGATTGAATCGATGCGGCTGGTCAGCGGAAGACGCCGTAACTCGCCCCGTTAGGGGGCGCACCATAGATACCACCCCCCAGAGCCGCCGGGTTGCCAGCGAGGCAACCAGTTCTTCCAGCTGTATTTGACGAACTCGCCGCCAGTGCCCTGCTGATCCCAGGTGCCGTTGATTAAATCGGCGTCGCCAAAGGGGTCGTGCATGATCACATGATCGTTGTCGTATCCCACTGCACAAGTCCAGTGTCCCCCAGTGGGACTATTGACGCTTCCATGGTGCAACCAACCAACCCCCACGGGGCAACCTTTGTCGATGAGATCCATGAGGCGTTGCTTATCCCCATCAGTGCGGTAGTGAGCGTCCAGTCCTAGGTGCCGCAGAGCAGCCAGCTGCGCCTCAGCAGTGGTGGTGTCGCCGTAGTTGGCCCGCACGGCGTCGTAGGCGCGCTCGCCGGCCACGCCCCGGGGCTCAGCGCCCAGGTACTCCGCAATCATGGCGGCGGTGGTGGTGAAGCACTTGCGCCAGCCGTCGCTGGTCATGTCCTGCTGGTGCAGGTAGGGCACCGGCAGGGGATTGGTGGCTTTCGCTGGCTCGGGCTGGGCCTTGTGGAAGTTGGCGAGCCAGGAGGCAGTCTCGGTGAGCAGGGTGGGGTCGGACTGGGCGATGGCCTGGCGGAGCTCTTCGATGCCGGCGAGCTGCTGGGGTTCGCCTTTGTAGGCCTCGAAGACCTGGCGCCAGCGGTCGGGAGTGAACACGAGGTCCTGGATCGTCATGGGCCGCAGGGTATGAAGTGCCTCCGGCACTGGCACAGGGACTGACACCTCCACTGCCCGCGCTACGGGCAGGGCATCGCGGTGACGGTGGTGCGGGATCGGGTGATCCAGGCGCTGGCGAAGCGGGCTGGCGATCTAGCGGCCGCGGCGACTGGGCCAGCCCAGGAGCCACCGGAGGCCGGCGCCATTCGTCAGCGCCTGCTGCTGCTGAGCGACATGGATGACATGCCCGAGATCCGCTCTGCGATTGAGATCCTCAAGCAGCAGCTCAGGGCATTGCAGGTGATCGATGTGTCGCCAGACCAGGAACGGCTATGCGAGCTGTTTGCTGATCCGGCCACGCTGCAGCTTGCAACGGACCAGGAGCTCAGGGCCATCGTGCTGGAGTTCGTTGAAGCGATCGTCTGGCCCGGCGGCCTGGAGAGCCTGAGCATCACGCTGCGCTAGGGCGCGTTCGGCGATGCGCCGCAGCGCCGTTCTTGCGTCCATGCCTGTGCACCTGAGTTCAGCCGAGCTTACGCCCCAGGCCTGGGATGCGCCTGGGTGTACGGGTGGTTTTCTTCAAGGTCGGCCTGAACTGCTGTTGCGCCTGGCTGTCCGGCGGTGCATCGCCGCGCAGCAGGCCGGCGTGGCGCTGCGCCGCGAAGAAGGTGGTCAGCAGCATGTGGAAGTCGTCGGCGCTGCGGTGCAGGCCCTGCCGGCGCAGGGTGCCCTCGGCGGCCTGCATCACGGCGATGACGGTGCCGTAGGTGCAGGCGGCACTGCGCCAGGGTCCGCTCGGTGCGGCGCCGAGGGCGGCGGCCAGGTGCTCTACAGCTGCAGCAGGTAGTCCGGCGTCGTCTCGGGCAGCAGCGCCTTGAGGATGTCGAGGGCGGCCCGCTCCATCCGCCTCAGGGTCTCGCGGTTCATGTTCAGCTGGCTGGCCAGCCTGGCGATCGAGGGGGGCTTGTCCGTCTGGAGGTAGCGGCATCGCAGCAGGTGGCGCTGTTGGGGTGAGAGGGCTTCGGAGTGGTTGACGAGATCGGCGAGCAGGGCGCTGATCTCGCGGCGCTCCAGGGCAGCGCTGGGGTCTTCGCCGCCCTGGGTGACATCGATCAGGGTGGTGTCACCGTCGTCGCCCTTGAGGCGTGCATCGAAGGAGCGGACATCGGCGCGGCGGCCATTGGCGCGCAGTTCATTCAGGCCACCGGGCTTGAGGTCCATGGCGTCCTCGAGTTCCTCGTCGGTGGGTTCGCGGTTCAGCCTGGCGGTGAGGATCTGGGTGACGCGGGTGGCCTTGCGCAGCTGCTCGCTGACGGTGGTGGGCAGGCGTAGGCCGTTGCCCTGCTGGGCGACGATCACCTGGCAGGCCTGCTGCGCCCACCAGCAGGCGTAGCTGGAGGAGCGGCAGCCCTTGGCGGGATCGAAGCGCTTGTAGGCAGAGAGCAGGCCCTCACTGGCGGCCTGCATCAGGTCCTCCATCGGCACGCCGCGGTTCTGGTAGCGGCGGGCGATGAAGTGGGCGAGGCGGAGGTTGCAGAGCAGGAACTTCTCCAGCGCCCGCTGGCCGCGCTTCTGGGTCAGGCGCGGTGCCTGGTCGGGGCCACCGGGGTGGTCCTGCCAGGCGCGGATCTGACGGCCCAGCTCGATCTCCTGCAGGGGTGTGAGCAGGGGGTAGCGGTTGGCCGCCTCCAGTAGGTGCTCGATCGTCTCGGCCAAGCGAATCGATGTGGAATCGTCCACTTGTGTAATACAAGCTGTGCCAGAGTCAAGCCTTCAGTCCATACCCTGAATCGAAAGGAGGCCGTGATGGACTCTGCTTGTGTCGAAAATCGGTTCCCCCTGGAGGCGCAGCTGCGGCTGCGGCAGGTGGAACTGCAGGCGGAACAGCTCAACGCCGAGCAGCTGCGTGATTGCGTCGTGGCGGCGTGGGGCGGCTGGCTGCTGGAACGCCATCGGGTGAGCCGCGCGCTGGAATGTGCCGGCATCGACCTGCAGATCAAGGCGTCGGGTTACACCCCCTTCGAGGTCTGCGGAATCGATGGCTGAACGGAGCATTGTCGACATCGGCCGCTTCCTGCAGGGCGGCGGCCTGCGGGTGCGGGAGAACAGTGCCTTCGGTGGAGTGAGCCCGGGGGTCCACAGTCCGCAGGGGTATCACCCGCACGATGAGGCGATCGATGTCACCGATTGGCGTGACGAAGTCATCAATGGTCTGGACTGGAAGCAGCGCACCAAGGGGATGCGCGATCGCTTCAGTCAGTTGGGGCTCAGCGAGGTGCTGGGTCCTGGCGACAAAAACCATGACGAGCACCTGCACCTGGCGCTGAAGGGCAAGAAGTTCCTGAGCGAACAGCAGCTGCTGTGGGCGCGGGATGGCCGCTACCAGGACGGCCAGGGCCAGTGGTTGACGACGATGCCGGGGATGCCGAGTGGCGGTGGCACCGGCACGGTGGCCGGCCGGGCGGATCAGACGGTGACGGAGACGGTCACCGAGCGGCAGGTGCCGGCGGACTGGAAGGCCGCGGCAAGCGCCGCTGATCGGGCGACGGATCCATCCAGCCAGGGCTACTGGCAGCGGCAGGACATCAAGCTGTGGGCGCAGGCGAACCCGGAGCTGGCGAAGCAGGCGATGGCGAAAGCTGGCGCGGATGCGGCCTGGCTGCAGGCACCGGCGATGACGACGGTCACCGAACGCACCACCACGGCTGCACCGGCGGCGGCAGCACAGGCGCCACAGACGCAGGCGCCACAGACGCAGGCGCCACAGGCGCAGGCACCACAGGTGCAGGCACCGAAGCCGGAGAATCGCGGCGCCCTCGGCGGCACCCGCGTCGGCGGCCAGGCACCCCGCGGCCTGCAGCCTTATGTCTTCGAGATCCACGCCGACAACTCCGCAGACCAGGGCGGCAAGACCGGCTTCATCGGCAGCTACCTCGATCGTGATAATCCACTCTTCCAATCCATCAACAGGACCTACGGCAACTACGGGCCGAATCACTCCAGGACGTGGCGTGATGGCGATCTGGGTGCACCACGCCACGGCGTCTCGATCATCGAGACCCGTACCGCGGGCCCTGGGATGGGCGACAGCAAGGCCCAGGAAACGGAGGCCAATCGCCTCTACGGCACCTTGATGGCTGACCCGGATGTGAAGTCAGGCAAGCGGCCGCTGGTGTTCTTCGCTGGCCACGCCGATACCACCAACTCAGGCCAGCAGGGCGCCACTGGTGGTGATGCGGCGGAGAAGACATGGAACACCGGCGTGATGTCGGCTCTGCGCCGGCGGGCGATGCAGGAGGGCCGCACCAACTTCCAGTTCATGGATTCGATCGTCGACAACGACGACAAGGGCACCAACACCAACTGGGCGCGGGCGAAAGCCCTGCGTGACCAGTGGGCCAAGCAGAACGGAGGTGAGTGATGAATGCTTCAGGGCGTAATCGTTCGAGCAACAGATATATTTCGCGATTCGCTGGGGAGGTGTTTGCCCACGAAGGCAACCCGGACGACGGTCCGACGGCACGGCGGTTGACGAGCGAGGTGGCGTGGAAGCAGCCGCCGAGTGCATCGCTCCGTGCCGAAGTGTCCGTCTAGCACTGGCGTGTGCCTGTGTAAGCACTTAGATTCACTGCAGTCTTGTTGAGGCCTGCTTGGAACCACTTGGGTTGATCGTCGGCGGCGCCATCGGCGCTGCTTTGTGCAGTGCGATCCAGACGCGGGGCGGCCGGCGGTTGGATGGAGAGCTGGCCGCTCGGGTGTCGGTGGTTGAAACCCGCATCTCGAACAGCACGGCCGCCTGGCACCAGAAGCTGGCTGCGCTGCAGGAGGAGCAGCAGGCGCAGCGCAGGACGCTCGAGCACTGGACCAAGGCGATGAGGGAGCAGGAGCAGGAGCGGGAGCAGGCGCAGGCGGAAGCGCTGGGCCGGCTGAACCGGATCGAGACGGTGCAGGACGGCACGCTCAACACCTTCGCGGCGCAGCTGGAGGAGATGCAGGCGTTCATCGTCCAGGCGGCGGAGGCGGCGCGGACGCGACAAGTTCCGCCGGTGGCGGTTCCGTCTGCTGCGGGGCCGGCGGCGATGGATGCCGAGGAGTTCCAGTCCCTGTTGCTGCGGCAGCAGCAGGCGCAGGCGGAGTTTGCGGCGCGGATGCGGGATCAGTCCGCCCAGAGCTTCCGCCAGCCGGCGGGGGGTGGACTGTGAGTATGGCGATTGTGGACCCGCAGTGGCTTGAGGACTACCGGCAGGCCTGCGGGGAGATCACGGTGCTCTACGGGGAGGCCTTCGGCTGCCTGAGCGATGAGCTGGGGATCACGAATGCGCTGGAGCTGGCGCCGTTGCTGCTGCCCCGGGTGGTGGCAGCGGCGGAGCAGACGGCGATGGAGATGCGCGAGGAGCGCATCAACCGTGAGTTGTTGCAACGGCAGGCAGAGCAGCAGCCACAGCGGGTGGTGGTGGACGAGCTGCCGGAGAACCCATGGTGAAACCGAGGCCGTTGATCGGGCTCTATGCCCAGAAGCCGCAGAGCGGCAAGTCGTCTGTCGCCGCGGTGCTGCAGCGCCAGGGTTACCTGCTGCTGCCGATGGCCGGCACCTTGAAGCGGATGCTGCGGGTGCTGCTTGTCGATCTGGGGATGAGCGAGGAGGAGATCCGCTGGGCGATGGACCGGGGCAAGGAGATCAACTGTGTTCCCGGAGTTCCTGGATGCACGCCGCGGCAGATGCTCCAGTCCCTTGGCACCGAGTGGGGCCGGCGGCTGGTGGATCAGGAGCTGTGGGTTCGCTGCTGGGCGCAGTTGGCGGGTGATGCCATGGCCCGCGGCCGTGGGGTGGTGGTGGATGACGTTCGCTTCTGGAATGAAGCGCAACTGGTGCAGCACCTCGGTGGGGTGATGGTGGAGGTGAAGCGGCCGGGCGGCGGCAGTGATGCCTTCATCGGTCACGCCTCTGAGGGCGGGCTGGCGGAGTGGGCGTTTGACGCCTGCTTGAGCAATGACCAGGACCTGGCGCACCTGGAGGTGCTGGTGGATCAACTGCTGGTGACGATGAAGGAGAGGACCGATGCCGACGACTGAGGAATTGAAGCGCGACTACATCGCTTGGTTCGAGGAGAACTACAACATCAAGCCGGTGGTGACGAGCAGTACAGGGCTGCCGGCGGTGGCGTTCGCCGAGTGGGTGCTGCAGCGCTACGGCGCCGGGGGTTCCGATGCCGGTTAGGGGCAAGGGGATGCGCTGCACGGCCTGCGGCGCGGACACGGCGACGCTGGAGACGCGCCGCCGCAACGGTGCGATCTACCGCCGGCGGCAGTGCCAGGAATGCAGCGAGCGGTTCAGCACCCGCGAGCTGCCGGAGGCGGCGCTCAAGGCGTTGCAGGCGCAGTGCAGCAGCCTGCAACGGGACAGGGAAGTGCTGCGGCGTCAGCTGCGGCGGGCCGCGGCGGGCCTGCCGATCGGAGAGTGGTCGTGATCGCCATGGAGAGAGAGGAGCTGCAGCAGCATCGAGAAGCGCTGCAGGCGGACCGGGCCCTTCAACGGGAGCGGGGCGAAGCGATGGTGGAGCAGCTGGCGCGGTCGTTCGAGCTCAACGGCTACGACTGGAATGTGCTGAATGAGTGGGCCCGGCAGGGCTACTGGGGGGCTCGGCCGGAACTGAGCTTCGAGCTGCGGGCGAAGTGGATAGCGGAGAGCCAGCGTGAAGAGGCGGCGGAGCTGCGCGAGCGCGAGCGGGCGAAGCAGTCCAGGAAGGCCCAGCAGGAACGGCTTGAGCAACTGCGTGCCGAGAGTGAAGCTGAGGTCCGCCGCCGCAAGGAGTATCCGCTCAAGGCGGAAGCGGAGGACGTGCTGAAGCAGGCCAAGGCGAACCAGAGGCGCAAGCAGTTGGAGCAGCAGGAAGCGGAGCGGATGCGGATGGAGGCGGGAATCAGGCGGAAGAGTGCCCTGCTGGAGCGGGGCAAGAGCAAGAAAGCCCTGCTGGGAATGGACGAGATGACATTCCTGGAGTGGTGCGAGCTGGCACCGGCGGAGGAGGTGCAGGGGTTCGCCGATGCGCTGCGGCGCGACGGCGAGCTGGCCCGGCGGCCCGCCGCTCTGCGATGGGTTCTGGACCTGGCGGAGGCTTTTTGTGATGATTGATGTGGTGATGTTGGCGCGGCAGGCGGGGGTGTGTTTTCCCGACTGCCACTTCCTCGATGTGGATCCCTATGAGGATCTGCTGGAGATGACGAGCCGCTGCCGGACGGAGCAGGAGCGCGAGGACTACCTGGCGCTGGTGAAGGCGGAGGAGCGTCGGCGGCAGGAGAAGCTGCATGCGCTGGAGGCGTTCGCGGCGGCGGTGCTGCAGCACGGCGCGGAGCAGCTGGCCGCGGCGGCGGGTGACTGGCAGAGCAGCCACTGCTCGGAGGTGGCGGTGGGCGGGCTCAAGGCTGCCCGGCGGCTGGAGCTGCTGGCGGTGGAGCTGCAGGAGCGAACGGCGGTGGAGATCAGCTGATGGACTGTGCCCGCTGTGGATCGGATGCGGTGAAGGTACTGCTGAGCCGCCGGGATACGGATGTCTCCCGGGTGCGGGAGCGGTATTGCCAGGGGTGTGATCACCGCTGGTTTTCGGTGGAAGTGGAGCTGCCTGTTGAGGCGGTGGAGTGGATTGCGGGGCCGCGCAAGGTGCGTCGCCGCGAAGGATTCAGAACTGTGGAGTTTCGCTGATGGCAAGGGGCAAGGTTGAGAACGGCAGCTATGTGCTGACGTGGCAGGAAGCAGAGGATCGCGCGCAGCTGGGCGAGGGGATTTCGCGTCCGCACCCAAAGGAGAAGACGCGCAGCTACAAGGTGCGGGTGTTGCCGCCGATGGGTGCGGCGATGACGGTGTGGCTGCCGGCGGCGGATCTGGAGACGGCGCTGAAGTATGCGCGTAACCGCTGGCCGTCGGCGGCGGTGTCTCATTTCGAATGAGGTTGACATCCTCCCCGGCCTGAAGGCCGGAGAGCCTGGAGATCACGCTGCGCTAGGGCACGGGCGATGACTTGACGGAGGGCGGTGCGTGCATCCATCAGGGGGATGCCTCCGGCAGCGGGATGGCGGCGGCGGGGAGCCAGGCAGCGGGCTGATTGTCCATGGCACGCTCTGGTGCATCCGCCTCCCACTGCCAATACCCGCAGAAGTGCATCGTCTCTGCGTACCACCACCAACACCGTCCCTCCGCATCGCAATCCGCCGCAGTTGGCATACGCTCAGCCACCGGAATGGGGCGGGGGTGGATGGCGCCGTAGCGGGCGATGGCCGCGCGGATCGTTTCACAGAACTCATGCGAGCTGAAACAGCGCCGCCATCCATGAACTTCTGGGTCCATCTCCTCCAATGGGACTTCCGTGGCGGCGTCCGCCCATTCCTCAATCTCCTGGTCTGTCAACTCCTCATCCGTCGGCCCCACCCCATCCCCCTCGGCCAGGGCGGTGCGGGCGCGGCGACTGAGGGCCAACCGATCAATCGAAGGGTCGCCGTGTTGGTGTTCAACAGCGGCCAGCAGCTGAGCGCACAAAACGCGGAAATTGGTTGTCATGGCGTTACATAGGCAGGACATTGACATCCTCCCCGGCCTGAAGGCCGGAGATTCCCAGTCAGAGCAGGCATAGCTGCTTGCTCCCCTGATGGGTTGAGTGTCCCAGGTGCGGGACACTCAGCTGAAGGGATTGGACGGGGAGACGCCGGAGCCGCCGTTGGCGGTGGCGTTGGGGTTGTAGAAGCCGCGCTCGTTGTCGAAGCGGCGCTCCTGGCGGTACTGGCCGCGGGCGGCGGAGACGGCGCCGCCGGACTGGGCGGCGCGGGGGTTGGAGTCAGTGCGATCGAGGCCGCGCTTCTGCTGCCAGCGGTTGGCGGCGATGAGGGCGGAGGCGACGGGGCCTGGATCGGGGTTGGCGGTGCGGGGCCGGCCGACGGGATTGCCGCCGAGGGAGGCGCGGCGGAAAGCGCTGGCGCTAGCCATCGGTGGGCTGGGCGAGGTTGGCCTGGAAGCCGGGGAGGTCAGAGAGGTTGAAGGTCTGGCCTGCGGCCGCGGCGGCCTGGAGCTGATCGAGATAGTGGACGGTCCCGCTGTCCTGAGGTTGGGGCGCCGGCGCAGGCGACTGGGCCTGGGCGGGCGCGGCGTAGAGGCGCTGCCAGATCGGATCGTGCCAACCAAGGGATGGAGCCATCAGCAGCGACGGAAAGCGAGAAACGTCCACGCCTTGAGGGTATGGAGTGAGAGGGTCTCGGCCTGCTCGAGCTGGCCGCGGAGCTGGATGAGGTCGTAGAGGAGGGCGTCGTTGCCGGCGTGGAAGAGGAGTTCTTCTGGCGAGAGCCACTCGAGGGGCTGAAGGGAAGCCCAGGGGTAGCGGCGGAGGAGGGCGAGGAGTCGGGTGGTGGTCTTGCTGAAGCCGGTGAGCTCAGCGGTGGAGAAGTGATGGCCGGGCCTGGTGACGGCGGGGCCGTGGAGAAGAAGCTCGCCCTGGTTGTAGGCGAGGGCGCGCTCGGGCGGCATCAGGCCCTTGTCGGTGGGGATGGGCTGGAGGATGCCGACGAGGGGCGGGATGCGGCAGCGCGGATGGGTCACGGCGCGTCCTGGAAGAGGGTGTCGACGAGGGCGCCGGAGGTGTTGCCGTAGCGGTCGATGCGGGCCCTGGTGAGGATGGGCTTGACGGGCATGCGCGCGCTGGCGAGCTGGGCGTCCTGCTCCCAGCCGTCACCGAGGTCTTCGGCGATGATGATGCGCCCGAAGGAGGAGAAGGCCTCGATGAAGCGGGCGAGGCGGTCTTCATCGAAGTGGCCACCGGCCTTGGCGGGCAGGTAGATGGTGACGGAGTTGAAGGAAGGGTTGATGCGCTCGAGCTCGCCGGTGGCGCGGCTGAGTTTCCAGTGGGGCAGGCGCTTGTAGTGCAGGGCGAAGGGGAAGGAGAGGAGGAGTGGCTCCTGGCGCAGCCAGTCGGACTTGCCGGCGAGGATGACGGCGGCGGCGACGCGATCGGCGAGGTAGTCCCGCAGCAGCTTCTGCAGCTGGTAGCGGGCGATGGTGGCGTCGGGGTGGGGGTGAAGGAAGACGCGGCCGGTCCAGGGCTCAGCGAGTGCGGCCCTGGCGTCGGCGGCATCGAACCAGCCCTGGGCGTCAATGGAGTTCTGGGCGGTGCGTGTGCTGCAGGGATCGAGGTCGATGATGCCGAGCGTCTGGCGGACGGCGGCGACGTAGGACTCTGGGGGGATGAGGATGGTGGCTTCCGGGTCGACGAGCTCGCCGTGGCGCGAGCCGCCCCTGACACTCAGGCGTTCCATGAGGAGAGCAGCTCGTTGATGGCGCCGGCTGGATTGACGACGGGGAGCTGAAGGAGCCTGAAGCCCTTGTGATCAGCGAAGGCGACGAGGGCGTGGGTATCGATGTCGAGGCTGCCGAGGCGCTCGAGGGTGGAGCGCAGGGCGGCGATCATGCCGGCGTCGTTGTGGCGCTCGGCGATGGTGAGGTTGTTCTGGATTTCCTGAACCGGACTCCAGCGGGCGTCATCGACGGTGCGGCGGATGACGAGCACGCCAGGGCCATCGGATTGCCAGGCCTTCTGGGCGTGCTGGATGAGGTCAGAGAGGATGGCTTCGCTGATGCGTGCGGCCATCTTGGTCTGGGCTTCTGAGCCATCGGTCAGCCCGAAGAGCTGGCGTGCGAGCTCACGGCGCTGATCGGCCATGGCGTGGGTGCGGTGCGTCAGCAGGGTTGCTGAAAAGCGGCGAACCGCACACGCGCTGGTCAGCCGATCTCGCCCATGGCCTTGCTGTAGATCTGGCTCATGCGATCAAAGCCGGTGGTCTGCAGATCCTTGAGGGCAGCGGAGATGTAGTCGAACTGGTTGCGGCCCTGCTCGCTGTAATACTCGGGGACGGCCTGCCAGCTGGGACGACGGACGGTGGTGGTGGTGCCGTCGGCCTTGGTCTCGGTGTCGTTGAAGAAGGTGTCCTGGGCGCTGCGGCGGTTGGCGGCGGCAGTCCAGCGGTTGAAGGACACCGAGCCGTCGGGCGCCATGTCAAAGGGGTTGGCGGCGTGGCTGACACCGTCGCCATCGACAAGTCCTGGCCGGTCCTGAAGCAGGGCGCCTTGGTAGGCGGCCTTGGCTTCCTTGAGCCGGCTGGGGTCGATGGAGACGGGTCCGTTCATCGCTGTAGTGGCGCTGGCCGCAGGGTATGGGGTTCAGCCGACGAAGGTGCCGGGCTTGGCGGTCCACTGGCCGCCAAGGGCGAGGGGCTGCTCGCGCAGTGGCAGGGCCTCGAGGCGGTGAATGGGGACGATCTCAGCGAGGAGGGTGCCTTCGTACTGAACGCGGACGCCGCGCTGCTTGGGGGTGATCACCTCGGGGAGGCCGATGACGATGGCGATGCGGCGCCCCTTGAGGCTGGTGCCGGCGAGGCGGTCCTTGACGAAGGAGCCCTCACCGGAGCGGCGACGGACGCGCATGCCCAGCTTGAAGTCGGCGGATTTCATCAAGCCGCCTCGTCAAAGGCGTGGGGTGCGATGTCGGCCTGGGAGCGGGCCGACATCAGGGAGGTAGGGGGCTTGGGCGCGGCGCTGGCCTTGAGGAGCTGAAGGCCGCGGATAGCGAGCTGGAGGCGGGGCTTGCCGTTGTAGTCGTAGGACTCCAGGGCGCCGTAGGCCTCGATGGCGGTGCCGGCCTCCAGGCCGCGGAAGAGATCGCTGATGGCGAAGTAGGCGTAGCTGGTGAGCCGCAGCCAGCTGGTGGCGTCGCCCTTCTTGTCGAAGGCGATGGAGGCGGTGAGGCGATCGCCCTTGGGGTTGGGCTCCGGCGCCTTGCCGAGGTTGCCGGAGACGATCGCCCACATGGGAGAGCAGGAGGCGATGGGCTCGGCGGGGATCTGGAGATCGGCGCCGTGGATGCGGGCGTGCTCGAGGTTGTCGCCGGTGGATTCGAGGATGCCGACGTAGCTGATCACCTGGCCGAGGAGGCTGGAGAGATCGGGGACGGGTGTGCCGTCGGTGCCGGGCAGCAGCTGGGCTGGGGCGTGGAGGCCGGGTGCCTCGATGCCGTAGCCACCGGCGGTGTGCTGGACGACGCGGCCGTCACCGAAAACTTCGCGCATACACAGGAGAACTCAGGTGCCGACTGTACTGCGGTTCAGTCGTGTTGGCACGCAGGTGGACAGGCGAGGGGCGGGCTGGGGAAAACCACCGCAGTGCACGGGGGCACCCCTTGGCGGGGATTTGGGGGATTTGGGGGATTTGGCCTCAGATCGCAGTCGGTGACTGGGTTCTCAAATCCCCCGCAAATGCGCATCGTTTCCCTGCAAGGGATCTGGGGCAAAGCGGGCCGAGGTGGCGCCCCTGGCGGCGGGGGTGTAAGGTCGGGCGATTGGTGGTCCCAAGCCCAACGGAAATAAGGGAAAGGGGATCGTGTATTTATTTGGATAGTTGGAATAATGAAGAACGGCAGGATTGAGTGTCCTGCGGCTAAGGAACTGAGCCGCGAGGTCGGTGCTGCTTATTGAGAATGGACGAAGGTCACTGCCGGGGGTTTTCCACAGCGGGCACCCACCTTTTCCACAGCCTTGTGGAAAGGTCTGTGGAAAACCGAGGGGGTGGGGTCAGACGAAGCCGTAGCCGTAGCCGTCGTCGTCGGGCGCTTCCACTGCCTCGTCGACGTAGGACACGGTCAGGCTCAGGTCGTTCTGCTGGGATGCCCGGTGATGGGTGGCGTGGCCGATGGCGTAGAAGCCGTGCTCAACCCGCTTCAAGCGCCCATCCTTGAGCAGCCTGGAGATGGGCTTGTCGAACACCTTGACGGAGCGCCAGGCGGGGTTGACCGTGCCCCGTTGGCGAAGCAGGAGCAGCAGGTCGGAGCGCTGGATTCCGGGATAGCGCCGGTCTGGGTTGTCGTCTGACGTGGTCAGATAGTTGCTGTAGTGGTTGCTGAATAGATCCAGCAGTGCTGCTTCCATCGGATCTGCCGCATCGTCCGGCATATCAACAGTGACAAGTGCCTGCTGAGAGTTGAGGCCGTAGGGAATCTCTCGCTTGCCGCCCTTGCCGTCTCGGGTCTTCATTACGCAGAAGCAGCGTTGGCCGTCATCGTTCTGCTTGAGGCGGAAGTAGCCGTGCACCATCTCAGTGAGGCCGGCAACTCCCTGGGGCTGTTCGCTTTCCTTGGACTGGTGGTGCAGGTAAATCAAGGTGATGCCGCGTTTCTCGCAGATGTCCTCCATGATTCTTAGCAATGCCGTGACGCCTTGATCGCCGACGAGCATGTTCTCTGGCATGCAGGCCTTGAGCGAGTCAACAATCAGTGTGGTCACGGGAGTGCCGGCTGCTTGGTAGGCATCAAGGTGTTTGACAATCAGGTGAAATCCCTGCAGGTTCAAGCGCAAGGGTGCCGCTTTGTCGTTGCGTTTAGCGGCAAGGATATGGAGATAGCGTGTCCACTCCTGGCCGTTCTGCTGCATGGCCTTAAGGTAGTTATTGATGTCGCCGCGAGCAAACAAGTTGCCGTCTGATGCGATATAGAGAACGCGCGATTGCGAAAAGGGAACCGGTGGCCTGACTTTGTGGCCAAGAAGATTGTCGTGGCCCGGCGTGCCCATGACGGCGCGGGCGATCAGCAGGGCGAAGGTGGTCTTACCGACGCCGGCCGGTGAGTAGAGCAGGTAAGAAGCTCCCTGCAGCATCAGTCGGTCAACAAGCCAGTCGTTTGAGATGTCGCCATCGAGCAGTGGCGGCTCAGCAACAAGCTCACTGCTGTCGCGCTCAATGATGGCGTTGTGATCGCAGAAGATCTGAAGCAGTCGTGTGCGGATGCGCTGTGGGTTGCTACGAAATACCTGATAGCCAAGCAACTCGGATTCCAGTTGGTCAATTCGGTAGCGTGCCATTCGCGCAGACAGCACCTCTTCGCCCTGTTCGGTGAGGTCTGTGCGTTCGGTCTCGAGGTAATAGATCCGGCAGAGTAACTGCTCAATGTGAGCGCTTTCATTGAGTGGTTGAGCTGCAGGGTCTTCGCCCCGCTTGGCCTGCATCAACGGCACCGGCGCGGTCCTGGCCAGTTGCTCCAGCGCCGCCGGCGACGGAACGGTGTCAGGAACGGTGGCGGCGCCACTGGAAAAAGAAACAGTGCCCCCGGCAGGGGCGATGTCAGCAGCGCTGCGCGCGCGCATCAGGACCGTCGGTGGCTTGATGCCACCACCTCCGCCTCCAAACCACAGAGCCTCCGGCAACAGCCGCCACCACTCCACGCCGTGCTGTTGCTTGGCGAAGCTGAGGAGCTGGCCGGCACCCTGGCCTGGGGTGATCTTGGTGCCGGCCTTGTCGAAGCGCTTCTCGACGCCGCGCTGGCTCTTGCTGTGGTGGCCGCGGCTGTGCCAATCGAAGAACGCCTCGCGCACCAGATCGCTGCCGGTGGCCGCGGCGGCGTTGAGGATGGGACTCCAGTAGCCGTTGAAGTCGCCGTCACTGCTGGCGCGCAGCAGGTGGCGCAGGGCGTAGGCGGCCCGCTCGTTGTCCAGGCGCTGGTCTGCCTCTGTGGTCTCTGGCCGCGGCGCCAGGCGGCGGGCCAGCTCGGCGGCCAGGTCATCCTTGGCCCGCTCGATCAGATCCCAGGCCAAGGCGGCGCCGCCACCGAACTGGATCTGGGCATCGGTGTTGCCGTACCAGAGCCGCTCGGGCTTCTCGCCGCTGGGGTCCTTGGGGTCGACGGCCAGGGCGGCGATCAGCTGGTGGTAGATCGCCTTGTGCAGCCTGGGGTCGTCGTGCCGGTCGCAGGGGAAGAGGGCGCGGAAGCGGTGCTCGCCGTCCGGGTTGTGGCTGCAGCTGGTGTAGGTGAGCAGGCAGTGGCGCTGCGCGAAGGGGATCGCCCAGAACGCCTGCAGGCTGAGGTCGCCGTCGATGTCGAGGACGATCAGGTTGCTGGCGCCGGCGTTGGCTTCGCTGCGGCTGGCGGCGGTGAACTGGCAGGCGGCCCAGGCCTTGCCGGCCAGGACGTGCTCGAGCAGGGCGTCGATGGGAAGTTCGGCCGGCAGCCAGGGGCTGCCGTTTTCCACGGCGCCGAAGCCGTGCTCCGTCTTGTTGTGGTGCCCGTGATGGAGGGAGACGAGGGCGAGAAACTCCCTGGACACAGGCCACCTGAACTTGGGTTCACAGGCAGGGTAGGGCTGAACGCAAGTCCATTGGATGCGCTGGGCGGCGGCCTCATCTGCCCTGAACTGTCTCGCCAAATCGCTGCCAGAACTCCACCGACATCCGCTTGAACTGCTCGGTCTCGTATTCCAATTCAGGGCCCTGCACCCAGAACTGCTGGGCCTTCCCCTCTTGGGGTAGCCCGACGATGATGTGCAGCGCGTCGGTCTCAAGGCCGAGGATCTCGCGGATCGCCAGGCGGTAGGCACAGAGTTGCCGCACCGTCTTCTTGTACTTCTTGTAACCGAGCTCCTGGTGTTTGGGCACGCGGCTGCCGTGGCAGCGGAAGTAGGGCTTGTTGGAGGTCTTGAAGTCACCCACCACCCGCACGCCATTGCGCACCGCGATCAGGTCCGGCGTGCCGGCAAAGCCCCAGGACGGACTCCACACCCGGGCGAGGCGCTTGGGGTCGCCCTCCGGTGCGGACCAGCAGTGTTCCCAGCCGCTGCGCAGCGGCCGCTCATTCCACAGAAACTCCTGGTAGGCCTCGATGTAGGCCTCCATGCCGGAGAAGAAGGCGTGGTCCTCCTCGGACTGGGGATCGGCGCGGCCGGTGCGGATGTAGTCCTCCAGCAGGCTGTGGACACGGGTGCCGCGCTCGCGGCCGGCGTTGGGGTCGCGGCCGGCGGCGATCTCCCGCAGGCGCCAGGCCTCGAGCCGTTCCTTCTCCTCCGGCGTCTGGTCGCCGCCAAGGATTGAGGTAACACCCGGCACCGCCAGGAAGCCGTCGCCGCCTGGATCGGGGACGTAGTAGAGGCGGATGCCGGTGGCGGTGCAGATGAAGCGAGGCTCATCGGGCCGCAGGGCGTGGGGTGCGCGGTGGGTCCAGAAGCTGCTGGGGCTCTTGGCGGCAGGGGCGAGGGTCATGGCGGTTACGAATTGTTCAGAGCTCAAGGGCCCCCGGCCGTGGATTGCGTTTCGCCTACACGCGCACCTGAGTAGATTCGGCGCACCTGCTGTTCTGGCTTGAAGGTTGATCTGGCGACAGCAGACGGGGAAAGCGCCTCACTGCTGGTCAGCGTCTGTCTGACGCCCTCCACCCCAGTGCAGCGTGCGGCCTGCGAGACCTACACCTCCCCCCACCGTCGGTGCCGGCTGGCGATCCCAACAGCCTGCTACCGCCGCTGGCAGGAAGCGCATCTGATGGATGACGCCACCGCCTGCCGTGATCTGCTCGCCGATGTGATGTTGCTGTGGGACCGGCAGGTGGTGATGGTCGCCAATGGCGATGGCTTCCTCTGGGAGGAGATCATTCCCCACACAGTGCTGGTGGATCCGATCCTGGAGCGGTTGCGCTGGGCGGAGCAGCCCGGTGAGGTGGTCCTGGCGCTGGAGCAGCTGCTGCTGGAGAAGGAGCTGCACCAGCAGGTCAGCGACCACTGGCCAGCTGATCAAGGCGCCCTGCATGGGTCTGCTGCTGGTAGGCGTCAAACGCCCTGATCAGCTCAGAGGCCAGCACCTGGCCGGCGGCGATCCGTGCCTGCAGATCGATCGGGTTGATCGTCGGCACCTCCCTGGACACCAGGGCGGTGGCCGCGGCGATCGAGGCGATCAGCTCGCTGGTCGGCACCTGGGCCTTGAGCGGCATGCCCTGACCGGTGAAGTCATCAAGCGTCTGGTTCAGTTGCTGGAGCTGCAGCAGGATGTCCCGCAGCAACTTGGTGTTCTCGGTGCCTGGGCTGGAGGAGGTCAAGGCTCAACTGCTGGGTTGGCCTGAGGGTAGGGAGAGATCTTCAATGTCCTGTTCGGTGAAGTAGGCGGAGTCGGCGTAGCCGTAGCGGCTGGCGCCGGAGAACTGAATCGTCAGCGAAATCGCCGCTCGATCCGCTTCACTGAGGACGGCGCTGCGGATGATCCGCTGCGCCGTCGCCTTGTCGAAGCGCTGGCGGAAGCGCTTGATCGCCTCCGCGCTGTGCAGCGTCTTGAGTTCCTGGGCCCAGGCATCGATCTGATCCATAGGCACCAGGGTGCATCAGAACCAGGGTTTGCCAAACAGCGGTGCCAGCAGCGGTGAGGGCTCCATGGCGCCGCCGGCCTCCTCGATCCGCTCGCGCTCCTCCTCCATCGACACCACACCCTCGGGCAGGGGCAGGCCGCGGTGGATGCGGGGGTCGCTGAAATACATCTTGCCCAGCGCGTGGTTGGTGCGGTGGTCGTAGAACACCACCGTGGCGCTGGTGAAGACCGGGTGCAGCACGCCGATGCCCACCGTGATCGGCCAGCCGGTGCTGATGTTCAGCAGCCACAGCGGCACGCCGGCCCTGATGTTCCACGCCGCATCGTTGACATCAACCGATGGCGGCACGAGGTAGCTGCGATGGTCGGGGCGCATCAGCGTCAGCTTGCCGTCGCCGCGGTAGGCGTTGAAGCCGGCAACCTGGGCGTCATCGAGGCTGCCGTTCCACTCGATCACCAGCACCTTGTCTGCGCCATCCAGCAGCTGGTGCATCACGGCACCCGGGGTGGTGGCTTCGACGATTGCCTTGTTGATGGCGGTGCGGATACCTTTGGCGCAGGTTGTTCCCTGGAAAACGGTCATGGCCGAAAGCCTTGTGGGTGAGTGGCAGATCAACCACCTGGAGGAGAGCGCGAAACAGGAGCGCCTCGAGCTGCTCTACGAACAGTCGGGCCGCGGCGACAGGAGTCATCCGCTGCATGCGCTCTATACCGGCCTCATCCAGGAGGCACCATCTGCTCAGGTTCCGGGACCGTCCGCGCCGGAACCCGCTACGGCATCGCCCAATGGGGCAGAGCAGCAGTTGGTTGGATCTGAACCTAACCCATAACACAGGCAGGGTGCAACAGCACTCCTGCGCTGCGGTCACAGTCGCCGCAGCTGCACTGTGATCTGACGCGCGGGCGCGAAGTCCACGTCCAGTTCACGCTCGCCACTGACGCACTGCTGACGGAAGGTCTGCTGTGCGCCCCGGATCTGCTGTTGCAGCTGTTCCTGCCGTTCCAGAAGGACCGCGAGCCGGCCGTCGCGTTGCCAGTGGTAGGCGGTGCGATCGGGCCGGGTGATCTCCAGCCCGTGGGCGGCGGCCGCGGCGTCAGCTTCGTTGTGGTTCAGCAGCCACTGCCGCACGGCATCCAGTCGATCGAGCTCCCGGCTGGCGAGCAGGGCCTGGCGCTTGGCGGCCAGCCAGCACTCCAGGTCCTCGGCGGTGGGGTCAGTCATTGGAAACGGTGTCAAACGGGGTGGACGCCAGCTGCCAGGTGCCGCGCAGCACCCGCTGGTGGCCAGCCAGGAAAGACCGCAGCGTCGGGTAGGGGATGCCGCGGCGCTGCGCCCACTCCCTGGTGCCGGTGAGTGGGATGCGGGTATAGCGGCACGGGTGGCTGCGCAGCACCCAGGCAGGTTCGTCCTCGGGCGCCGGAGCATCACCGTCGTGGCGGGAAACCCACCACAGCCAGGTGCCGCCGTTGCTGCGGGAGACGCAGCCGATCAGGCCCAGCCGCCGCAGCTGACTGATCGAGCGGTTGAGTGTGGCGCGATCGGTGCCGAGTTGTTCGGCCAGGTCGCCGAGGTTGTCCCAGGTGCCGGGGCACAGCTGCTCGAGCTGGACCAGCACAAGGATCAGCTCGGCCCGGTGCCGCCGGCGCAGGGCGGCAAGGTGCGAGGGGGCGATCACTCCGAGAACTCAATGAGATGAGCTTCGAGGTACTGCATCAGCTGGCCGATGCGAATCGTCTGCTCACGACGGGCATCGCAAGCTCGGGCATAGGCATCGTCTCCCTGGATGTAGTAGTCACGAGAGTGAAACTCGATAGCCTTGAAGGCATCACGGAACTGGATCAGTTGCCTGTAAGCCTCTTGATAACCGCGCAGCAATGTGCCGCGATCAGTGCCGTTTAAGTGAATTGTGGGCAGCGGATAATCGGGAGGAAAGTCAGGCATGGGCCTCAGGTGATGTGCAGGATGCGGCGTTCACGAAGACCGGCTGGATCCAGCGCAGTCGTCGCTTCTGCCGTTTCGGGCCGCAGGCGACGGAACGCCAGTGGCCCTGGCGCCAGTGGGCGCGCCGTGGTGCCTGGTGGTGCTTCTGGTCCGCAGGCCGTGGCCGCGGCGGCTGCACCTGCCGCTGGAAATCGCGGCCGATCCAGACGGGCCCCGCCGGCTGTGGCGTCTCCGGCGCTTTGCCGAAACCGCGGCCGCCTGGGATGCGGGCGGCAGGGTCAGCGGCCACAAGCTCCGGCATGTAGGCCATCACCAGAACGGCGTGGGCACAGAGCCGTGCTGCCTTGACCAGCGATGGCGTCCAGAGGGTGTCGTCATCGAAGCGATTCCCGTTTGGGTCCTTCCAGAGGAAGTCGATGAAGTAGGTCTCGCCGGTGGCGATCGGGAACAGGACCGCAAGGCCTGGGCCCTTCTCGCTGCCGGTCTCGGTGAGCCTGGCGATGACGAGGCGGTCCACCACCAGGGCGACATCGATGTCGCTGCCGGTATCGAGCTGTGCCAGGCCCTTGGGCAGGAACAGCCGGAAGCAGGGCAGCGCCATCGGTGGTGCCTCCTCCACTGGCGCCAGGTCGGTGTGGAGCAGGGACTCAGCCAGGCCCTGGTCCAGGAAGCGCGGCGGGGCCTGCGTGTCCTTGAAGAGTTTCAGGAACAGCAGGCTCAGGGCCTGGCCAGCTTCCACCTCTTTGTCGTCCTGCAGCTTGGCGGTGTGGGCCGCGAGGGTGTGGCAGAGGGCGACGTGATCCGCCCAGGAGGCGTAGCCACTGGGGGCGTGATGGCGGTGCATCAGATCCCAGATCTCGGGACACTTCTGCGCCTCACGGACGTGCAGGCGGGTGATGGCGCGGAACGTCTTGGCGTCCGCGCTGGTCTGCACCATGCGCTGGGTTTCAGGCATCGAAGTCCTCAGTGATCACCCAGCAGTTCTTCTTCTTGCTCCACCACACCGCCTCATCGGCGCTGAGCTTGTCCATCGCGGCGGCGACGGCCTTGTGCCACAGGACGCCGCCGCCGGGGCTGGCGATCCGGTCGGTGCTGTGCCACTGCTTGTCGTCCGCCAGGTGCAGGCGCGCGATCGCGGCGTGCAGATTGTCCTGGCTGATCGTCCGTTCACCGACAAGACGCAGGTCATTCACCAGTTCCGTGGCATAGGCCAGGGCCTGGGCGATGGTGAGCTTGGCGGCGGACGGTGGCTGCGCCGGCACCGGCTGAGGCAGCGCCTGGGGCAGGGGCCGCGGCGTTGGCGCCAGCGGCATCGCCTCGTTGCGGGTCTGCTGCCGCTCGAAGGCGTTGTTGCGGTTGTCGACGCCGAGGGCGTGGTACACCGCCGTCAGCTTTGCCTCCAGCTGCTGGTCTTCGGAATGGATGAGCGAGGAGGAGAGCAGCACCTTGCGGATGATGCAGATGCTGCGGATCACCGCATCGGCGATGGGCTCGCAATCCAGCAGATCAGAAAGGCGGATCAGGTCGGCGCGCTCAAGGGTGGCTTCGTCGATCTTCAAAGGAGCGATGGCCTGGGCGGGAACGGTTGCAGTCATGGTGTTCAGGAGTGGATCAGGACAGGATTTGGGTGTTGGAGCTGTGGTGCGGATGCTCGATGCCCTCCCAGCGGTGGGAGGCATCGCGGGCGGCGAGCAGATGCAGGCGGGCGCGAACCAGTTCCTGGCAGCAGTCGCCAAGGCAGTCGTTCCAGGTGATCTCCTTGATCAGCCCATCGAGCTGATCGCGGAGGTTGCGGATCTGATCGCGCACCCCGCTGGCGTCATTGAGGACGGGCTGGGCGCTGACTTCAGTGGTGTGGATGGTGCTGTGGATCACGGGTGTGTGGCGTGGGCCACGGACCGCAGGGCCCCCGGGTCGGGAGCCCACTGGCGCTCAGGTGTCCGTGGCGTCAGGCGCAGGCCGCGGCGGCGTGAACACCTGCACCACCAGCTCGCTGCTGCTGGGCATCGGGTCATCGGTCATCCGCTGCCGGCCGCTGCGGGTGTCCTGCATCAGGAACCAGGCGCGGCCGGTGGTTTCGGCGCGAATGCGGCCCATCTCGGGGAAGACGTCGTGCATGGCGTAGATCGTCACACCGTCACCTCGGCGTTGCGGATCAGGGCGTTGGCCTGCGCCTCGGCGGCGCGGGGGTAATGGTGATTGAGGCCACAGAGATCCGCGAGCTTGGCGGCATACAGCTGGCAGGCGGGGTGATCGGCGATCGCGCTGGTGCTCAGGCCGGCCGCGTGCATCTGCTCGCAGAGGCGGGCAAAGCTGTAGGCGACACCCGAGGGGTTGCAGGCGTCCTGGACGGCCAGGGCGTCGCGGCACCAGGCGGCTTCGTGGGTGGTGAGGGATGGCATCGTCTGATTTGCCTGTGTTGATTGCGTGGATGTGGACCCAGGTTTAGCGCGTCCTGGCCCTGGTTGACAGGGGCTGGGGGAAGCGCAACCTGGATTGGCCAGCAGAAAGGCCAGGCGCCACCCGCAATGGGCAGCACCTGGCCTGAAGGGCTGGACTGGAGTGGCTGGACTACCAGGCGTAGTCGCCTTCCTTGGCGACGGCGGCCTCGAGGTCAGCGCCGTTCTCGTCGCGGACCGTGGCGGGCAGTCCCGCCGGCACACCGGCGTTGGCGGGCGGCTCGGTCGGGGCCTCGAGGGGGTTGAGGCCCTTCCAGTAGCTGTCGCCGTAGAACGGTTCGGCCGCTTCCTTGTAGGCGGTCTTGTTGCGCAGGGTGCGCAGCGAGGCCTGGGCCGTGTAGGTAAGAGCGGGCGAGGCCGGGTTCTTGTCGTGGAAGATCGTCAGGTAGAAGTTGGTGACGCCTTCATCGAGCATCAGGAACTCGTCGTTCTGCAGCGCCTTCTGGATCTGGCTCTGCAGGGGGAAGGAGTCGATGACGGCGGCGACCATCCGCTCTTCCTCGACAAGCCAGGCGCGTACCAGCCAGAGGCCGGTGGGCTTGGACTTCTCCTCCGCCGGCTTGCCGTCCTTGTCGGTTTTGCCGGGACCGTGGTTGTACTTGTAGCCGATGTCCTTTTCGTAGTCGGCTGGGTATTCTTTCGATAGGCGAATCTCGCGGTTCATTGTGAAATACTTCCAGCCAGCGATGATCTCGCTGGTGAGGAAGATCTTGCGGCTGGAGTCCTCAGGAATATCCCGGGGACTCCAGATCCATTCCGGCTTGCCGGAGGCAAAGGCGGCGGGCAGCAGTGAAGCGGCAGGGATGCCGGTCATACGGGCTGTGAAGTGGACGCGGCATCAGGGTTGTTGGCGACGGCCAAATCGCACACCGCCTTGACTGGCGGGTGCAGATCAAGGACGAAGCGCATGCAGCTGCCGGATTCCCTCAGGCGATGGTTGGCCAGGTCGATCTCGTCGCTGGTGGCTTCGAGGACGCGATAGCCATCGAGCACCGTGCCGGTGAGGCGGTGCATCAGCCTGAAGGACGCCATGGGTGAGAAGCGATTCCAGGCCCAGGGTGGGAGGCGCTGGAATCGACTTCACGCGGTCTTCACACGGCGGGATCGGCCGCGGCAAGAAGCCTGAGATCGGCGTCATAGCCTTCGATCTCGCCGCTGATCGCCGCGCTGGTCAGCAGGCAGCCAGCGCTGCGGAAGCGCTGCTTGATCTGAGTCAGCTGGGCGTGGAGGCCGGCGGGTTCCTTGGCGATCCGGTTGGTGTTGGCGGCGGAGCAGGCCGCCACCCAGCGGCTGCCGACGGCGATGTCCAGTTCGATGAAGACGCCACGGCCCTTGCCGGGCTTGACGGTGAAGCGGGCGTAGTCGCAGAGGGCGAGGATGTCGTCATCGCTCTCGCTGATCGCCAGCAGGCCGCCGACGAGGGAGCGGGCGGGGCTGGTGACGTAGAGCTCACCGGCTGCCGTGCGGTTGACGGCATTGATGTTGAGCTCGGCCATCTGGCCCTCCTGTTCCATGAAGGCCAGACGCAGGCGCTGGTCGTAGCCGTCGCCCCAGCCGGCCTTGCTGATGGAGAGCAGCAGGTCGATCGGTGCGCCGGCGACGACGGCGGAACCGGTGCCGGCCTTGGTCTTGCCGCCATCGCGGCTGGCAAACCACTGGCTCTTGTCGGAGAAGTCGATCTTGTAGCTGACGGCGGGCTCGCTGGTGTTGACGGCAGGGGCGTGGAGGTCGGGCAGCAGCACGGCACTGCTGGCTTCAGCACTGCTGGCTTCAGCGGTGCTCGTGATGGTGCTGTCGGTGATCACCTCGCTGGTGATGGTCTCAACCGCGATGTCGAGGGTGGTCTGGTTGTCTACGGCTTTGGTCTTGCGGGTCATGGGGTCTTGGGCACAGGTGCCTGCTGGATTGCAGGACCAGTGGCCCAAGGCCCCCGGCCGCCAGGGGCGGTTGCGGAGACCAGGGGCTGAGGCGCTCAGGCGGTGGTGCCGGAGTAGCGGTGCTCAGGCGGCAGCAGGGTGTTGGTGTCGTACTGGTCGTGGATGGCCTTGAAGCTCCAGCGCCTGCCGGTGTGGTCCTTCAGCCAGGTCTGGACGGCCTGGTAGTCGCTGGGGTCCTTGCCTTGGGCGAGGTAGATGCGAACGAGCAGGCGGTCCTTGTTGCCGCCGCGGCGCTTGAGCAGATACGCGGCGTAGTTGGCGTGCTGGCGGTAGGACTTGATGCGGCTGGAGTTGGGATAGAAGATGTATTCGATCCAGGTGTCGTCGCTTTGCTCGCCCTGGGCGGGCCAGCCGTTGGGGGTGTCAAGGTTCACGGGATGCCCTCAGGTGATCGATGCGGTCGTCGTAGCAGCCATCGCAGAGATGGACGTGTTGGTCAGGGCGGTATTCGGCGCCCTGGGGCCAGTCCGCCAGCCATTGCTGGCGGGTGTCGCCGTGGACGGCAATGCAGTCGTGGCAGGCCTCGAGGTCGTAGTAGACGCTCATTCGCCCTCCGGCTTGGAGGCGAGCATCTGCTGGGCGAGCTCTTCGGCTTGTTGTTTGATCTGCCGTTTCATGTCGTCAGCGAAGACGGCGTGAAACAGCTGCTCGAACAGGCGGCTTGCGGAGCGCGCTTCGTTGCGAGCAACGACTTGTTCGTCGTCGACCAGCTGCTGGAAGCGTCTGTTCATATCAGAGCGCAGAAGGTCGAACTGATCCTGGACGACGCTTTTCAGTTCGCTGCGGATCAGATCCTTGATGTAGTTGTTGTCAATGCGACGACCGATGATGTCGGCGAGTCGCTCAATGGCTCGCTCTGCATCGGGGTTGCGGTGCAAGTCATTGGCAACCGCAACGCTGAGCCTGTAGTAATTGAGATTCTCAGCGGCTTTGATGCTAATCCTGTTGAGCTGTTCTTCGGTGACATCCAGGTTCCTGAGCTGCTCAGTCGCCTGTTGCAAGATGGAGGTATAACCATCGATCAGGGCATCAAGGCGGAACAGGTTGCCGCTGATGTCAATGGTGCCGTCGGCCTGGATCGTGGCGGTGGTGCTGGGTGCAGTGGTCATTGGAGGAAGATCAGGAGAAAGTGGACTTGAAACTGCGGCCGTTGAAGAACACGCTGCTGCTGGTGGCAGGCAGCGCGTCATCCAGCAGGTTCTGGATCACGGCCAGGGTCTGCGCTGCAGCCAGCGCGTTCGCCGTCAGCAACTGAGGTGCGGATGGGGCCTGGTTGGCGCAGCTGCCGGCGCGGGGCACGGCATCCTGCGGGTGCTCGATGTTCGGAAACACCAGCGCCGGGTTGATGCCGTACTGGCGATCACCGTCCTGGCCGAACCAGAGCACCTGGCCCTTGATCGCCGCGGCCGGGTCGTCGGCGCTGCTGTTGCCGGGCGTGACGAAGAAGAAGTCACGGCCGGCAGCGAGCAGCACCTCGATGCAGAGGGCGCGGGTGGCGTCGTTGTCGACGGCCGCCACCAGCAGCAGCGGCCCGCCGCCTGAGCGGACGAGCCGCGTGAGCAGCGGGCGATCGGCGAAGGCATCGACGGGGATGACGGCAAGACCCTGGAGGGCGCAGAGGTCACGGATCCAGGCGGCCTTGTTCAGGCCCACCTGGGCGTCACCGATGTGTTGACGCTGGCGGTTGTGTTCCTCGAAGACATCGCCATCGACGACGGTGATGTCCTGGTCACTGGCCGCGGCGGGGTGGTAGCGGAGCAGCCGTGCGAGGGATGGGATCAGCAGGCCGCCAGTACCGCCGGCGCCGAGGATGATGGTGCGGGAGAGTCGCATGGGGGGAATGCAGTGGATTGGAGTTGGCCGAGCAGCAGGCCGCGGCCGTCGTAGTCCTCGTTTTCGAGGGTCTTGGGGTCATTGACCAGCAGCCAGCTGCGGCCATTGACGAGCGGATCGGTGAGGTAGGCGTTGACGGTGGTGCCGTCCTCGAAGGTGTGGCTGGTGCTGGTGAGGCCGAGGGCGATCAGGCCGTCGGTGGCTGCAGCGCCACTGGCGGTGAGCAGCAGGAACGCTGCGGGCGTCTCAGCGACTGTGGCAATCAGCAGGGCGTCGTAGCCAGGGCCGACCAGCGATCCGGTGACGGGATGCTGGGGCTTTTGGCTGCGGGCCTGGCTGATGTTGGCCTTGAAGCTGCTCACGGGCAGCAGGTCCTCATTGGCGCCGGTGTCGCTGTAGGTGGCGACGGCCTCCGGCAATGAGCGCGGTGTGCTGTTCTCATTGCCCCAGCAGACGGATTCGTTGCTGTGGACATTGATGGCTGTGAGGCGGTCAGTGGCGCGCCAGATGCCGGTGTCACAGGAGACGTCTTGCACCCAGGCGTTGATCTCAAACAGCGTGAAGGACCTGGGCGACAGGTTGACGGCAAAGGCCATCGGCGGCAGGGAGAAGTCCTCGCCATCGCCGTAGCTGTCACTGGGCTTGGAATGGCCAGCTGCGCAGGGCCAGCTGACGCAGAACAGCCCATCGGTGTAGCAGGGGCACTGTGAGCGCACCCTGCAGCTGATGACGATGTTGCCGTCCTCGTCTTCAATGTCGTGTTCGCTGCACTCACCGCTCTGCTCCTCGAAGTAGTAGCTGCAGTGGTTGCAGTTGTCTTCGATGAACGCTTCTTCGTAGTCTTGTGAGCTTTCGACTTCGCAGACGCCGAAGGCATCTGGCATCCACGCTGTGACGCGGATTTTGGTGTAACTGTTGTGGGTGTGGTAGCTACCACTGGCCAGCTGGTAGTCCTTGGGCAGTGGTTGGATGAGCAGTGACGGTGCTGTCAGTGGGTTCAGATACGTCATCGGAAAGAACGCAGGTGGTGTCGTCGAGCAGTTGACGCAGGTCAGCCATCAGCCAGTCGATGCCTTCGTTGTCGCCATCGAAGAGGCAGTCGTTGATGGCATCGCTGAACAGGCGGCGAATCAGAGAGGCGGTCTCGATCGGGCCTTCGGCATGGAACAGGGGTTCCTGGCCGGCGCCCCAGCCCCAGTCGGCTTGATCCAGCAGGTCGTGCTGGTGTTTGCCGCTGCGGCTGCGGGGTGTGGAGTAGCCGTTGCCGGCGTTGGGATCGGTGAAGCCACCCTTGCCGCTGCTGGCCTGGCTGGTGGCGCGCATGGCGGCCCAGCCAAGGGCAGAGGGTGCGCCGAGCGATACGGCGTTGAGTGCATCAGGGTGGAAGCTGATGGTTTGCGGGGTGGTGTCGATCACGGCCTCGTGATCGATCAGGAAGCGGCGTTTGTTGGCAGTGATGGATGCCGCAAGCGTGTACTTGCGGGTGGTGGTGTTGATACTGCCAACGACGATGTGAAGGCCAGGGTCACCGAGTTCATACTTGTCATCGGTGCCAGAGAAGAAACTGGCCATGGTGTTATGGGAATGGGAACTTCCGCATGGCACCCAGCCAGGAGGTGGGTAACTGGCCACGACTTCGCCGGTTTCGATGTCAATCGCTTGGTCAAAGCTCTCGACACGCACTGATGCCCCGTCCACTTCCTGGACGGGGATGAGGATGCGCCACTGGGACTTGTCGTCTTCGTGGCGCAGCAGCCGGCAGCTGACTTCGCTGGTGCTTCGCACGGTGCCGGCGAAGTGGAAGCAGAGCTGGACCCAGCGGCTCCAGAGTTCTGCGGGGATAGGGGCGATGCCGTCTGCGAGCTCGAAGCTCTTGAGGGCATCGTCCTCCAGAACGGCGTTGGCCGTGGGATCTGGGCATGGACGTAAAAAAGCGCCCCAAGAATTGGAGCGCAGTTGGAAGCATCCATCGCGCGCGGTGCGGATGATGTCAGACATCGGAGGAGTCTCAGGTGATGAATCAGTTGTTGCCCTTCGATTCCGAAGTCACAGAGCCGCGGTACACAGTGCCGAGTGTCACGGTGGTGTCGCGGCTGACGATCTGGCCGGCGGCGACGAAGCGGTTGATGCGGTTCACATCACCCAGGTCAGCGCCGTAATCCTCGAAGAGCTCTTCGACGGTGCGGCCTTCGGCGTCATCGGCGCTGATGGTGATGGCCTCCTCGTTCAGCTGGATCACGACGGGCAGCTTCTCGGTGGCGCCAGGCAGTTGCTTGCCTGCGTCGCTGTTGTTGTCGTTGTTGTTGGACTGAGGGGCGCTGAAGGTGAAGTTGAAGAGGGCCATGGTGCTTTCTGTCTTGGGAATGAATCAATCACGCGCTGCTGTATTGCAGGCGCATAAAACCAAGGCCCCCGGGGAGGGGTGCCAGTTCTCGCCCTCCGGGTGCGGAGGGCAGGTTTGGCACCCTGATTGAGGGCCTGAAGCGCTGATCAGATGGACTCCATGTCCACCTGAACCAGCAGGGCATAGGCACTGCTGAGGTAGCCCTCATCGATCGCCCAGTGGTGGGCTTCGTCGTGCATGCCGCCGTCGATCAGTTCGTGGGCCATGTAGCAGTGGAACCCCGCGAGGGCGCGGAGACTGGCCATGGCCTCGATCTTCAGCAATGAGATAGGCGAGGCACCGGTCTCCTGGCCGTTGAGGAGCCGTTGGCGGTACGCCTCCCAGTCGGCGGAGAGCTGCTCGGTGAGGGCATCCGAGCGCTCGGTCACCGCCAGCTGGTGGCGGGCTTCCGCGAAGTGCAGATGCAGATCTTCGTGGCTGGGGTTGAGGTCAGGGTTGGAGTTGGCCATAGGCAGGGGATCGGGATTCGAGGGAGTTGAGTCGGGGTTCATTGGCAAGGACGATGGCGGCGATGGCGCAGGCCGCGGCAACGAAGGCGAAAAGGCGCACGGGGACTGGGGTTCTGCTGGTGTGGAGTGTGGTGGATGCGGGGAGCATAGGGGTGCATGCACCCCACTTCAGTTACACAGGCACAGAAGTTGAGGAGTCGCCGGCGGCAGGGGCCTTGGCGTCCCAGACGGAGCGGTCGTAGGACGCCCAGAACCGCTGCTGTTCGCCAGGGTTCTGGAGGCGCTCCAGGTCCTTGGTCAGGCACCGGCGGATCTGGTGGCAGATGGCCTGGCCGATGGACTGCGACCAGCCGTTGTGTTCACACGACTGGTACTCGTAGCCATCGAGGAGGCTGACGAGCCAGCCGGTGCGGTTGTGGAGCACCGCGCGCCGGGCGTGGGGGTCAGGGCTGTAGCTGTAGCCCTCGGCGCTGCGGTACTCGAGCTCACCGGGGTAGCGGGCCTCGAGGGAGGCCTGGTTTTCAGCGAGCAGCAGCTCGTAGACCACCAGCGCTGGGTCGCGGCCGGTAGTCAGCTGTGTGCCTTTGATGCAGGCGTCAGACCAGGGCATGCCAGGGCTGCCGTGGTAGATGGCGCGGGTGATCTCGGCGTCGGGCTTGCCGAAGCGATCGCGCATGATGCTCTCGTGCCAGTAGGTGGCAAGGGCCGAGAGGGTGTCAGAGGAGCAGAGGTAGGCGGACATGGGCTGCCGTGTGGGGCAGCAACCAAAGGCCCCCGGGGAGGGGGCTAGGGCTGACTACTGTCTGAATCCTCTAGCGACTAGACCGTCAAGCTCGAATGCAACATTGTGGGCTCCTGCCCAGTTGTTGCATTCAGTGCACATCGGGATGATGTTGTCGATTGTCGCTGTCCTGGTTGGATCAAGATGGCCTTTGTCGTAGTGCTTGAACTTGCGACCGCACACGGCACAGCCGTGGCTGCTGTAGCGAAGCAGGAGCTCGCTCCAGTCTGCGGCGCCAGTTCTACCCATGCGGGTCAGGCGTCCATTGATTAGCCAAAGAGGATTTGGGGAAGTTACGTTGACAAGCTTGAGCTCGCTTGACTTCAAGGAGGAGTCGGCGATCATCCTTGTAGCACGCTTGCTACCGCTGACGATGTACCAGCCTTTGGCACTGACGTGTCGCAGCTGTTTGTTGTAGTCTTCACCAAACCTCCGGTAGAACTCGGTAAGGTCGGATTGACCAACGGGTTGATTTAGGTTTTGGTGTAACAGCCAAAGCCCTGGGTACTGAGACGGATCTGGCCATTTCACGCCCAGTGGTTCTAGGTATTGCCTAAAGGCTTTGTCTAGTTCTGTTCCGTCTAGTCCGTATGGCCAGCCTGTTGCAATGCTTGCGCTGGCGAGCAGTGTTGCAGTTGCCATCAGGCCACCTCCACCAGCTGGGGCTGGGCAGGTGCAGCTGTTGTCTGGGCCAGGCGTTGCTCTGCGATGCGGACATAGGTCCGTTCGATTTCAATGCCGACGCATTGGCGGTTGGTGTTGAGGGCAGCGATGGCAGTCGAGCCGGATCCGAGGAATGGATCCAGCACGGTCTGACCTTCGACGGTGAACAGCTTGATCAAGTGCTCAAGCAGGCGGACGGGCTTGACCGTCAGGTGTTCATTGCCGTCGCCCTTCTCGCCTTTGCCGGGCTTGGGGCAGGGCATCAGGTTGCCGGGGAAGCGGCCATCGAGGGTCTGCTTGGTGTCGACCAGGCCGACCTCGTGGGTCAGCCAGTTCTCGACAAAGGTGCCGGCCCGTGGTTTCTGGGCCAGCACCATCGGCTCAATGCAGGGCTTGAGCTGAGGTGTCTTGCGGCCATCCAGCCTGGAGAGGATCAGGCTCCTCTCGGCGGTGGAAAGGTGGCGCATGCGACGGACGAAGTGGTCCTGGGAGAAGGCCTTGGCCTGGCCTTCGTAGACCCAGCCGAGCATGTCGCGGAGCTCAAAGCCGGCGTCTTCGACGGCGACAGCAAGGCGGCCGTAGAGCCGTGCCTGGGAGAAGATCACGGCAAAGCCGCCGGGCTTGAGGATGCGGATGAGCTCTCTGGCGACGGGCTCCATGAAGGCTTGAAAGTTGCGGCCCTGCTTGGGGTCGAACTTCATGCCAACGGGCATGGAGCCAACGACGCCAGCCCGTGAGGCCTTGCGTTGCAGGCTGGAGTTGTCCCAGTCCTCGCCGAAGCCGTCGATGAAATACGGCGGATCGGTGAGGACCAGATGGACGGATTCGTCGGGGATGTCCTTGAGGACTTTGAGGGCGTCGCCGTGGTGGATGGTTGTGGCGGAGTCCATTGGGTTGCTGTTGGGAGCAACCCGTTTGGGGCCCCCAGTGTCAGGGGCCCAGAGGGTATGGACTTAGGTGGTCAGGGCTTGCCGCCAAGTTCAGGCGGGTGCTGGCGCCAGCGCCAGTCGAGAGTGATGAGATCACCGAAGGTCTCGAACTCCCGCCGGTAGCGGGGCGTGCCCCAGCAGTGCTGGTTGGCGCGGCGGAAGGCGCATTGGGCGGCGTTGTCAGCCCAGTCGTGGTTGGTCATGGGGAGGCGTTGAGGTGTGTCAGCAGCAAAAAGCCCCCGGCACTGGTGTGCGCGGGGGCTGTGGTGCTGAATGGCTCCGGTGGAACCGTAGTCCAGACTGGTCAGTCGTAGATGGTGCTTCGGTGTCCGATGCGGATGACGAGCACGACCAGGCGTTGCTGCTGGATTTCGCAGAGGATGCGGTAGTCGCCGACGCGGTAGCGCCAGGCGCCAGCGAGATCGCCGGTGAGTGGCTTGCCTCGCTGGGTGGGGTATGCGGTCTCCTTGGCAAGCGCTTCAAGGTAGTGCTTGATGCGTTGCTGGACGGAACGATCTAGTTGCGCAAGTTGCTTGCGCGTGTCTTTGTGGTATTCAATCGTCCAGTCCAAGTTCCCTCCAGATTTCGTGGTGAGGGATCGCGGGCTCTCCACTGGCGTGGAACTTGGCTATGGCCTCCTGGGCGACGAGGGCGTCGTCGAGGTCTTCGAGGCCCTCTTCGAGGATCTGGCGGAGGATGGCGTCCTTGCTGCGGCCGGTCTTGTCGGCGAGCTGCGTGAGGAGTGCTTCTTCGCTTGAGCGGAGCTGGATGGTTGTTGTCTGAGGGGTGGTGGTCATCGCTGGTGTTGCCTGTGTTATGAGGCTAGGGCAGGTCCTGGTTCAGTCGTAGATGGTGCTTCGGTGTCCGATGCGGATGACGAGCACCACCAGGCGGTCCTGCTGGAGGTCGCTTTTGCGGCGTATTCAACCGTCCAGTCCAAGCTCTCTCATCAGCGTGTCGTGGGGGATGGCGGCTTCGCCGCTGGCCTTGAAATCGGCCAGGGCCTGCTCGCCGAGGTAGATGTCCTCGAGGTCTTCGAGGTTGTCCTCGATCAGGCGGCGGAGGTAGAAGGCCTTGGTGCGGCCTGTCTTTGCAGCGAGCTGATCAAGGCGTGCTTCGGCGTCGGGGCTGAGGCGGATGGTGGTAGGCATTGGAGCTGTAGTCGGTGTAGTCACGCTAGGGCAGGTCCTGGTTCACTGGAAGCTGTCGTCCGCCTGGTGCTGCGCGGCCTCGATGCGTCGCCGGCGGTGTTCGCGGCGTCGGCATTCGTTGGCGAAGCGCAGGTGCAGCGGTTGCTGCGCGGGCGGCCGCGGCGGGCGGAGGCGTGTGACGAGCCAGATGGCGAAGCCAAGCAGGAACCAGAACAGGCGCAGGGCAGACATGGAAGATCAGGCGGGTGAGGTGGCAGCGGCGCCCCTGGCGGTGCGCTTGCGGCTGGGCTTGGCAGCGGGCTTGGGGAGCTTGCTGCGCGTGGTGCGGGCAGGTTCGGGTTCGGGCAGTGCCTCTTGAGGCGATGCCTCTTGAGGCTGTGCCTCTTGAGGCTGTGCCTCTTGTGGTGCATCGGTGAGTGGCGAAGCCGGCTGAGGCTGTGCCTCTTGTGGATCACCGTTGCTGGTTTGGTGAACGACAAGCCGTGCCTTGAGGGCAGCGAGCCGTTGCTGATGCCAGTCCGGTTCACGGAACTGGGCAGTGAAGCGGCTGAGCTGGTCTTTGGTCTGATGCAGCCAGCAGCCAAGGGCGTAGCCGGCGGCATAGGAGAAGGCGATGGCGATCGCCAGGCCGCGGCAGAGGCGTTCAGCGTCGTGGCCGTAGTTCCGCTGTGCGGCGGCACTGCAGAAGGCCTTGAGCTGTTGGCTGCGGTCTGGGGTGGTGGGTGCGTGTGGCGTCATGGTCGTGGGAGGGAAATGGTGGAGATGAATGAAGGGTGTGAGCCAGGCCGTGGAATGCAGAGTCATCACGGCAGGGCCAGAAACCCAGGGCCCCCGGGGAGGGGCAATGCCCCGAGAGGCAATGCCTCGCCCGGGGGAGGGTTCATACCCTCTGGCGAGAGGGTGATGAGTTGATGAATCGAATGGCTGGGGTAGCGCTGGCAAGCGCCGGTATTGGCGGCCTTGGCGGCCTGGCCATTCACGCCAGTGGCGGGTTCATCAGCAAGCAGGCGGAACTGGAGTCCTATACCAAGAAGGGCATGATGCCGCCTCCTGAGTTGGTGGAGGCGGCAAAGCAGGAGCAGATGGCGATGATGGGCTACGCCGGCACGATGATGATGTGATCAGTCGCTCTCGAAGGCGCGCTTGGCTCCCTGCATCTCCAGTCGCTCAAGGAGCGAGTCGATGCAGTGGCCGGTGACATTGGTGTCGCCGGGAAAGTAGGGGCGCACCTCGAGGAGGCGCTGGTAGATGTCGCTGAGGAAGTCCTGGGGGTAGCTGATGTAGTCAGAGAGATCGTCGTGTGGGGCGGGGTGGAAGGGCATAGGGGATTAGGCGTCAGAGGGGATGAGTTCGGCGAATTGCAGCTGGTTGCCCCGCTGCTGGTAGGCGCAGATGCGCAGGCCGCGGCCGCGTGCCAGATCGAAGCCATAGGCATCGAAGTCACGGCGGGCGATGCGGCAGGACCAGTTGCCGAGGGGTTCGACATCGTCAGTTTCCTGGAGGAAGGCGATGTAGTTCTTGCCGTCTGGGCTGATGCCATAGAGCGGCAAGCAGTCCATGTGGTCTTGGTCGCCAACGACGAGGTCGGGGCTGGGACCGTCGAAGGGACGGTTGAGGTCGAAGGAAGGCAAGGCCTTACTGCGTGGGCAGTAGCCAATGGCCCCCGAGTGATGGGGGCCTGGTGTGGTCAGCGGAGCAGTTGCACTGCTGCTGGACCGTGGATGGCTTCAAGCTCGATGACGACTTGATAGGCCGTCATCAGAGAGAGGCAGCAGAGGAAGGGGATGGAGTGGATGTAGATGGTGCACATGATCCGAAGCGCTGAGAGCAGCAGCTCAGGGCCCCCGGGGAGGGCCATACCCTGCAATGCAAGGGAATGAGCTGGCGGATCAATGCGCAAGGCGGCAGAGCCGGGGATGGTGGAGCGGATCGCCAGCTTCCTGGGGGATAACGCGCTGACGCGCAGCTGGGCGGAGACGGTGGACCGGCATGTGATCACGCCGGTCGAGCTCCAGTTTGTGAAGGAGATGCCAGATAGGGACCGTTTTCGTGCAATGGCATCAAGGTTGATGGCGGATGGCGGTCGATTGAACGAGCAAGGCCTTGAGTTTGTGGATGCTGTGCGTCATGGGCATGGCGACACGCCTGAGACGCGCCAAGCAATGCTTGGCTTGTTCAAGCAGGACGTGGACCAGCCTCACTCAGAGGATGTTTCCTTGCGGCTTCTTGGGGATCTGGCATTAAAGGCAGAAGGTGAGGGTCTGAGGAAGGGGTTGGATGTGCTCGCGCCTCGTGATGGAAGGAATGGATATACGGAAGTGGGTCGTCAGATGAGGCAGTGGGGCCTGGGATCGCCTGTTGCGGCCTATTCCGCAGTGACCGCAGGCGGTGCAATGGGAACGGCCGCGGCGATTGAGGCCTATGACTGGTGGGTGGCGCAGCAGCAGCAAGAGCAGAAGGATGCTCAGCTGCCGCTGCAGTAAATGAACGCCATGAGTGCGCGAGTGCGATGGTGCAAATGAAAGAACGCCCCCGAGGGGGCGTTGGTCAGCGTTTGGTTGCTATCAGCCGAGCAGAGCGGCGAGAGCCTTGGAGGCTTCGTCGCGATCGCTCGTGCCCAGGTCGGGCCTGGTTTCGTCGGAAGCACGGAGGTAGAAGCCGACAGCACCACGCTGGGTGGTGAACTTGCCGTCTTGCTTGTCCTGTTTGACGAAGCCGATTTCGGCGCCGAGGCCGCCGAGGGGAGCTTGCTGGGCGTAGATGCCGAAGCCTTCATCGCCATCGGCGAGGCTTTGGACACGGGTGGTGTCGTT
>Ga0315906_10001354_pt1 | contig 36540 bp, 32 predicted proteins | sample LakEriMetagenome_4_FD_203526 | JGI IMG/M metagenome (GOLD analysis project Ga0315906, IMG submission 203526) | Freshwater fungal communities from buoy surface, Lake Erie, Ohio, United States - Buoy 2 MA122 | ecosystem: Environmental > Aquatic > Freshwater > Lake > Lake biofilm | place: USA... | reverse complement strand
ATGCGCTGCTCATTTGGGATCATGTGTTTGGCACGTTCAAGAGCGAAGCTGGCTTTGATGAAAGCAAGGCAATTGGCTTGTTTTCGTCGTCGAAGGCGCACTACCCTTCAACGAGCTCTTACCTTGCGCAGTTGTTCTCCATGTTCCGGCCACCATGCTGCCGTGCATAACAATTCATTCCAGCGGACGGCTTGCAGCCGCCGCTGAATTCAAACGTTGGATATAACATGCAACCGTTCCCTAGCGCGCTGGAAGAGGACATTGAGAGTCTCGTGGCCAGTGGTGATGCGTTGGCTCACGAGTTGAGGTACGAAGAGGCGCTCTCCCGCTATAAGGAGGCGTGGTCTCTGATTCCTGAGCCCAAGGACGAGTGGGAAGCCAGCAGGCGGGTGCTTGCGGCCATTGGGGACACGCACTTCCTGACTGGAGCTTTCGAGACAGCCGTTGAAGCTCTCAGCGAGGCGTTGCTATGCCCAGGCGGGCTTGGCGATGGTTTCATCCATCTTCGAATCGGTCAGTGCGAGTTCGAGCTGGGAGATCTCGACTTTGCTGCGGAGCACCTGATTCAGGCGTACGAACGCGAGGGCGATGACATCTTTCAGGATGAAGACCCAAAGTACATAGAGTTCGTTCTGAAACGAACGAAGTCACTGCTACCGGAGCAGTGGTGAGGTCCAACCCGGCGTTCGAGCGTACCGACACCATCGTCACCCCGCGAGCTAGGACTCCGATATTCTCCGTCCTGCCGGCCGCCGCTGGCTCCGTCCGCTCAACTCTGCGTTGTAGCGTAACGTAGCGTTCGACCCATGCGAGTTTGATATTTTATAATCGGCTCACCGACGTCACGCGAGTTCGCGGTACGATTGGGTTTTTCTACAGCTTCGTTAGGCTGCAACTAATATGAATACTCCCGTCCCCGGTATTGAGCTGAGGCAACATAAACGCAGGCACCTCCATACTACAGCCCATGTCGCGCTACCGGATAGTCAGGTTGTTGAGGTTCGTACTACTGATATTAGCGCGGGGGGGCTTGCTATTATTGGAGCAATAAATCCAAAAGTCGGGGAGACACTCTTTATTCGCTTTGGTATTCCAGTGAAGTCCGGAGGAAGAACAACGGTTCAAGCAACGGTGAAAGTTGCCCATAGTATTTATGGTACCGCTGAACGAAATTTCAAAATAGGCCTGCGATTTCTGAAGTTGGAGCCTGAGGCTGTATCGTCAATCGCCCAATATGTAGGATAGTGGCGTTCGCCCGTCGAGACGCGCAATGCTGGCATTACTCGCGCGTTCAGCTTAACCTGCTACTTAACCGGACCCGGCTTAGGCAGGCTGCTTGATAGCCTCCTTGTATAGTGAGATCAACCTTTTCTCTTGTCATGAATTCCAATCCCCTTCGACCGTGCTGGATCGTCCTCATCTTGCCTCTGGTGCTTGGAATTGCCTTCTACGAGAGTCTATCCGCACGCGGATAGATCGATCAGCTGATTGAGGCAGGTCCCCCGTCAATTCGAACCAGCACTTCGATACCAAACTGGCTCTTCAGCTCCCATCGGACATCCTGTCAGTCCCGCAGCGTAAAGTGCATGCGCAATTATCTTGTGCGTTTCTCACAGATAAGCTTTCGGGTCGTCTGCGAGAAACGCCGGTTTGATCGTACGCGTGACTTCTATCGCGTTACTGCGGCTGGGATGGTGTGGCTGCCAATGAGTTCAGCGGTGCCAACAGCGACTCCACATCGGCCAGCGTGATGCCGGTCAGTGCGCTACCCCCGCCCTCTAGCAATGCCGCGGCTAACTCGCGTTTGCGTGCCAACAGCGTCATCATGCGCTCCTCCAGCGTACCTTGCGTCACAAGACGGGTCACAAACACCGGCTTGGTTTGGCCGATGCGGTGCGCGCGGGCAGTGGCTTGCGCTTCCACCGCCGGGTTCCACCACGGGTCGTAGTGAATGACAGTATCCGCAGCGGTGAGGTTCAGACCAACGCCGCCGGCTTTGAGGCTCAACAAAAATACCCGTACGGCACCAGACTGAAATTGGTTAATCGGCGTTTCGCGGTCGACGGTCTCGCCGGTCAACGTGACAAATTCAATACCCTGTGCGGTTAGCCCCTCGGCGATCAGCGCCAACATACTCGTGAATTGCGAGAACACGAGAATTTGCCGACCTTCCTCGAGCAATTCCGGCATGTGTCCCATCAGCCACTCGAGTTTCGCCGACCCAGCACCGCTGAAGCGTTTGTTCGCCGAAGGTAAATTCACCAAGCGTGGATCGCAACAAACCTGGCGCAGCTTGAGCAGCGCATCGAGGATATGAATGGTGCTTTGTTTTAAGCCTTTTTTGTCGATCACTTTGCGGATGTCGTCGTGAATCGCGGTACGCAGACTCTCGTACAAATCGGCTTGCAGCGGCTGTAGCTCAATCCAGCGAGTGTATTCGGTTTTTTCGGGCAAATCCGCGAGCACTTGTTCGCGCGTGCGGCGGAGCATAAATGGCCGTATGCGAGCGCGTAACTTTTGCATCTGCTCGGTCGCTGCACGCAGTTCAATCGGATGGCGAAACACACGGTTAAAGGTTTCTAAATCACCGAGCAAACCGGGTAGCAGCAGATTAAACAGCGCCCACAATTCGCCGAGATGATTTTCCATCGGCGTGCCGGTTAGCGCGAGCCGCAGTTCGGCGGACAACGACTGCGCCGCTTGATAGGTTTTGGCCTTGGCGTTCTTGATGGTTTGTGCCTCGTCAAACACCACCACATCCCATTTGATTTCGCTGAGGCGCTTTTCATCACGCTGCAAGATTGGATAGCTGGTCAGCACCAGATCCGCATTCGCCATGGCAGCATCATCGAGTAGACGCGACGCGCCGTAGTGAGAGATGACGCGAAGGGTTGGCGCGAAGCGGCGGATTTCGGCTAACCAATTCACCGTGACCGAGGTTGGCGCGACAATCAAGCTTGGCCTGCGGTTGGCTGATGCTGACTGTGCGCGCTGGTGCAAGAACGCGAGCGTCTGCACGGTTTTGCCGAGCCCCATGTCGTCGGCCAACACGCCAGCCATTGATAACGCGCGCAAGTGGCTCAGCCATGCGAGCCCGTGCAATTGATAGGCACGCAAGCTTGCTTGAAATGCCGGGTGCGGTGTGGTGGCAGTGAGTATCGCGCCTTCGGCGATGGCCGCCCGCATATTCAGCCAGCGCGGATCGTCGCGCCCGAGGTAACGTACCGCCGCAGGCGGGAGGTCGGCTACCATCGCCGCCTGCAATCCAGAGATTGGGGTGAGCTCACCGCCGCGAAACCAGTCAAACACCGGGGCCAGTAAGGCGTGTACACGCTCTCCCGGCAGCCGTACCACGATGGCAGCGTGCTTTCCCTTTTTCGGCGGCACCGACAACAATACGGTCGGCACGCTCGGCAGCGCCGCGAGCCATGCCTCCGGGTCGTGTTGCGCGCCGATCAGCTTTGCCAGTGCCGGGGCCAGGTCTACGCGTTCGCCATTGACGTTAACACCCAATGCAATGCGATACCAGCCATTTTCCGGCGCGGCGGCTAGCTCCAGTTCTGGTGTGGGAATGTCTTCAAGCGATAGCGGAAACGATGGGTCAATTTCGATCGCAAAACCTGCGGCCTGCGCGTCGGCCAAGACTTCGGTGCCTTTGCCCGCCCAATCGTGGGACGGTAGCATCCATAACGATTGTGAGGTCAGATTGCCGTCGAGCGCGGCGTGCGCAATGCTGTACTCCACCTGTAGGGCGCGCAGCAATTGTGTTGGTAGCCTGCGCTGCCAATCGGTTTCTGCACGTACGTTGCGCAGGCGCGTGGCCTGTACCAAGTTACCCAATTTTTCAATTTCTACCGCAGTACTGAAGCCCTGTGCCTCGGCGGGGCGACGTTCGCCGTCGTAGTCGAATAGTAGTTGTACGGCGGGAAAGATGCGCGGTTCTACAGTTGTTTTGCGTCCCCAGACCTTTACGGCATCGTATTCAATCAGCACAAAACTAAGCACGGCTTTGGGGATGAGAAGTCGCGCGGCATTGGCCGTCGGCACGGGCGGCACGTTTACGGCGTCGGGTAAGGCTTCAATGGCGTCGCGCACGTAGGCCCAAGCCAAGTCGTCGTCGGGCTTGATCGCCGGCAGGGCGGTGAGGCGTATCAATGTCGGGGTACTGATCGCAACACTCACCGGCACTAACCGGTGCTGCGGCAGATCAAGCGCGTAGGGCGGATCGCTGGCAATTAGTACGACGGGCATACCTTCGATGCTGGCAGCAAGCCGCATCTTGTTCGCGGGATCGGCATCATTGGCGCGCCACGTCAGCGAGGCGGCTCGTGGCTCGCCGAATACCAGCGCTTCGCGCAGGCTGCGTTCTGAGGGGAGTGCGGATTTAGACAGGGCCGCCGCGAGCGAACTGTGGCGTAGTGCATACAAGCGGCCGGTTTGCTGCACCATTTGCAGCAGTTGATATCCTTGTACGCCGTTGATTCGCGTCGATAAGTTGCCATAGGCGTATTCGCGTTTAGTAGCCATCAGTGTCAGGACGGCAATATCGTTTTCATCGGCATAACTTGGCAGATCGCGCCCAGTACCCAGCCAGGCGGTCGTGGCGTATTCGCCCGTCAACTCGGGTTCGCTGCCGTCGGGGCGTCGCCGTCCGCGCAGCGCGTGTAACACACCATCATCAGTCAGCAGGTAAAAGATACAAGGCTTACGCGTGGTGGGCGAGGGCTTTTTCTTGGCGGATGGTGCGGCGCCGCCGGTGCCACTACCGGTACCGACACGAATGGTGGTCTCAAGCCAAGATGCCAACGGCGCAGGCAGGCCAGTCTTTTGGGTAACGGGCTTGGGAATCTCCACTTCCTTCGGCGGCTTTCGCGTCGATGTATTCCTTGGACTGCCGGTGCCGCTTGTTGGTGTTCCCTTCTCGGCATGTGATGCTGGAGGCGCGGCAGTTAGCCGTCGGTCCTCGATGGCGGTAATCGACGCAAACGCTGGCCCGCCATCCTCTAAGCCCCATTTACCGACCCAGCGCATAAGCAGCGCAGCAGCGTGTTTGCAGTTGTTCCCGACCGGGCAGCTACAGTCGGCATCGAGCACAGTGAACTCGCCATCATCAAGGCTCACCACAACTTCGATATCGGTCGCGTAGGGCTCGTCAGCCGAGCCCTGCACTTCGCCATGGACGTGCCAAACATCTTCGTCGACCTCATCTGCCGCCAGCCACAAAATATCGTGTTTGTCGCGTTCGATACCGAAGGCGCGTGCAGTGGTCGTGTTGCCGAACACTTCGCGGATTTCGTTCATCACCACTCGCATGCCGAGGCGATCGGGCTCGTGATTTATTGGCTTGCTTGGCATCGGACAACAATACTATGTGGTGGAGGGGGGAAGCAGAACCGGAAGCAAACATGGGCGCGGCGCAGAAAGAAACACAGGCAGGTCAAATCACCCGTTTGAATCGAGCGCCTATTTTCGGGTATTTCCAGCCAATAATGCTTGAAAATGCCCGCCGAATGGCGAGTTTTTCGGATTAAAACGCGTCGCCCGGCACCCGCACAAAACCCTCCATTAGCACCCGCGCGCTGCGGCTCATCACGGCTTTTTTGACCACCCACTCACCATCCACCTGCGCTGCCTCTGCGCCAACACGCAAGGTGCCGGATGGGTGACCGAAGCGCACTGCTGTCTTGTTACCACCACCGGCGGCAAGATTTACCAACGTGCCGGGAATCGCGGCTGCTGCACCAATCGCCACCGCTGCCGTACCCATCATGGCGTGATGTAGTTTGCCCATCGACATTGCACGCACGAGTAAGTCGACCTCACCCGCACTCACTTTTTTTCCGCTTGACGATACGTAGTCGGTCGGCGCGGCAACAAACGCAATCTTCGGTGTGTGTTGGCGCGTTTTCGCTTCATCGAGCGATTTGATCAAGCCCATCTTCATCGCGCCGTGAGCACGGATGGTTTCAAACATTGACAGCGCTTTTGCGTCGCCATTGATGTGGTCTTGCAACTCTGTGCCGTTGTAACCGATGGCATCCGCGTTAATGAAGATGGTGGGAATGCCGGCGGTGATCATGGTAGCTTTCAGCATTCCTACCTCGGGCACTAACAAATCGTCGACGAGATTGCCGGTCGGGAACATGGCCCCGCTGCCACCTTCCTCTTCTGCAGCCGGGTCCATGAATTCCAGCTGCACCTCGGCGGCGGGGAAGGTCACACCGTCAAGTTCGAAGTCGCCCGTCTCTTGCACCTCGCCGTTGGTGATCGGCACATGAGAGATGATGGTTTTCTGAATATTGGCCTGCCAGATGCGCACAATCGCGATGCCATTTTGCGGGATGCGCGATGGATCGACCAAACCATTGGCCACCGCAAACGGGCCGACCGCCGCGCTGAGGTTGCCACAATTCCCGCTCCAGTCAACAAACGGTTTGTCGATGGCGACTTGCCCAAACAAATAATCCACGTCATGATCTGGTTTGCTGCTTTTGGAGAGGATCACGCTCTTGCTGGTGCTGGAGGTCCCGTTCCCCATGCCGTCGATTTGTTTGCCGTAGGGGTCGGGTGAGCCGATGACACGAAGTAAAAACGCATCTCGTACGGCGCCCGGCACTTGCGTACTCGGGGGGAGGTCAGTGAGTTTGAAGAATGCACCTTTGGAGGTGCCGCCACGCATGTAAACACACGGAACCTTCGTTTGTGGTGCAGTGCTCATGATTCTGGTTACTCTCAAAAAATATCGCCCCGGATTTAGTCCGGGGCCCCAAGTTTAACTTGGTGAAATTAGGCCCCGACTATATGACCGATGTTCGCGCCACGCTGTCCGGGCAGACCGCGTTAGTTGGCTTGTGCTGACGCTAAAAAATCTTTCGCAAATCGCTGCAACACCCCACCGGCCTCATAGACAGAAAGCTCCTCGGCCGTATCGAGTCGGCACAACATCGGCACGTCCACACGTTCGCCAGTCTTGCGATGAATCACTAGGGTTAAGGTCGCACGCGGTGTACGGTCACCAATAACGTCAAACGTTTCAGAGCCATCAATTCCAAGCGTGGTGCGATTGGTGCCGGGCATAAACTCTAGCGGCATCACCCCCATGCCAATCAAGTTGGTGCGGTGAATGCGTTCAAAGCCTTCAGCGGCGATCGCTTCCACGCCGGCGAGGCGCACCCCTTTGGCGGCCCAATCGCGCGACGAGCCCTGGCCGTAATCCGCACCGGCGACGATGATGAGTGGTTGTTTGCGCTGCATATAGGTCTCGATCGCCTCCCACATACGCGTGACCCTGCCCTCTGGCTCAATGCGCGCCAAGGATCCTTTCTTTACCTTTCCATCGACGACGACCATTTCGTTCATCAACGTTGGGTTGGCAAACGTCGCGCGTTGCGCGGTGAGGTGGTCGCCCCGATGGGTGGCATACGAATTGAAGTCCTCTTCCGGTAATCCCATCTTGGACAGGTACTCACCCGCGGCGCTGTTAGCCATGATGGCATTCGATGGCGACAAATGATCCGTGGTGATGTTGTCACCGAGCAGTGCGAGGGGCCGCATCCCTCTCAATGTACGTTCGCCTCCAATCGCACCGTCGCCAGTGGTGTCCCAATACGGTGGACGACGAATGTAGGTGCTTTGTAGGCGCCAATCGTAAAGCGGCGTGACTTTGGCTGCGGAACTTGCACGACCCTCGAACATCGGTATGTAGACCTTGCGGAATTGCTCCGGCTTCACTGCCTTCGCGACAATCGCATCGATCTCTTGATCAGTCGGCCACAAATCTTTCAGCGTGATTGGTTTGCCGTTGCGGTCGATGCCGAAACTGTCACGCTCAATATCAAAACGAATCGTGCCGGCGATGGCGTACGCGACCACTAGTGGCGGCGACGCGAGGAACGCTTGTTTGGCGTAGGGGTGAATACGTCCGTCGAAATTGCGGTTGCCCGATAGAACAGCCGTTGCATACAAATCACGGTCGATGATTTCCTTTTGGATCGCGGGGTCGAGCGCACCGGACATGCCGTTACAGGTCGTGCAGGCGAAGGCGACGATGCCAAAGCCAAGCTTCTCCAACTCCGGCATCAGACCCGCTTCGTCCAAATACAGTGCAACCGTTTTCGATCCAGGGGCGAGGGAAGATTTCACCCACGGCTTGCGCGTCAATCCGGCGCGGTTGGCGTTGCGCGCGAGCAAGCCTGCCGCGATGACGTTGCGGGGATTGGACGTATTCGTGCATGAGGTAATCGCGGCGATAATCACCGCACCATCTGGCATTTGGCCGGGAGTTTCTGTCCAAGGTGCTGCAATGCCTTTGCTGGCAAGGTCAGTGGTCGATACCCGCGCATGAGGATTCGACGGGCCCGCCATGGTTCGCACCACAGTGGAGAGGTCAAACGACAACACGCGTTCGTACACCACATCTTTGAGAGTATTTTGGTCAGCGCCAGACCACAGGCCCGCGACACGCGCATAGGTTTCGACCAACTTCACCTGTTGCTCGTCGCGCCCGGTGAGCTTGAGGTAATCGATGGTTTGCTGATCAATCGCAAACAGGGCGGCGGTTGCACCATACTCCGGCGCCATGTTGGAAATCGTCGCACGGTCACCGAGCGTGAGCGAGGCGGCACCGTCGCCGTAGAACTCCAAATATGCGCCAACCACTTTTGACTTGCGCAAGAACTCGGTCAGCGCGAGAACAATATCGGTCGCGGTAATGCCGGGTTGGCGTTTGCCGGTCAAGTGTACGCCGACAATTTCGGGCAGGCGCATCCACGATGCGCGGCCAAGCATGACGTTTTCAGCCTCAAGGCCACCGACACCAACGGCAATCACACCGAGCGCATCGACGTGCGGCGTGTGGCTATCGGTGCCAATACAGGTATCGGGAAACGCAACGCCGTTTTGCGCGTGAATCACCGGTGACATCTTTTCCAGATTAATCTGGTGCATGATGCCGTTGCCCGCAGGGATCACGTCAACATTGTTGAACGCGTTCTTGGTCCATTCGATGAAATGGAAGCGATCTTCATTGCGCCGATCTTCGATCGCGCGGTTTTTTTCGAACGCGTCCGGATCAAATCCACCGCACTCAACCGCGAGTGAATGGTCAACAATCAATTGCACCGGCACGACTGGATTGACCTTCGCCGGGTCGCCTCCTTGATCGGCGATGGCGTCACGCAGCCCAGCCAGATCCACCAGCGCAGTCTGTCCCAAGATGTCGTGGCACACCACGCGGGCGGGAAACCAAGGGAAATCACGGTCGCGCTTGACTTCAATGATCTGCTTTAAACACTCATCGATGATTGCAGGATCGGCGCGGCGGATGATGTTCTCAGCATGAACGCGCGAGGTATAAGGCAGCCTGGCAAATGCGCCGGGTTTGATGGCATCAACCGCGCCATGAACGTCGAAGTATTCGAGTGCGGAGCCGGCGTGAGTAAAATGTAGGGGTTTGCGATGTGCGGTGTTCATGGTGTTCTGGGTAATGCAGGCAATTGACAGGGAATGGTGCTAGAGCGATACGCCAAAACGCGCCGCGAGCTGGATGGCGGCGAGATACAGCAGCGCCGTAATGCTGCAACACGCGGCGAGGGCTAGCCAGAAATTCATACCGCCACGCAACATGGCTGGCAGGATGAGAAACATCGGCATTGATGGGAGCACGTACCAAAACGTTGCCTCTGCATGGCTGGCAATTTTTGCTGCGTCCTGAGTTTCAACTTGCATCCAGATCATCACAAGAACCGATATCAGCGGTAGCGATACAATCAGAGCCGCCAGCGCGGGAACCCGCTTTGCAAGTTCGCTCGCCGCGGCGATGATCGCCGCCGATACGAGTAGCTTGATCAAAACGAGGTTCATGTGATGTCGATTGACTACTTGCGATCTTTCAGCGGCACAAACTTCATGTCGTCCGGACCGACGTAGTTCGCACTCGGTCGAATGATCTTGTTGTCGATACGCTGCTCAATCACGTGTGCCGCCCAACCCGATGTGCGGCTGATGATGAATAGTGGCGTGAACATCGAGGTCGGCACACCCATCATGTGATACGAGCAGGCGCTGAACCAATCAAGGTTCGGGAACATTTTTTTCTCGCGCCACATGACGGTCTCAAGACGCTCGGCGATATCAAACAGCTTCATATTGCCGGTTTGCTTCGACAAACTGCGTGCCACTTCCTTAATGACCACGTTGCGCGGATCGGACACGGTGTAGACCGGATGGCCGAAGCCGATGATGACTTGCTTTTCCGCGACACGTTTGACGATATCGGCTTCCGCTTCGTCAGGATTGTCATAGCGCGACTGAATGTCAAATGCAGCCTCGTTTGCGCCACCGTGCTTGGGCCCACGCAGCGCACCGATGGCGGCCGTGATCGCAGAGTGCATATCGGACATGGTGCCCGCCACGACACGCGCGGTGAATGTTGATGCATTGAATTCATGCTCGGCGTACAAAACAAGGGAGGTGTGCATCGCGCGGACCCACTCGCGTGAGGGCGGCTTGCCGTGCAACAAGTGCAGGAAGTGGCCGCCAATGGAGTCATCATCAGTTTCGACGTCGATGCGCTTGCCGTTGACCGCAAAGTGATACCAGTACAGCAGCATCCCACCAAACGATGCCATCATGCGGTCGGCGATGTCGCGCGCGCCTTGAATGTTGTGGTCGTCTTTCTCTGGCAAGGTACAGCCAAGCACGGAGCAGGCGGTGCGCAATACGTCCATCGGGTGTGTTGATGCGGGGAGGCATTCGAGCACATCTTGCACCGCCATCGGAATGCCACGCATTGACTTCAGTTTTGTTTTGTAGGCAGCGAGTTCGGCCACATTCGGCAGCTTGCCGTGTACCAAAAGATGCGCAATCTCTTCAAATTCGCAGGTGTTGGCGACATCAAGAATATCGTAACCGCGATAGTGCAAATCATTGCCGGTGAGTCCAACCGTGCAGATAGCGGTATTACCGGCAACCACGCCGGACAGCGCGACGGATTTTTTGACTTTGGGTGCCGCGCTTGCGGCGGCGGTGTTGTCAGAAACGTCAGACATTGCTGCTCCTTACAGTTTTTGCATCAATTCGATGCGATTACCAAACGGGTCCCAAATCGAGCCGCGCTTGAACCCTGCGGGGCCTTTGTCGATGCGGGCTTTGAATCCTTTTGTTCCGGCCTGCGCGAACAACGCGTCGAAGTTATCAACACGCATGGCGGGATGCGCGTGCGGCGATGGCGTGAACGCGACACCGGGATTGATGTCCTCGCCGAGATGCAAATTGACGGTGCCCGACGTCAGCCAGGCACCGCTCTGGCGCATGTCGGCGGGCTTCGGCACACGGGCGAAGCCGAGGAAATCGACATAAAATGCGAGTGCCTCGTCGAGCCGACCGGGTTCAATTGAAACCTGTACGTGATCAAACGAAGAGATCATGTTGAACGCCGCGCCTTCCATGTTGCCGGTGAGATGCGGTGCAGGATGTGCGTCTTGAGCGGCCAATCGGTCGGCACTCTGGGATGATCAAAATCTGCCGAGGGGTCATGCGTCATGCCGAGCCGTTGCATGACTTGGTGCGAAGGCGTATTTGTCGGCACAGACATCGCGACGACTTCGGGTAAGCCGAGTTCGTCAAATGCGAAGTTCATCGCCGCGACCGCCCCCTCGGTAGCGTAGCCTTTGTGCCACGCATCGCGTGAAAGTCGCCAACCAATTTCGACGGCGGGCATCCACGGCGCTTCAAATGCGGGAAGGCTCAGTCCGACAAAACCGGCGAACGCGTGAACGCCAGGAATCTCAATGGCCCACATGCCCCAGCCGCGCTGCGCGATGTTGCCGCGAATGCGGTTAGCTTCGTCGTCCGACTCGGTGCGGTCCAATAATTTGGGAAAGTATTTGCGCACCTCCGCGTCTGCATTCATCGCCGCCCACCGGTTCAAGTCGCTATCTTTCCATTGGCGCAGCAACACGCGCTGCGTGCGCAGTTCAATCGGTGAGGCGAAGGTTCGCACCACGAGGCTGGGAATCTTCGTCAATGGCGCTCGATCAGGCATTACTTTTTTGCGGCAAAGAGCTTGTCGAGCGACTGCTCGTAGGCGTGGTAATTGATGACTTCGTAGAGTTCTTCACGCGTTTGCATGGTGTCGACGACATTTTTTTGCGTGCCGTCGCGGCGGATCGCCTTATAAACATTTTCTGCGGCTTTGTTCATCGCGCGGAATGCCGACAGCGGGTAGAGAATCATGCCAATGCCAGCGTCGCGGCATTCATCGACCGTGAAGAACGGCGTCTTGCCGAATTCAGTGATGTTGCAAAGTACCGGCACCTTGGTGGCTTCGACCATGCGTTTGTAGGTCGCTATATCCACAACAGCGTCGGCGAATACACCGTCCGCGCCGGCTTCGGCACAGGCGACCAGTCGGTCGATCGCACCGTCTGCCCCCTCGTTTTGGAAAGCATCGGTGCGCGCGATCAAAAAGAAGTCGGGGTCGGTTTTGGCATCAACTGCCGCTTTGACGCGGTCAACCATTTCTTGCTTGGTGACGACTTCTTTGCCCGGACGGTGGCCGCAGCGCTTCGCGCCGACCTGGTCTTCAATATGGCAAGCCGCTGCACCGAACTTGATCAGAGACTTCACCGTGCGGGCGATGTTGAACGCCGAGGCACCGAAGCCGGTATCGATATCGACAAGCAGCGGCAGGTCACACACGTCGGTGATGCGGCGAATGTCGGTCAGCACGTCGTCGAGATTGTTAATACCCAGATCCGGCATGCCGAGTGAACCGGCCGCGACACCGCCGCCGGACAAGTAAATCGCCCGATAGCCCGCGCGTTTTGCCAGAAGAGCGTGGTTGGCGTTGATGGTGCCGATAACTTGCAGCGGCGATTCGTCCTTTAGGGCTTGGCGAAATTTTGCGCCGGCGGAGGTGACCATGATGTTTCCTTGTTTTCCGAAAGTGAAACCCTAGTATTGGCGGGAATTCCACGGCAGTTTTGCTTGGAAAAGCCCGTCGATAGGCGAGTTTTTGTTTTAGTTGAAGAACGCCTGCGTTGCGACGTCCGGGATTTTAACGCCCGTGACTCTGGCTTTTTGTAACAGTTCCCAGAAGTAGCGATAGGTTGCGCGGTCGTGCAGCTCCCCTTTGTACTGAATGGGGCCCCAATCGACCGCCCGCGCCGCGAGCAGGATATTGGCCGCATCTTCAACTTCGGAATGGTCGGGCTTCATCGCATCCACAATTGGTTGGATTTGCGCGGGATAGATCGACCACATCCGCAGGAACCCAAACTCGTTGCGCGCGCGGCGCGCATCGCCGCTGACCACTTCGGGATTTTTCAGATCGAGGCAAACGTTGTGCGCGGGCACGATGCCGTTCGCCAGTGCCGCCGCAACCAGTTCGGCTTTGCCGCGCGCGATTAAGCGATGCTCGAACTGTCCGGGCGAGCGCATCGCCGATGCCGGAATCGCGCCATGGTGTGCAGAGACAAAATCCATCAGGCCAAAGTCGAGAACCTCGATATTCGGCAGGGTGGCAATTTGGTGAATGTCGCGGAGCGCGCCGTGCGTTTCGATCAGCACGTGAATCGCAATTTCGCGTCCAGTGTTGTCTTTCGCCGACACCGCGCGCACGTACTCGATCATTTCTTTGACTTCGGCGTATGAAGTCGATTTCGGGATGGTGATGTAACGCAGCAATTTGCCTGCGCCGCCAACAAGGATATCGACGTCCTGCCTCCAGTACGGGTTAGAGTAGTCGTGAATCCGCGCACCAGCCATCTTGTGTTTGTTCTCGGCGCTGTTGACCATCCGCACAATCATTTCTGCGTGGGCCTTTTCCTGGCCCGCCGGTGCGCCGTCTTCGCAGTCACAGGTAATGTCAAAAATCGGTCCGAGTGTGTCTTGTAGCGCGAGGGCCTTGCCGATGAGTTTTTCGCTGCCGGCAAAGTGTTCACAAGACGGGATGACCGGGAACGGTTTTTCTCCGGCAAACAGGGCTTGGGTGGGATGAACGTTTGACATGATGTCCTTAGAATTAACGTCGGCGCGGAACAATTAGGGTGAGGTCCATCGACAGTACTTTGCTGTCGGGTGGCGCGGAGGCGAATGTGGGGCTGCTGGGGTCGATATTTTTATAGGCGGCGAGCTCAATTTGTAGCGCGCCAATGTATTCGTTGACCGGCCAGCTTGCCAATGGCGTCGACGTCGCATAAACGGTATCGCCGGCAAACGTGGGGTTGAGATGCGAGCCGCCGTTGATGGCTGCGATGGTCAGCGCATTTTCAAGTCCGTCAAAGCTCAACGCGCGAGCCAGTGAGATAAGCTGCCCGCCGTAGATCAAACGCCTGCCAAAGCGGCTACCCGCCATGTGGTGCAAATCAAAATGAACACGAGCCGTGTTTTGGTACAGCTTGGTGGCAAGGGTATGGTCGGTTTCATCGATGGTGATGCCTGCGGGGTGTGTAATGGTTTTCAGTGATACGCCGTCGTCAACAACGTAGTCGTCCCAAAACTGGTGGCCCCCGGTTGCCAACGAAACGTCGTGGTTGGATGCCAAGAAATTGAGGTTGGTGCCAACCACGTTACGCTCGGGCGTTGGTTGAAAATCGCGCTGTCCGGAAGCAGGTGCAATCGCATCGGGTGCCAGCGCTTTCCGTCGATGCACCATCACCCAGCGTACCCACGTCAGCACCAACTCGTCGCGCTGGTTGAAGCAATTCGAGCGCACGTAAACAACACCGGTGGTGCCGTTGCTATTGCCCTTCAGTCCGATCACATCCGACACGGCGTGGAGTGTATCGCCGACATAAACCGGCTGTACAAAGCGGCATTCCGCATAGCCAAGGTTTGCAACGGCATTGTAGGAAATGTCCGGCACTGTCTTGCCAAAAGCAATGTGAAACACGAACAGATCATCAACCGGGGTCGTGCGATAGCCGAGCAATTGTGCGAATGGTTCACTGCAATGCAACGGGTTGCGCGAACCGGTCAGCGCTTGATAAAGCGCGGTGTCGCCATGCGTGATCGTGCGTGGAATCGCGTGGACAAATTTTTGTCCTACCGCGTAGTCCTCAAAAAAATAGCCGGTCGCAGGTCGCATGGTTGGTGGCGATTGGAAAGCAGGCTAGGCCGTTTCCAGTTCCTTAATCATTTGTGCCAGCGCGATGGTTCTTTTGGATGCGGCAACATGGTGCTGCTCAACTAGGCGTCCGTTCAGCATGATGGTGCCGCGTCCGGCTTGATGGGCATTGTCGAGTGCCTGGATCACCTCATACGCAAACGCAATTTCGGTTGCTTTGGGCGTGAACGCATCATTGCAATAGGCGAGCTGGTTGGGGTGGACCAATGACTTGCCGTCGAAACCAAGATCCCGCGTGAGGCGGCAAGCCATTTCGAAGGAATGCATGTCTTTGATGTCGATACTAATGCCGTCGACTACGGCGCGTTTGTAAGCGCGTCCTACCAGCAGCACATGGGCGAGTGAATACTGCAATGGTATTCGGTCCGGCGTCTTGCGGCCATGGAGCTGGGTGATGAGGTCGGACGTAGCAAGGATCAGGCAGGCAATGCGGTTAGAGGCGGAAGCAATGTCTTCGGCGCGAAGCACTGCCAGCGGACTCTCGATCATGACCATAATCGGCAGGTGCGAACCACCAGCGGCGTCTAACGCGTCGAGCGCATCGAGCACATCCTGTTTGGACTCAATGTTTGGAAACAGCACCGCGTCAACACCGATCTTTGCGATCGCCTTGACATCGTCCTGCCCCCAAGGGGAGTCGAGGTCGTTCACCCGCACGACTAATTCACGCCGACCATAACCGCCACTCAGAATCGCCTCGACGACTTGAGTACGGGACAGTTCTTTGTTCTCAACGAGAACGGAATCGCCCAAGTCAAAAATGACCGAGTCGACCTTTAAGCTGCGGGCTTTGTTCAAAAATCGCGTAAAGCAGCCGGGAACGTAAAGCATGGAGCGGCGTGGGCGAAGGAAGGGGGTCATTGGGAGAAAGTAGAGATTTGATGATGGCGACTGGTGCTAGGTGAATCTGATTTGGACCGGCCGAGTCGTGGCGGTAGGTAAGTCGGTATTGAGTTTTTGCGTTGCAACAATTTTACGACGATGCAACAAAAAGTCAATCAGACTTATATCTTATATAAGACATGGTTCGGCTCAGATGATAAAATTTGCGTATGGAAAATCAACAACCCCCGAACTCTGCGAACAATGCTGTCGGTCAGCCGCTCGGCGGCGGGGCCACGTTTCAGCCGCTCTACGAGCAGATAAAGGCGTTGATTACGCGCAGCTTGGTCGTTGGAGAGTGGGGGCCGGGTGAGTTGATCCCATCAGAGTTTGAACTGGCAAGAAGGTTCGGCGTCAGCCAGGGTACTGTGCGCAAGGCGATCGACGCGCTGGCGGCGGAATTCATCGTGGTGCGCCGCCAGGGCAAGGGCACGTTTGTCGCAACGCATACTGCACCGACGCACCAGTACCGGTTTCTGCGCATACGCGCCGACGGTGCCGATCTCGACAGCGCCAAACATCATCCGCAGACGATTTTTGTCGGCCTGCAAAAAGCCAAGGCCGATAGCACCAGTGCCGCCAAGCTCGCCCTCAGGCTCAACCAATCGGTGTGGGTGATTACCCGACTTCTCGTGTTCGACGATCGCCCGCTGATTTTTGACGAAATTGTGTTGGCGCAGTCTGGGTTTCCCAACCTGAGCATGGAAAAGCTGGTCGCGTCACAGGGATCGATCTACAGCTTCCTTGAGACGGCGTACGGTACTCGCATGGTACGGGCTGAAGAGAGTATCAAGGCGGTCGGTGCGAACAAACTTGCCGCTAAACACCTCGGTGTGCCGGTGGGGACGCCTCTCCTCCATGTCGACCGCGTGGCCTATAGCTATGGTGATAAACCAGTCGAGTGGCGTCGTGGCCTTTGTCTGACCGACGGCTACTCGTACTACAACGATCTGGCTTAGCCAGTCGCTGGCGTTAGGTATTGAGTTGTTGACGCACTGCATTTTGCAGCCAGCCATTTAAGCTAAGGCCGGCGGCTTGTGCCGCGATTAGCGCTTCGGCATGTGTTTCCGCAGGCAGGCGAAGCAATATTCTTCCGCCGGCTTGTTTCTGCGGCGCGACTCCAGCCTCTCGGCACACCGATAGGTAATGGTCAATGGCGAATTCAAAATCGCCGCGCAGTTCATCCACACTCGCGCCGTGGAACGAGATGCGTTCGGCGAGCCCGAGCACATTTCCGGCGAACACGCGATCCGCTTCATCGTAATCAATGCGCGCAAGATAGCCTTTGTAGCGCATGATGTTTTTCATAGTGACGGTTGGCGCATGTAGTGCGCGATACGATGGCTTAAAACAACATCGTTGCATGATATCAGAAACTGATACTAAAAGATTTTTTGGTAGCATCTTCGGCTTGCTCAATTCGGTTGGAGTCCCGAATGAGGGCGGAAAATGCATTAAAAAACAAATGTTTAAGTTCCTAAGTGACACGGTTTTGCAGGATTGGGCGTGGAGAAGAGGGGTAATTTTCGGCAAGGCGTTGTTGTCGCCGAAGATTGTGTTGTGGGTAGAATCTCGGGATCGGGTATAAGGCGGCGTGACAAGCCGAGTTTGGCCGGTGACTGGTGTTTGCTGTCCGGTGAATGTCTTCCCTAATTTCTATCCCCATCCCTATTGAACTCCGCAAGGTAACAATATGTCCCCTCATACCGTCTCGTCCCCCAAGAATCGCCCCAAGTATTACGACTTGAACCTGCGGAATCTACCGACGCCGGGATTGGTGTCCATCTTTCACCGAATCACGGGGGTGGCGATGTTCCTGTTTCTGATTCCTATGGCGCTGTTCATCTTGCAAACGACGCTCTCTTCGGAGGCGGGCTTTGCTTCTTGGAAGGGGTATTTCGCCCACCCGCTGGTGAAGCTGATTGTGGTCGGCTTCGTCTGGTCATTTATGCACCACTTGTTTGCTGGCGTCCGCTACCTTCTGATTGATTTGCACATCGGTATTGCCAAGGCACCGGCGCAGAGTTCCGCGCGGGTTGTGCTTGTCGCCGGCCTCGTCGCAACCGCAGTTTTTGCCGCACGCATCTGGTAGAGGCGAAATGAAAAACAGTAAACAACCGGTCGGTGCCCACTATGGCTGGAAAGATTGGATGATCCAGCGTGTTACCGCCGCAGTCATGTTGGTGTACAGCGTTTTGATACTTGGCTTCTTCTTGGTGCACGGTACAGTTGCTTTTGCCGATTGGAAACAACTGTTCCAGAGCCAGCTTGTGCGGATTCTCTCGCTGCTGTTTTTTTTCGCGGTTTTCTACCACGCCTGGATTGGGGTCAGAGATGTGCTGATGGACTACATCAAACCGTTTTTCATCCGGCTTTCGTTGCAAGTAGCGGTTTGTTTGTTCCTGATCGTATGTTCGATCTGGACCGTCTCTATTCTGTGGAGCAATTAGACAATGGCTTCAGTTTCATCACTTCCGGTTCGCAAATTCGATGCCGTCGTTGTGGGTGCGGGCGGCTCCGGCTTGCGCGCCGCGTTACAGCTTTCAACCGCAGGGCTAACGGTTGCGGTGCTGTCCAAGGTGTTTCCCACGCGCTCGCATACCGTCGCAGCGCAGGGCGGTGTTGGTGCATCGTTGGGCAACATGGGCGAAGATAACTGGCACTGGCATATGTATGACACAGTCAAGGGATCCGACTGGCTTGGTGACCAAGACGCCATTGAGTTCATGTGTAAAGCCGCTCCCGAGGCCGTCATCGAGCTTGAGCATTTTGGGATGCCGTTCGACCGTAATGACAATGGCACGATATACCAGCGTCCGTTCGGTGGACACTCGCAAAATTTTGGTGAGAAGCCGGTTCAGCGTTCTTGCTGTGCAGCGGATCGTACCGGGCACGCCATGTTGCACACGCTCTATCAGCGCAATGTTTTCGCCAATACGCAGTTCTTCGTCGAATGGATGGCGCTTGATCTGATTCGCGACGCTGCCGGCGATGTGGTTGGCGTCACCGCGCTTGAGATGGAAACCGGCGAGGCAATGATTTTCCATGCCAAGGCTACGTTGTTTGCCACGGGGGGTGCTGGCCGGATCTATGCCTCTTCAACGAATGCATTTATCAACACGGGTGACGGTCTAGGCATGGCAGCGCGTGCGGGTATTCCGCTGGAAGATATGGAGTTCTGGCAGTTTCATCCAACCGGGGTCGCCGGCGCCGGTGTGCTGATCACCGAGGGCGTACGCGGTGAAGGTGGCATTCTGCTGAATAAAGACGGCGAACGTTTTATGGAACGTTACGCGCCGACCATGAAAGATCTTGCTTCGCGCGATGTCGTTTCGCGCGCCATGGCGACCGAAATCAAGGACGGTCGCGGTGCTGGGCCCAACAAAGATTACATCTTGCTGAAACTTGATCACCTTGGGCCCGACGTCATCAACAAAAGGCTGCCGGGCATCCGCGAAATCGCACTCAAGTTTGGCAACGTCGATTGCACCAAAGAGCCTATCCCGGTGGTGCCGACCTGCCACTACCAAATGGGCGGTATCCCAACCAATTACCTCGCAGAAGTGGTGATCCCGCAGAACGGCAATCCAAATACCGTCGTTCCGGGTTTTTATGCTGCCGGCGAAGTGGGGTGTGCGTCGATCCACGGTGCGAACCGGCTTGGCACCAATTCGCTGACCGACTTGCTGGTGATGGGCAAATCGGCCGGCGACTCGATGATCAAGTTCATTCGTGAAAACAACACGCACAAGCCACTGCCGACCGACGCTGGCGAAATTTCGGTCGCGCGGATTGCGGCACTCGACGCCAAGACGGGCGGCGAGTCGGTGCATGCCGTGGGAGATGCCATGCGCCAGACCATGCAGGCGCACTGCGGTGTATTCCGCTTCCCGGACATGCTTGAAAAGGGCGTGACAAAAATCAAGCAAGTTGCCGAGCGCGCCGAGCACTTGGAAATCAAAGATAAGTCGAAGGTTTTCAACACTGCACGTATTGAGGCACTCGAGCTACAGAACCTCATCGAGGTGGCAGTGTCGACGATGGTCTCGGCGGAAGCGCGCAAAGAAACGCGTGGTGCGCATGATCGCGCCGACTTCCACGATCGTCCGGGTTTTGTCAATGGTCGGGACGACGACAACTGGCTCAAACACACCCTTTGGTACAAACAAGGTAACCGGCTTGATTACAAGCCGGTAAACCTGCGGCCGCTGACGGTTCCGTCGTTTGCACCCAAAGCGCGCACCTACTAAGTGAGACGGATAAAAGAAATGAAATTTCAGATTCTTCGCTTTGATCCAGATGTTGACCAGAAGCCGTACTTCAAGGAGTACGATATTGCGCTCGAGCCCTCAGACCGGATGTTGCTCGATGCGCTAATTCGCATCAAGTCGATCGACGATACGCTGGCGTTGCGCCGTTCTTGTCGTGAAGGCGTGTGTGGTTCAGACGCCATGAATATCAATGGCAAAAACGGCCTCGCCTGTATCACCAAGGTCTCCGAGCTCAAAGAGCCGGTGGTATTGAAGCCACTTCCGGGGCTGCCGATTATTCGTGACCTCATCGTCGATATGACGCAGTTTTTCCAACAGTATCATTCCATTACCCCCTACGTCATCAACAATGATCCTGCGCCGGAGAAAGAGCGGCTACAGTCCCCGCAAGATCGCCTTGAGCTGGATGGTTTGTACGAGTGCATCCTCTGCGCATGTTGCTCAACGTCGTGTCCATCGTTTTGGTGGAATCCGGACAAATTCGTCGGGCCCGCCGGGCTGCTTGCCGCCTATCGGTTTATTGCCGATAGCCGCGATCAGGCGACCAACGACCGGCTCGATAACCTTGAAGACCCATATCGATTGTTCCGTTGCCACACCATCATGAACTGCGTGGACGTATGCCCTAAGGGATTAAACCCATCTTTGGCCATCGGCAAGATCAAGGAGATGATGGTTAAGCGGGCGGTTTGATGGAAGGTCAAGCGGAGGTAGTACAGCAGGGCGTGGTGAGGGACGGTCGAATACTTGACCGCATCCGCTGGCGCGCAAGGCGGGGTTTGCTGGAAAACGACCTGCTGTTGCGAAAATTTTTGCAGGATGCTTTGGAAGGTCTCAGCGCAGAGGATCTGCAAGCACTGGATAAGCTGTTGCTGTTAAGTGACAACGATTTGCTGGACGTATTGATGGGGCGCAAGCCAGTGGCTGATGTTTCAACCGCCACACTGGTTTTGCGGATACAAAACGCTTAACGCCAATAATCTGATGCGCGGTGTAGCGATGTATAAAGGATCAAAGACAATGAATGCCAACGGTAAAGCAACTTTGACGCTTCAAAACGGTAACGCAATCGAGTTGCCGGTGTACGGTGGATCTCACGGCCCCGATGTAATTGATATCCGCAAGCTTTACGGGCAGACGGGAATGTTTACCTACGATCCCGGCTTTATGTCGACAGCGTCCTGCAACTCCACTATCACCTTTATTGATGGCGACAAAGGCGAGTTGTTGTATCGCGGTTATCCGATCGAACAGCTCGCAACAAAGTGTGATTTTCTGCAAGTCTGTTATCTGCTTTTGTACGGCGATTTGCCTGACGACGCTGGCCGCAAGGATTTCGTCAGCCGTGTCACTAATCACACGATGGTGCACGAGCAGATGCAGTTTTTCCTGCGTGGCTTCCGCCGCGACGCGCATCCGATGTCCGTCATGACGGGTTTACTCGGCGCAATGTCGGCGTTCTATCCCGACTCAATCAATCTGCACGACAAAGAGCAGCGTGAGATTTCCGCGATTCGTTTGATCGCCAAGCTGCCAACGCTGACCGCAATGGCATACAAGTACACGGTGGGTCAGCCGCTGATTTATCCACGAAACGACTTGGGCTACACGGCAAACTTTATGCGCATGATGTTTGCCGTGCCGGCCGAAGAATACAAGATCAATGACGTGCTGGTACGTGCGCTGGATCGCATTTTTATCTTGCATGCGGATCATGAGCAGAACGCCTCAACCTCCACGGTACGGCTTTGCGCTTCGTCGGGCACAAACCCGTTTGCCGCGATCGCAGCAGGTGTGGCCTGTTTGTGGGGGCCGGCGCATGGCGGCGCAAACGAAGCGGCGCTGAATATGCTCTACGATATTCAGCGTAACGGCGGGATCGAGAAAATCGGTGATTTCATCGCGCAGGTCAAAGATAAGAACTCCAGTGTGCGTTTAATGGGATTCGGTCATCGGGTCTACAAGAACTACGACCCGCGTGCGAAGCTGATGCGCGAAACCTGCTACGAGGTGTTGAACGAATTGGGGCTGCAAGACGATCCGCTATTCAAGCTCGCGATGGCACTCGAAAAGATCGCGCTCGAAGACGATTACTTTGTGAGCCGCAAGCTCTATCCAAACGTTGATTTCTATTCCGGTATCGTACAGAAGGCGATCGGTATCCCAGTGCCGCTCTTCACCGCTATCTTCGCGCTGGCGCGGACCGTCGGGTGGATTGCACAGTTGAACGAGATGATCGCCGACCCGGAATACAAGATTGGCCGTCCACGGCAGTTGTACGTCGGTGCGCAGCGCCGCGACGTCAAGTAATCGATTCGTCAGTTCACAGAACCCGCAGGTGAGGTAATCATTATGATGCGAGACTATCAGCAGTCCTCTTTGTTCTTCGGCGCTAACGCGCCTTACATTGAGGAGTTGTACGAACAGTATTTGGCGGATCCCGCATCGGTACCTGAAAACTGGCGCAAACAGTTCGATAGTCTGCCGAACGTTGCCGGCCAGGCGCACAAAGACGTTCCGCATTCACCGGTGATTGCCGCGTTTGAGCAGCTTGCGGCCCAGGGCGGTGCAAAACGTATTGCTTATGTCAACGTCGGCGGGGGTGCAGGCTTGCCAGACCTCGGCGACAGCAAGAAGTCGTTTAAGGTTCTGCAGTACATCCGCGCACATCGCGTTTTGGGCGCGCGCAATTCGTCGCTCGATCCTCTGAAGCGAATGGAGCGGATGCAGGTTCCTGAACTTGAATTGAGCTACTACGGTTTGACGGATGCCGATCTCGAGTTGGAGTTCGGGTTCGGGTCTTGGCAGGGTACTATCGGCGGCAATGCCGAGCGTGCAAAACTGAAGGATATTGTCAGCGCGGTAAAGCGCACATACTGCGGTACGGTCGGCACCGAGTACATGTACATTTCCCAGACCGAGCAGAAGCGCTGGATCCAAGGCCAGTTCGAGTCAATTCAATCACAGGCGTCTCTCAACAAAGATGAGAAGCAGTTTTTGCTTGACCGGCTCACTGCTGCCGAGACGCTGGAGAAGTATCTGCACACGCGGTACGTCGGGCAGAAGCGTTTTTCGCTTGAGGGTGGTGAGAGTTTGATTCCACTAGTCGATGACATTATTCAATGTGCTGGCGCAAAAGGTGTCAAGGAGGTTGTGCTCGGCATGGCGCATCGCGGCCGATTGAATATCCTCGTGAATTCACTAGGCAAGCTGCCCGCTGATTTGTTCGCAGAGTTTGAGGGCAAACACGCGCACAACATTGGTTCCGGTGACGTTAAGTATCACCAGGGATTTTCATCGGACATCCAAACCAAAGGTGGTGCAGTTCATCTGACACTTGCCTTTAATCCGTCGCATCTGGAGATCGTCAATCCGGTTGTGGAAGGTTCGGTTCGCGCGCGTCAGCAGCGCCGCCACGACGTTACGGGTGACGAAGTCATTCCGCTGTTGATTCACGGCGATGCCGCTTTTGCCGGCCAAGGTGTCATCATGGAAACGATGGCGTTATCACAAACGCGCGGGTTTAAGACCGGTGGCACGGTGCATATCGTCGTCAACAATCAGGTTGGTTTCACCACCTCTGATACGCGCGATTCTCGCTCGTCCTTGTACTGCACCGATATTGCCAAGATGATCGAAGCGCCGGTATTCCATGTTAACGCGGATGACCCCGAGGCGGTCATTATGGTCGGTCGCATTGCGTTGGAATATCGTATGAAGTTCCACAAGGACGTTGTGATTGATATGGTTTGCTTCCGCAAGCTCGGCCACAATGAACAAGACGAGCCGTTTGTCACCCAGCCGCTGATGTACAAGAAGATTGCGCAGCACCCAGGTACGCGCAAGCTCTATGCGGACAAACTTGCGGCCGAGGGTACGGTGGGGCCGACCTATGGCGACGACTTGGTAACAAACATTCGCGCGCGCCTAGATGCAGGGAAGAGTACCAACACCAGAATCTTGTATGGTATCAAGCCGCCCCTGGCTGTAGATTGGGCACCTTACATCGGACAGGACTGGCGCGCCTCCTACAAATCGAAAGTGCCGATGCAGAAGTTGCAGGCATATGCCGATCGCCTCACGCTGATCCCATCCGACTTCAAGTGCCATACCTCGGTTGAAAAGTTGCTTGAGGCGCGACGCAAGATGGGCAAGGGGGAGCAGCCGCTCGATTGGGGTATGGCAGAAAACCTAGCTTACGCAACGCTAGTGGCGACCAGTGTTCCGGTGCGGATCAGCGGGCAAGATTGTGGACGCGGCACGTTTGCCCACCGGCATGCCGTGATGCACGATCAGAATCGTGAGAAGTGGGATTCGGGGACATACGTTCCGTTACAGAACATCGTCGAAAATCAGGGTAGCTTTTTGGTGATCGATTCGCTGCTCTCGGAAGAGGCGGTGCTGGGTTTTGAATATGGTTATGCATCTGCGCAACCGTTTGAGTTGGTGATTTGGGAAGCCCAGTTTGGCGATTTTGCCAACGGTGCACAAGTGGTGATCGACCAGTTCATCTCTTCGGGTGAATCGAAGTGGGGGCGCTTGTGCGGCCTGAGTCTGTTCTTGCCGCATGGTTACGAAGGCCAGGGTCCAGAGCATTCATCGGCGCGCTTGGAGCGCTTTCTACAGCTCTGCGCGGAACACAATATTCAAGTTGTAGTGCCTTCCACCGCAGCGCAGCACTACCACATGATTCGCCGACAGGCGCTGCGACCGGCGCGCAAGCCGCTGGTCGTGATGATGCCAAAGTCTTTATTGAGGAAGAAAGAAGCGACTTCATCACTGGAAGAACTTGCCAACGGCAAGTTTGAAGTGGTCATCGGCGAGACCGCCAAGCTGAATGCGAAGAAAGTGAAAAGGGTAGTCGTGTGCTCTGGCAAGGTGTACTACGACATTGTTGCCGAGCGCGAAAAACGCGCAATCGACGACATTGCGGTCATTCGTGTTGAACAGCTGTATCCGTTCCCGCATGAAGAGTTTGCAGAGCAAATTGCCGCCTTTCCGGCAGCAAAATCGGTCGTTTGGGCGCAGGAGGAGCCGGCCAATCAAGGTGCTTGGCACCGCATCCAGCATTACCTGAAACGCAATATGCGTGCCGACCAGACCCTTGGCTACGCCGGTCGCGCTTCATCCGCATCGCCAGCGGTGGGTTACCTAGCAAAACACAACGAGCAGCAAAAAGAGCTGGTGGACGCGGCGTTGAGTTGGGAGCCGGCCGCAAAGACTGCCGCAAAGAAGTCATCTATTTAGACGAGATACCGCGCGCGCTCGTGGGCGGCGCGGCATCGGTACAGACACAAGGACACTAATAATGCAGATCGAAGTCAAAATCCCCCAGCTATCGGAATCCGTTGCAGAGGCCACACTTGTGTCCTGGCACAAGCGCGAAGGACAGGCGGTCAAGCGAGATGAAAATCTGATTGATATCGAGACTGACAAAGTGGTTATGGAGCTGCCGGCACCGGCCGACGGAGTGTTGGCAAGAATCATTAAAGCCGATGGTGGCACGGTAACCTCTGGTGAAGTGATCGCGACCATTGACACCACGGCAGCGGCTACTGCCACCGCGCCTGCGCCGGCTGCACCTGCCGGATCGGTGCCTGCTAAAGCCCCCGCGGCTTCCACGGCAGCCGCCGCACCGATGAGTCCGGCAGCCGCCAAAATTGCAGTCGAAAACAACGTGACTGAAGTCGTGGGCACTGGTCGCGGTGGGCGGATCACCAAGGAAGATGTTGTGAACAAGCTGTCCGCTGCTCAGGGGGAAGTCGCGCCGACCAAGTCGGCGGCCTCGGCAGTAGTCGTGCCGATGGGGGAGCGCACCGAGCAGCGTGTGCCGATGTCGCGCCTGCGCGCGCGAATCGCCGAGCGTTTGGTGCAGTCTCAATCGACCGCCGCCATCCTTACCACCTTCAACGAGGTAAACATGGCGCCGGTAATGGCATTACGTAATACCTACAAAGATAAATTTGAGAAACAACATGGCGTGAAGCTCGGCTTCATGTCGTTTTTTGTAAAAGCGGCGGTTCACGCGCTGAAAAAATATCCGGTCGTCAATGCCTCCGTTGACGGCAACGACATTGTCTATCACGGCTACTACGATATCGGTATTGCTGTTGGCACCGAGCGTGGTTTGGTGGTGCCGATTCTGCGAGACGCGGATCAGATGTCGATTGCTGATATCGAGAAGAAGATCGCCGAGTTCGGCCAGAAGGCCAAAGACGGCAAGTTGACCATTGAGGACTTGACCGGCGGTACCTTTTCCATCTCCAACGGTGGTGTGTTTGGCTCAATGTTGTCCACACCGATCATCAACCCGCCGCAGTCGGCGATCCTCGGCGTCCATGCGACCAAAGAACGTCCAGTGGTGGAGAACGGCCAGATCGTTATCCGACCGATGAACTATCTGGCCATGAGTTATGACCACCGTATTATCGATGGCCGTGAAGCGGTACTTTCTCTGGTTGCCATGAAGGAAGCGCTGGAAGACCCGGCGAGGTTGTTACTTGATATTTAGGCAAGCAATCTGGTGGCTTTGACAATCACAAGGGATCAGCGCGACCGCTCGAAACGCTTATTGAAATGACCAAGGCTCGACCATCCCGCCTCGTCGCACGTCTGGTTACACCGCTCGCGTTTTTTGTGGTCGGAGCGTTGTTAACCGGATTCTTCACGGTGTTTTTTGCCAAGTTTCTTGGCCACTATGTTGGCAGCGTCGTTGCAGTGCCGGTAGGGGTGGGGCTGGCAGTTTGCCTGACGCTTTGGTTTACCCAGCTATTGAAGCAACCGCCCTTTATGTTATCCGGTACTTCTCCGCTGGTAGCGGGTTTTTTTGCTGGCCTTGGCGTTCATGTATCGAGAGTTTGGCTTTGATGCGACGGGTCTTGGTCGCGGCGTTTCTTTCTATAGGAAATCATCATGTCTAAATCATTCGACGTTGTTGTTATTGGTGCCGGGCCTGGCGGCTACATTGCGTCAATTCGTGCCGCCCAGTTGGGCTTTAGTGTTGCCTGTGTTGAGGGCTGGAAAAATCCCAAGGGTGAAATGGCGCTTGGGGGCACCTGTCTCAACATTGGCTGTATCCCTTCGAAAGCGTTGTTGGAATCTTCCGAAAATGTTGAAAAGATCGAGCACAAATTTGGCGACCACGGCATCAGTATTTCCGGGTTGAAAGTCGACCTGAACAAAATGCAAAGCCGCAAGGATACGATCGTCAGCAAGATGACGAAGGGTATTGAGTTCCTGTTTCGCAAAAACAAAATTACCTGGCTGAAGGGTTTTGGTGCATTTGTCAACAGTGGGGAAAACTACACAATCGAAGTCAAGAATGGCGAGTCGAAGGAACGGGTCACTGCCAAATACGTCATCATCGCAACGGGTTCGAAGGCACGTCACCTGCCTGGCATCGCTGTGGACAACATAAGCATCTGTGATAACGAGGGGGCGCTTGCCTTTACGTCGGTGCCGAAACGATTGGGTGTGATTGGCGCGGGCGTGATTGGATTGGAACTGGGTAGTGTCTGGCGTCGTCTTGGTGCCGAGGTGACGGTGTTGGAGGCGATGCCCACTTTTCTTGCGGCGGTCGACGAATCGGTGCAGAAAGAAGCGTGGAAGGTCTTCACCAAAGAACAGGGCCTCAACATCAAACTCGGCGTAACGATTGATAAGGTCGCAACGAAAAAGACCGGCGTTTCAATCGATTACACCGATGACAAAGGCTTGGTGCAAAAGCTCGACTGCGACAAATTGATCGTCTCGGTTGGCCGTGAGCCCAATACCGATGGTTTGGGTGCAAGCAACGTTGGCTTGAAAATGACTGATCGCGGCCTGATCGAAGTTGATGATCATTGTGCAACCAATTTGCCAAACGTCTACGCGATTGGCGATGTCGTGCGCGGGCCGATGTTGGCGCACAAGGCGGAAGATGAGGGTGTGGCTGTTGCAGAGCGTATCGCTGGCCAGCAACCACACATCGACTTCAACACCATCCCTTGGATCATCTACACTTCGCCGGAGGTGGCGTGGGTGGGCAAGACCGAGCAACAGTTGAGGGCCGAGGGCGTCGAAGTCAAAGTAGGGCAGTTTCCGTTTGCGGCAAACGGTCGTGCATTGGGTCAAGGGGAAGGCGGCGGGTTTGTAAAGGTCATCGCAGATGCAAGAACGGATCGAATTTTAGGCGGCCATATCATCCATGCACATGCTTCGGAGTTGATCCAGGAGCTCGTCACCGCGATGGAGTTTAGGGCGGCTTCGGAGGATATTGCGCGAATCGTCCACGGCCATCCAACACTATCTGAGGCCGTGCGCGAGGCGGCTCTGGCGGTGGATAAACGTACGTTGAATATGTAATGACCCGGCAATTCGCGCGCCAACAGCGTAGCGGCAATTGCCATGCAGCCGCAGATAGACGCAGATGAACGCAGATAAACACAAAAACAAAAGCCTAGGATTTACGGGAGTCTTCGGCAATTTGTGCTTGGAAACGCCCGCGACTGCTAGGCTTTTGTTTGCCTTCATGGTAGTCCATCTCCTGTTGCTGGTCCAAGCGTCGGCGCGCGTCAAGACTCGTCCATGAAAGCGACCGCTGAAGACCTACCCAATATCTCCGGCGAAACTGGTGAGGCCGCTGATATCGAGGCGGGTTCGCCGTTGGAGTGGTATTGGAAGTTTTCGCAGAATCACGACTTTGAGTCAGATCCTGCGCAAATCGCCGTGCTTAATCACCTCGATCGGCTGCACGGTGAAATTGAAAACTACCGTCAGTACCGTCAAGGCAAAATCAACCGACTGGTGACCAACTTTGGCGGCGGCAAGAAGCCGCCCCGCGGGTTGTACATTTGGGGAAGAGTCGGGCGTGGTAAATCATTGATGATGGATGCGTTCTTTAACGTCTCCACGCTCAAACGCAAGCGGCGTGTTCACTTCCATGAATTCATGCGGGAAGTCCACGCCGAAATGCGGGCGCATTCAGGTGAAGAAGATCCGTTGGATGCAGTGTCCAACACCATCGCCAAACAGTTACGTCTCTTGTGTTTTGATGAGTTCCATGTTTCTGATATCGCTGATGCGATGATCCTCGGACGTTTGCTTGAGTTGTTGACGGCGAAGGGCGTGGTATTGGTCATGACCTCAAACTATAGACCCGACGACCTCTATCCCAGCGGCTTGCAGCGTGCCCGTTTTCTTCCGGCCATCGAGCTGCTAAAGCGCGATTTAGAAGTGCTTGAAATCGGCGGGGAACGCGACCATCGTCGACGTATCCTCGAGTCGATCCCGGTCTATCACACGCCGCCAGATGCCGCCGCCGAACAAGCGCTGGGCAGAGCGTTTTCGGCGATGTCCAAGTCCGGCTTTGCCGCGGGCGGCAGCCTGACAATCGGTAATCGTCCGATGGGCTTCATCCGGCGTGCAAAAGGTGTCGTGTGGTTTGACTTCAAAGAATTGTGTGTGAAGCCGCGTAGCCAGATGGACTATTTGGAAATCGCCAGCCAATACCATACGGTACTTATCTCAAACATCCCGCAGCTCCATGCCAAGAACAGTGCGGACGTGGTGCGGCGGTTTACCTGGCTAGTCGACGTGTTTTACGACCAGCGTGTCAAGTTGATTTGTTCGGCCAACGCCACGCCCGAATGGTTGGTGGTTGATGATCGTGTTGTTGGTGCTAATGCTTCGTTGGGGGCAACGACAGCCACTGACGCCAGCATGATGGTGTCGGCAGAATTTGCTCGCACTGCGTCGCGACTTCGCGAGATGCAATCCAAAGAGTATTTCTCGCGTAAACACGCGTCCGCCGATAATCCACAGGTCTTGCAGACCAACTAACCGCCAACCGAGGCTGATGGCAGGTACGGCCTCGGCGTACGCTACTTCTTTGACTGAGGTCAATACTTATGCCGACATTTCGCGGAATCTTACTCACCAAAACCGATGAGGTCTTCTCTGCCAGTGTGAATGCAATTGACCATGCATCCTTGCCGGTAGAGGGGGACGTTGAAGTTGCGATCGAGTACTCAACAATCAATTACAAGGACGCACTTGCGCTGACCAACACCGCACCGGTAGTCCGTCGCTGGCCAATGGTGCCCGGAATAGACGGGGCAGGAACCGTCGTGCTAAGCAGTCATCCTGCCTGGAAGACGGGCGACAGATTTATCCTGAACGGCTTTGGTGTCGGTGAAACCTACTGGGGCTGTCTTGCAGAGACTGCCAAACTCAAGGGCGACTGGTTGGTGCCATTGCCTGCGGGACTCACCGCCAAACAATCAATGGCCATCGGCACTGCTGGGTACACTGCCATGTTGTGTTTGATGGCGCTGGAAAAACATGGGGTTTCCCCGGCCAGCGGGGAAATACTGGTGACTGGCGCATCCGGTGGCGTTGGAAGCATTGCGATCAGCTTGTTATCGAGTCTTGGATTTAACGTAGTAGCGTCGACCGGAAAACTGAGCGAAGCGTCATTTCTGAAGACGTTAGGGGCGAATGACGTCATCGACCGAGCAACACTCTGCGCACCGGGAAAACCGCTACAGAAAGAACGTTGGGCAGGTGTAGTAGATTCCGTGGGTTCGTTTACCCTCGCAAATGCCTGTGCGCAAACCTGCTACGGCGGAGTCGTCGCCGCGTGTGGCCTCGCCCAAGGGATGGATTTTCCGGCCAGTGTCGCACCGTTCATTTTGCGCGGGATTACGCTCGCCGGTGTAGACAGCGTCATGGCGCCCCTCGCGCTTCGCGAAACGGCCTGGCGTAGGCTGGCGACGGAAATAGACGGCGCAAAACTGCAGGCGATCAGCCGAGAGATTTCCCTGGACGAGACATTCGCCGCAGCTGCCGAGATCATGGCGGGAACGCTGCGAGGGCGCGTGGTGGTCAAGCTCTGACGCTCCCTGGCCGCAAACTTGGGAATACCTCCGCACGGTGTCGTGTACTCGCGCCGGGGTCCACCCTTTGCTAAACTACGGCCTTATCTCGCAGCAGTGATCGACCCCCGATCCGTGGCATCGCTAGATTAAGGACAGGCATATCTGGAATGGCAGGCTCAGACGACTTCGATCTTGACTTCACCTCGCTACTAGATCCAGCGACTGTCGTGCCTGAACCGGCTGCAACGAGCCGGCAGGAAGCGGCCCTGAATGATGAGGCAGTCATTGGCGAATCGAAGCTCGCTAGCAATGGATTTTTTGTCCGGCTGTTTCCAGATGCGCCGCGCCGCGCGCCTGCTTCCGCGCCGCTGAAGATATTGGTCATCGAGGACGACGAAGTCACTTCGGCGCTGTTGACGCGTATTCTAAAGAAGGCAGGCTACCAGGCTTTTACTGCGGCAAACCGCGCGGGAATCATAGCGGCGATGAAGGCTAAGCCAGATCTTGTCATCTTGGATATTCTTCTGCCCGACGCGAATGGTTTTGACATTCTCAATCGTATACGTTCGAGTGGTAGTTTGCGCACTCTGCCGGTGCTGATGTTGTCTGGTCTCGGGTCTTTGGAAGACATCGTTAAGGGGTTGAAGATGGGGGCGAACGGGTACCTTACCAAGCCCGCCAGAGCAAAGGCACTACTGAATGCTATTGAAGAAGTGATGTTCAAGTAACGCGTGGCTGGAGTTTGCTTGGACTTGTCAATTCGAACATCTCGAGACGGCAGACAACTATGACCACCTACAAAATCACGCATACCTCATCGATTACTGCGGCATCTTCTTTCTGGACAAAGCAAGCCTCAAGGATTGATTGGGTTCGGCCGTTCGAGCAGGTCTGTGACTTCAGCAAGCCACCATTTGCAAAATGGTTTGTCGGAGGCGAAACCAATCTCTGTTACAACGCAATCGACCGTCATCTCGCGACGCGCCCGAATCAGGCAGCCCTTGTTTGGATTTCCTCGGAGACTGAACAAACGCTCACTTTCACTTACCGGCAATTATGGGAAGAGGTGAACTGCTTTGCAGCGGTGTTGAAGTCCCTTGGTATCGGCAAAGGCGACCGTGTGCTGATCTATATGCCGATGGTGCCAGAGGCAGTTTTTGCCATGCTGGCGACTGTTCGGATTGGTGCAATTCATTCGGTAGTGTTTGGCGGATTTGCCGCAGCGTCTTTGGCGGCAAGGATAGACGACGCAAAACCACGGGTGATGATCGTGGCCGACGCTGGCTCGCGTGCGGGAAAGATCATTCCGCTTAAGCCGCTCGCAGATGAGGCAATCAGTCTGGCCCAACATCCGCCGAAACAGGTTGTTGTTATCAACCGGCATCTGGACGCTTCGATGCAAACGCTGCCGGGCCGCGATATGGATTACGCTGTGCTTGCACCGCGACACAAGGGCGAGATTGTTGCTTGCGAATGGGTTGATTCCAGCCACCCGTCGTATGTCTTGTATACCAGCGGCACGACTGGGAAGCCGAAAGGTGTGCAGCGGGACACGGGCGGTTATGCTGTCGCACTCGCCGCATCAATGCCCAACATTTATGCAACTCAGCCGGGCGAGGCGTTCTTTTGCACCTCGGACATCGGTTGGGTGGTGGGACATTCCTATATTGTTTACGGGCCATTGATTAACGGATCCACGACGATCATGTATGAAGGCTTACCGGTCAGGCCGGATCCAGGTATCTGGTGGAAACTCGTTGAGCAGTACAAGGTGGTCGCGATGTTTTCTTCCCCGACGGCGGTACGCGTGTTGAAGAAGCAAGACACCAGTTATCTCACCAAGTACGATACGTCAACACTGCGCTATCTCTACCTCGCCGGCGAACCGCTTGATCAGCCGACAAGTGAGTGGATTGAAAATGGCGTCGGTGTTAAGGTAATCGACAACTATTGGCAAACTGAAACAGGCTGGCCGATTTTGTCTGCGCAACCCGGCATAGAAGACACGCCACGCAAACTCGGCAGCCCGAGTTTTCCGGTGTACGGCTACAACGTCAAGCTCAAACACGACGAAACAGGTGCCGCCGTTGGGCCGGACGAAAAAGGTGTGTTGTGTATCGTGCCGCCGCTACCGCCGGGCTGTATGTCAACTATCTGGGGCGACGATGAGCGATTTATCAAAACCTATTTCGTAATGTTCAAGGACGAGCAGGTCTACACCACGTTTGATTGGGCGACCCGCGATGCGGATGGTTACTACTACATCATGGGCCGCACCGATGATGTGATCAACGTTGCCGGGCACCGCCTCGGCACGCGCGAAATAGAAGAGGCGATCCAAGCGCATAAGAACATCGCCGAGGTCGCGGTAGTCGGCGTGGCCGATGCACTCAAGGGGCAGGTGCCGGTGGCCTTTGCGGTGGTGAAAGATACAAGCCTAGTGGCAACAGCTGCGCTGGTCGCGGTACACGAGAAGGAAGTCATGGCCACCGTGGATCACGAACTCGGCGCGATTGGTCGCCCAGCACGCGTGCATTTTGTGACGGCCTTGCCGAAAACCCGGTCGGGAAAGTTGCTGCGGCGGGCGATTCAAGCGCTTTGTGAGTCACGTGATCCGGGTGACCTCACCACCATTGAAGATCCGAGTGCGCTGGAACAAGTGCGCAACGCGGTGGCGTGAGATCGATAAGGCACCGTGGGCACCCCTCATGGCACTACCTTAAGCGATTTTTGTGCGTTTAGCTGGAACATTTCATGGGGGCGTGTTCGAAAGTGGGCGAGCGATTTTTTGCCTGACTGAGCGCAGCATAGCGGGCTATGCTTCGGCAGGAAGGTGCAAAATCGCCGTGCAATCGCCCGCGAGCGAACCTACAGCCCGCATCCACAGCAAGAGAGAAACGAGCCAAATTGGTTTGCCAATCGCCCAGAGGCAATGTTCTTCTAGCAACGGGCGACCCATGAAATATTCAGGTCAGGATAGCGGCTCGGGCTTGATCACGTAGCACTTTTAAGTGGGCGCGTTGTTGGTCGTCGCTTGATGGCATGAGGCTCTATTCGGTCTAGTCGATGCGTAATGATCCTCGTCGAAATTGCACGAAGCACTGCCGTCACGATGGATTATGTGGCCCCACCAAGATGCCAGCGCCATTGCTGGCTAAAGACGTGCCAAAGCTGAAGTGTGGCATTGAAGCTCAAGGCACGCGGCCAGAATTTCGCTTAAGGTAGTGCCGTGGGATTGCGGCCCGCCGTTTGCTGTTTCATGCCCGCCGTACGATGTGCCGACGTTGCAGGCGATGCTGGTTGAAGACGATCTGCTGATGTCTGGAAACAGACTTGGATGCAGGACTTTTACGAATACGCGCAGCATCCCCAAAACGGCTAGAGGGTAATAATGCGGCAATGTTTAACTTTATAGACCCTGGATGTTCGTCGAGCTCACGCGGTGTCGAGCGCCTTAGGTTTGATTAGCCGCTTCGACACGGCCGCTACGACTCCCCTAGGTGTCAAGCGATTACCCAAGATCGCCAGCTGGTTGGTCAGGCCGACTACTTTTGTCATACCGCCGTGTTCGAGAAGTTCCACGCCGGCAGCGGCAACATCGCGTGGGTCAGTGCGACCGGCCTTACGGAAGAAATGTCCGCCGGCAATGCGCCTTGGGTCGATGCCGTCGAAGAACGCGGTATCGGTCGGCCCCGGCGCTAGGCAACCCACACTTACACCATAATCCTCAAGCTCCTTGGCCAGGGCCTCGGAAAAGCAGAGAACAAAAGACTTTGAAGCACCGTATGCCGCAAAATAGGGTGTCGGTTGAAAAGCAGCCGTCGAGGCGACGTTGAGTATCGAGCCTTGTCGGCGGCGCTTCATTTCTGCGCCATATCGTTGGCACAGCTCCGCAACTGCGATGACGTTGAGCTGTAGCATACGCCGCAGCCTTTCTGGATTAATCGCGACGTGCTCTTCAAGGATGCCGAACCCGGCGTTATTGATCAATACATCGATCTGTAGCTGCCGCGCCTCGGAGAAAGCGAAGAGCTGTTCGGCGGCCAGCGGCGAGCTTAGGTCGATAGGACATACCAGCACCTCTGCGGCCTTGGCACGCCGAAGTTCATCGGCCACGATCTCAAGTCTATCGGCGCTTCGGCTTGCCAATAATAGCCGGTGGCCGCGCGCCGCAAGCAGCCGGGCCATTTCCAGCCCGATACCACTGGTCGCGCCTGTCAGCAGGATCGTTTTGATCTGGTTCATTGTGGTTTTCCTTTGTTCGTTTAATCGTCATGGATAATCACGCCGGTAACTGGCGCTCGTCGCTGAGATCAGTACCTGAGGTTGACTTGCAGCATCAAGGTTTCACTTGGCTTGAGTACGAAATTAGATTCCTCCCATTTGGGGCTTGATAGAGCATAGGTCCGGTTGTTTGATGCGCCATAGCCCTCGCTGGGCACGCCCAGAAAGTTCTTATCGACGCGCCCGTTGTTGTTTTCATCGTGCACGACGGCTACTGCATAGGTGCCCGCCCCGATGTTGGGAAACGCGCAGGCTGCCTTGCGACCGTTGATCGGTACGCGAACTGTCAGCACACCTTCACCGTCGGGAAAGTCCGCTGCCCGTGCAAATAGTCGGCACTGGAGCGTGCCGATGTTGTTACGAAAATCACCAACCTCCAGCCGCAGCGTGGCGTCCGATTGGGCGAGCGCTGTTAATGGCACCGTGATCAGTGTGAGCAGCACGGCCAGTAACCGGCTGAACAGTATGCGGAAAGTGTGGCGTTGTTTATTCATGGCAGACCTCAGCGTTTGTAGGGGGAAGGATGGGAACCGCTTAACTTTGCAGTGTCAAGATAATACCGTATATCTAGGCAGTGTCAACATTAATCTTGACGCTGTCATGAAAGTAGGCGATGCTTGCGCCCATGAAGGACGATAAGAGCCCCGCTGGGCGTCCCTACCACCATGGAGATTTGTCCTCAGCACTGATAGATGCCGCTGAAGAAGAGCTGAAGCAGCGCGGCATTGAGGGATTCTCAATGCGGGGGGTCACCAAACGTGCGGGAGTGAGTCATGCCGCCCCGGCGCATCATTTTGGCGATGCGAACGGGCTGCTGACCGCTCTGGCGGCCAGAGGATTTGAGCGCTTGATTCAAACGCAGCGAGATTTTCGCCGGCGTGCTCCCTCCAATGCGCGCAAACAAATCGAGGCCTCGGGCGTCGGCTATGTCGTATTCGCGTTGGAGAATCCTGCCTTGTTTCGTTTGATGTTCGGGTCTGATCGACCTCACTTCGGTAGCGCCGACCTTCAGCGCATAGCAGAGGCGGCCTTCGATGAATTGGTATCGCTTGTCAGAGCAGTGACCAACGATCAGGGTTCACCAAAGCGGGATGGTGCCATGATGATTGACGTCGCAGCA
>Ga0315906_10001348_pt1 | contig 36626 bp, 32 predicted proteins | sample LakEriMetagenome_4_FD_203526 | JGI IMG/M metagenome (GOLD analysis project Ga0315906, IMG submission 203526) | Freshwater fungal communities from buoy surface, Lake Erie, Ohio, United States - Buoy 2 MA122 | ecosystem: Environmental > Aquatic > Freshwater > Lake > Lake biofilm | place: USA... | reverse complement strand
CACTTCTGGCCGGTGGCGTCGACGGTCTTGGTCACGTCCATGGTTTCTCCTTGGTGACGGTCGGGTGCTGCGCTGTCGCGCGCGGGTCAGATGAACAGGCTGATCTCGGACTTCGACATCCGGGCGAGTGCGGTAGCAGCACCGGCAGGCTCGGCCAGACCGGGCAGCATCTGGTCGTAGCGGATGCCGAGGAGGTCCATGGTCATCTGGCAGGGCCAGACCTTGACACCCATGTCGAGACTCATCTCGAAGAGATCCTCCGGCGGCATCAGGTTGCTCTTGCCGGCGACCTTTCGCATCATCCACTTGCCCATGCCGCCCATGTTCATCTTCGACAGCTTGGCGCTTCCGAAGCCCGGGGCGTTCATGCCGCCCAGCATCTTCGTCATGGAGTCATGGCCGATCTTCTCGCCATCCTTGACCAGGGGGAACAGGCCCCAGAAGGTGGCGAAGATCGTGACGTCCATGCCGTTGGCAGCGGCTGTGGAGGCCAGGATCGTGGTGGGCCAGAGCTTGTCGAGATCACCGCTGAAGGCGATGATCGTCATCATCTCTTCCTTGGCACCGGCCGAATCGTCTGACATGGATGTACTCCCCTCAGTTGGCACGACCGTAGATGTCACGCCTTCAACATGCAAGCACTTTCTTCGGAAAATCCCTTCCCAATGCTCAAAAACTGCATTAGCGTCCGCGCATACAAGGATCCAAGGGAAGAGAGTTGCTTGTCATCCTTTCCGATAGGAAATGAGTTCTCGGCCCCTGGCAGTTGCGTAGGAGGAGCACTGATGGCGCGCACCGTGACGACGCGTGAGCTGTACGACGAGATCAATGCCGGCACCGTGCCGATGATCCTCGACGTGCGCAACCAGGATGAGTTCGCTGCGTGGCAGGTGGAAGGCACTCGCCCGGTCGAGACACGCAACCTGCCGATCTGGATGGCGGTCGAGCAGATCGACGATCTCGTCAAGGAGATTCCTCAGGACACCATCGTCGTCTGCGCCCACGGCAATGGCAGCGACCTGCTGCTCGACATGCTCGCCGACGAGGGCAAGTCCTGCCGCAGTCTCGAGGGAGGCACAGCCGCCTGGGCGGAGCTGCTCGTCGCCAAGCGGCTGCCCACCACGCCCGAAGGTGTGGTGGTGTGGCAGGTCCAGCGACCTGCCAAAGCCTGCCTGTCCTACGTGATCGGCGTGCCTGGCCGGAATGCGATCGTGATCGACCCAGCCCGCTTCCCGCAGGACTACATCGACCTCGCTGCGTCCGAGGGCATGACGGTCACGCATGTCCTCGACACCCATGTCCACGCAGACCACATCACCGGCGGCCCACAGCTCGCCGAGGAGGTGGGAGCGACGTACCACGTCCCGATCGAGGACACCGGTCGCGCTCCTACTCCCTTCGCCAACACGCCCCTGGAGGATGGAGTCGAGATCGATCTCGGCGACGCGAAGGTGCACGTACTCAACATCCGGACCCCAGGCCACACTCCCGGTTCCACCTGCATCAACATCCCCGGCCGCTACCTGATCACCGGCGACACGGTGTTCGTCCGAGGCATCGGCCGCCCCGACCTGACGGGCAGGGCCGAGGAGCTCGCGACCGAGCTCTTCCACACGGTGCATGACCGGCTTCAGCCGCTCGACCCGGCGACGATCGTCCTTCCCGCCCACTGGTCGTTCGCGAACGAGATCGATGAGGAGGGGCTCGTCCAGACCCCCCTCGGCCACATCTTCGAGTCGACACTGCTGAGCGAGGCGGACCTCGCGGCCTTCATCGAGCAGATCATCACGTCACTGCCGGCGGCTCCCGACACCTACGACACCATCCGGCTGGTGAACTCCGGGCGCCAGGAGGCGTCTGCGGAACAGCTCGAGATCCTCGAGATCGGCAAGAACCAGTGCGCCGCCTCGACGACGACATGACCTAATCTCCTGCCATGGACCGCCAGACGTCGAACGAGCTGCATGAGCTCCATGCACGCATCTGCAAGGCCATCGCCGATCCCAAACGCCTGCTCATCATCACCGAGCTGCGTTCTGGGCCGATGACGGTCGGCGAGCTCGCACTCTCCCTCGACATCAGCCAGTCGAATACCAGCCAGCACCTGGCCGTGTTGCGCGAGCGCGGGGTCGTGACATCCACGAAGGACGGCCTGAACGCCTACTACGAACTGACCAGCGACAAGGTGGTCAAGGCGATCGACTTGCTTCGGGAGTTCATGGCCGACCAGCTCGGCCAGCAGACCCGGCTGGGGAGGGCCGCCCGAAAGGTGACTCCCGCACCCGCACGGAAGCGCAGCGCCTGACATACACAGGCAAATGCATATGCATGTCCTTGACCCACCGCCTTCAACTGCTGCTGGAGCCGGGGCAGTACGAACGGCTCTCCCAGCGCGGACGGCGCCTTCGCGCAGGTGCCCGGCCTGCGATAGCGCATGCTCGGTGACGACACTTCCGTCAGGGACGGCTGACCCGCGCCACCTCTCCCTGGCGCAGCATGCCGCCGCGTACGACCGTGGCATTGATGCCACGAAGCCGGAGGTCTCGGCCCTCCGGGGTGTTCGTCGCCCGAAGAGCCGGCATGCCGAACCGCATCCGGAACTTCTCGCAACCGGTGTGCGGCACATCGGTGACCTCGACCGCAACCTCGTCGAACTCCAGCCGGGTGCCGGTGGGCAGGTTGTGCACGCTGAGGTCGAGGTCCACATACAGCTGGTCCCCCGCCAGGGGAACGCGATCCTGAGTTGCAGCAACGAGCCGTGCGAACCGGCTGTTCATCACCGTCACCTGGTCACCCGGATGAGCACGACCATCCTCCGTCATCCGACTGCCGCGGGACTCCCAGGAGTCACCGGAGAGGCCGTGCTCCAGGTCGACCTCGACGAGCGGCAGCACGAGACGCTCGTCGCGTGCCGGACGGATGACGATGAGGTCAAGCGCACCCGAGTCACGGGGCGACTGCCGAACGGACTCCATGCCCGCTTCGACCTGCTCGGCGGTGAGGTGGAACGGCTCGTGCACGTCAGGCTGGCTCATGGATGGATCCTCTCGTCACGCCTCTCGTCACACTCGTCCGCGTCAGGGGCGCGGCGGTGGCCCACCCCCGGGCGGCGCACCCCCAGGCGGGGCACCCCCTCCCGGGCCGCCCGGCGGTTGTCCGGGACCACCCCCGCCGCCGGCTCCGGGGGTGACGACGAAGCTCGACGCGATGCTGCCCGCGAAGGCGTTCGGCACGCTCGGGAACTCCTCGGTGAGGAAGTAGGCGTAGGTGCCCTTCGGGTACTCCGGCGTGACGCAGTAGCGCCCGTTGGCGGCATCGAGATCGCCTGACCCGGCGACGTACTCGTAGTCCTGGTTGAACCATCCGTTGTAGGTGCCGCCGGGCCCGGACGGGCGCGTCCCCGACTTCAGCCGATAGGAGGATCGCATGCTGCGGACCTTGCCCGCCTTGCGCGGATTGGAATAGCCGGAGCGCACGTAGATCGGGAAGCCGTCACCTGCCCATCCGACGAGCGGGGAGTGCCCGGAGTCGCCGAGCACGTCGAGCAGCCCGTCGGGGATGCCGTGGTAGTGATAGGCGCCGGTGGGCTGGACATGCGCGTGGTTGACGTCCATGCCGAGGTCGATGCCACCCCCGAGGGCGTAGTACTGCCATCCGCTGTTGCGATCGTTGTTCCAGTACTCCGCCGCGTAGGGATCGAAGAGGACCCCGTCGACGCTGATGCCGAAGGACTGCGGGATCGCGAATGCGGTGATGGCGGTTCGCTTGGGCTTCGTCGAAAAGCGGTAGGAGTACGACTGCGTGGAGATCGCGTTCGGGCAGTTCGGGTTGGGAAAAGTGCCCGGCGTGAAGTCCGGGATGCCGTTCGAGGCGATGGTGCGCACTCCATTGCGCACCTTGACGCTAACCCGGCATCCGGTCCTCGAGTTGCGGATGGTGTAGTCACCCATGACGTCGATCGAGCTCTCGCCCTCCGCCGCGAAGGCGCGCAGGGCCGTGGTCCCCGACGTGGTGACGGCGAACCCCAGAGAGAGACCGGCGACGAGGACGCTCCTGCGACTGATCGACATGGCTCGCACCATATAGTCCGATCATGCGCATGGGAACACGGATCGCGACCCTTCTCGTCTCGGTGGGCATGGCCGCATCGTTCACCTCCGTGCCAGCGCTCGCTGCCGACGACGACGTCTACGTGCACCAGGTCGGCACCTACGACTACCTGACGCAGCCGGACTTCACCGGTCTGGCTCCGCTCTCCGACGCCATTCGCGGCGCGACCCTCGGCCTGGGCACCTTCGACGGGCTGGATGGAGAGTTCGTGATGGTCGCCGGCGTGCCCTACCGCGTGGGCATGGACGGCCTGCCCTCGATCGTCGATCCCCAGCGCTCGACCCCCTTCGCGCAGGCCATCGACTTCACCCCCGAGGCCTCCGGGCCGGTGGCCCCGGGCACAACGTGCGCGAACCTCGGACCCGTGATCGAGAAGCTGGCCGGCACGGCCGACGGGATCATCGCGGTGCGCGTGCGAGGCACCTTCACCGAGCTCGTGACCCGAAGCGTTCCGGGCCAGTCGGTGCCGTATCCGTCGTTGGCCACGGTGGTCGCACAGCAGGCGACGTTTCCGCTCCCCGGCCGACGCTCGGTGCTCGTCGGCTTCTGGCAGGGGCCGAGCATGAAGGGCCTGGGCCAACCTGGTCTGCACCTGCACGGCGTCACGGCAGATCGCAAGGCCGGTGGGCACGTGCTCTCGTGCACGGTGGGTTCAGACGTTCAGGTGTCGGTGCAGCGCGCGGCCGGCGTCGTGGTGCACGACGAACACTGATCCGCCCCGATCGCAGCCCGGCCTCACGCTGTGACGGTCGTGTCCTGAGGATCGTCAAGACGAGTGAGTCGGAAGCGCTGGCGTCGCGTCACGAGGATGGCCGTCGCCGCACCCATGAGCACCCCCGTGATCGTCAGGGCTGCACGAGCACCCAGCGCATCCGCGACCGCCCCCCAGGCCAGGCTGCCCAGCGGAGCCGCAGCCGTGAACACCATGAGCCTTAGGGCGAGCACGCGTCCTCGGAAGGCCTCCGCCACGATCATCTGCGTGGACGTGTTGATGGACGCGACCACCGTCAGGAAGCAGGCGCCGATGACCACGAGCGCCACGACCCCCACGGCGTAGACCGGCGCGAGCGCGAAGACCACGAGCGCCACGGAATAGACGACGAGTCCGACCCGGACGAGCTGGCTCAGCCGCGGGCTCCACCTCGAGCCTGCCACCAGCGGAGCCGCGAGGAATGCTCCGACGCCCAGGGCTGCGTTCATCAGGCCGAGTTCAATCGGGCCGACGTCGAAGACCGCGCCCGCGAACACCACGGTCAGGGCGAAGACCGGATTGCCGAGGAAGCCGATCATGGCGGCTACGACCATCGAGAGGATCAGCCCGGGCTGGGTCCCGAGATACCTGGTCGCGGCGACGAACTGGGTCAGGACCCCCGCCGTGCGCGGACTCGAGTGCAGATGTCGACCGGAGCGCACGAGCACGACGGCCAGGATGACCGCACCGAAGGATGCCGCATTGATGCCGAAGGCCCAGTCGGCGCCCAGGGTGGCGAGGAGCAGCCCCGCGATCGCCGGTCCGATCGCGCGGGCGGCATTGAACTGCAGCGAGTTGAACGTGACCGCGGACATGAGGTCCTCGCGAGGCACGAGGTCGTACACGAAGCCCTGCCAACTCGGCATGCTGAGCCCGTTGAGGCCGCCGATGACGGCCATCAACGTCAGGAGCAGCCAGGGATCCCGCCACTGCAGAAGCCACGCGCACCACAGCACCAGGGCCGTCAGACCCATCGCGCTCTGCGCCGCAAGCAGCACCCGGCGTCGCGGGAATCGATCGGCCAGAGCACCGCCCCACGGGCTGAGCACGAACATCGGCAGGAACTGGGCCGCCACGGCTGCACCCACCCAGAGAGCCGATCCGGTCAGCTCGAACAGGACGAACGGGACAGTCAGGTTCAGGATCCACGATCCCGTGTTCGACAGCAGCGCTCCGATCCAGAAGATCAGGAAGTCGCGGTGCCGAAACGCGTTCAGGTGGGCGCCATCCTCTCTGCTTTCAGATCAGATTACTGGCATCCCGACTAGCGAGCGGGCTCCATGGCGATGAACTCCTCCACGGCATCACGGGCTGCGCTGTCGGAGTACTGCTCCGGCGGTGACTTCATGAAGTAGGAGGAGGCACTGAGCAGTGGGCCGCCGAGGCCACGATCCTTGGCGATCTTCGCCGCACGAACGGCGTCGATGATCACCCCTGCGCTGTTGGGCGAGTCCCACACCTCCAGCTTGTACTCGAGGTTGAGCGGCACGTCACCGAAGGCTCGTCCCTCAAGGCGGACGAAGGCCCACTTGCGGTCATCGAGCCACTCGATGTAGTCGCTCGGCCCGATGTGCACGTTGCGGGAGCCGAGGTCGTGCTCGACCTGCGATGTGACGGCCTGTGTCTTCGAGATTTTCTTCGACTCGAGGCGATCGCGCTCGAGCATGTTCTTGAAGTCCATGTTGCCGCCGACATTGAGCTGGTAGGTGCGGTCGAGGATGACGCCGCGGTCCTCGAACAGCTTGGCCATGACCCGATGCGTGATGGTCGCTCCGACCTGGCTCTTGATGTCGTCGCCCACGATGGGCAGGCCGGCGGCCTCGAACTTCGCGGCCCACGCCGGGTCGCTCGCGATGAAGACGGGGAGGGCGTTGACGAAGGCGCAGCCCGCATCGATGGCGCACTGCGCGTAGAACTTCGCGGCCTGCTCCGATCCGACGGGCAGGTAGCACACGACGACGTCGACTTCGGCGTCCTTGAGGGCCTGCACGACATCGACCGGCGCGGCCGGTGACTCCTCGATCGTCTCCCGGTAGTACCGGCCGAGACCATCCATCGTGTGACCGCGCTGAACGACGACTCCGGTGTCAGGCACCTCGGTGATGGTGATGGTGTTGTTCTCGGAGGCCTGAATCGCCTTGGCGAGGTCGAGGCCCACCTTCGCGCTGTCGACGTCGAATGCGGCCACGAATCGCACGTCACGAACGTGGTAGGGGCCGAACACGACGTGCATGAGCCCGGGCACGCGGCCACTGGGATCCGCATCGCGGTAGTACTCCACGCCCTGGACGAGAGACGAGGCGCAGTTGCCTACTCCCACGATCGCGACCCGGATCTCGTTGCTGCTCACAGCTGCTTCCCTCTCTTGGTGGCGGACTTCCTGGCTGACTTCTTGGCTGACTTGCGGACAGCTCTCGCCTGCTTGCGCTCAGCGCGGGTGCCGCGCTCGGTGGCGATGAGCTCCTCGAGCCAGCTCACCTCTCGCTCGGCTCCCTCGATGCCGTGGCGCTGGAGCCGCTCGGCGTAGACGTCCATGCGCTCGTTGGTGCGGTCGATGGACGACTGCAGGGCGCTGAGCCTCTCCTCCAGACGGGTTCGACGCCCCTCCAGGATGCGCAGGCGGACAGCAGCCTCGGTGCGGGAGAAGAAGGCCAGTCGGGCAGCGAAGGCCTCGTCCTCCCAGGCTTCCGGGCCGGTGTCGGCAACCCACGCCGTGAACGACTCCTTGCCCTCGGGCGTGAGCGCGTAGACGATGCGGGCGCGCCTGGTGGCGACACCGGCGATGTCGTCGCGGTCGACCATGTCGATCTGCTCGATCAGCCCTGCATCCGTCAGTCGATGAAGGCACGGGTAGAGCGAGCCGAACGAAAGGGCACGGAACGGTCCGAGGATGGCGGTGAGCCGCTTGCGCAGCTCATAGCCATGCAGGGGGCCGTCGGACAGCACCCCGAGCACAGTGTGGTCGAGCACGTCCGTGCGCTTTGCCATATCGAAACTATATATCGACTTGATATGTCATTGGCAAGCGGATCACCAAGGCGCGATGCGGAGCAGGCGTCGCGTGAACCGTTAGGTTGCGACCGTGAGCCTGCAGAGAACCCGCACCGCGGCCGACATCGGCATCGGCACCGGGGTCGGGGCCTTCTCGGGGGCCTTCGGTGTCGGCGGCGGCATCCTTCTCGTGCCCTTCCTCGTCCTCGTCCGGAAGGTCCCGCAGAAGCGGGCCCAGGCCACGAGCCTGGTGCTGGTGGGCATGGCCGCGGCGGCCGGCGCCGTCCGCTACGCGGTGAATGGCGATGTCGCGTGGCTGCCCGCTCTGGTCATCCTTCTCGGCGGCCTCGCGGGAGCCTGGCTGGGCGCGCACATCGTGCAACGCTCCCCCAATGCCGTCCTGCAGGTGGCCTTCGGCGTCGTGCTGATGGTCGCCGGCGTGCGCATGCTGTGGCCGTCGCCCGACGCCGTCGACAGCAGTGCCTTCCTGCCAGAGATGTCACCCGCCCTGGCTGCGGGCTATGCGGCATCCGGCCTCGGCATGGGCCTGCTCTCGGCACTGTTCGGCATCGGCGGCGGGATCCTGCTCATCCCGATCCTCGTCACCGCCTTCGGCTACAGCCAGCACCTCGCCTCCGGCACCTCGCTCGCCGTCATGGTGCCCATCGCCCTGCTCGGCGCGATCCGCCTGACCCGGCCGGGCTACACCCAATGGGGCGAGGGAGCTCGGCTCGGAGCGGGGGCGATGGTCGGCGCCGTGGTGGGGGCGTCCGTTGCCCTGGCGATCAGCGGGTCCGTGCTGCAGATCGCCTTCGGCGTCATGATGCTGGCGGTGGCCGTGCAGATGGGCCTTCGAGGCTGGCGCAGTCGAGGGGACGGGTAGTCAGCGCCCCACTTCGGCTCCACACACGCCACTTCGCACCCCGCCTTTCTAGCGTCAGTCCCGTCACGAACGGCACCGGCCAAGGAGGAACCATGACCACCACCCGCACCCGCTGGGCAGCGCGCGAAGAGGTACTGGATCAGCCCCCAGTCGGCCAAGGGCACCTACGCCCTGCTCAGCACCTTCCAGCCCTCTGTGCCCGGCACGCCCGGCGTCTCGATCGTGACACCGCTGAAGGTGAAGTAGTCACGCGGACGACGGGGGTGGACCGGGGTCCAACCAGAAGGTCCGACTCGTCGGCGTAGCGATCTCCGGCACGGGTATGAACTGGGGATGCCTACCGTGACGCCGGTGTCTGGGCAACAGCCCCGTGTGCTGCTGCGAAGGCGACGACCTGCCCTGCAATGGTCGTGAGGGCCGTTCGGGCGGGCTCGTCGGGGTCGTCGAGGTCGGTGACCGCAGCATTCAACGAGGCGCCGAGGGGTGTGGGCCAGGCCCGCAGCGCGTGGCCCACACCCCTCAGGTGCACCAGGGTCGAGACAGCCGCCTGCCATCCGTAGGCGACGGAGATCGCTCCGAAGGCTCGACCCTCGAGATAGGGCCGAGAGTCGGTCGCAAGGTCCTCTGCGTAATCGAGGGCGTTCTTCATCATGCCGCTGACTGTCCCGTGGTACGCGGGGCACGACACGATTAGGCCATCGCACTCACGCATCGCCTCGACGAGTCTCACAGCGCCCTCGGAGCGCTCAGTGGTCTCCGTGTCGTAGAGCGGAAGCATCAGGTCGCGGCCAACCATCACGGTCACATCAGCACCGAGACGTTGCACCTCTGCGACAGCGACCAGTAGCGCCCGCTCACTGGCCGAAGCCGGCCGAGTGGATCCACCGACGGCAAGAATCCGCTTCGGGCTCATCCGGAGGTTCCGCGAAGCTGTCCGACGATCCGCGCAAGTCGTGCGCCTTGGAGTCGCGCCGCCTCGAGTGCCACCTCGTCGACCGGGGCAGAGGAGCGGGACACAAAGGATGCGCCGTAGGGATTGCCCGACTGCCGGGCAACGTGAGGCTCCTGGTATCCGAGGGGCATGACCAGGGATCCCCAGTGGTAGAAGTGATTGTTGATGGCCAGGACGGTCGATTCGAGTCCGCCATGGAGCGTCGATGCCGCCGTGAACGACGTGCACACCTTGTCGGCCAGTTCACCTCGGAACCACAGGCTTCCGGTCGTGTCGAGGAAGGCCTTCAACTGGCTCGCCGGACCGCCGAAACGTGTCGGGCTGCCGAACGCAAGGCCATCTGCCCAGGTCAGGTCATCCAGTTCGACGACCCGATCTCCCTCTGGTCCGGCAGATGTGTCTGCGAACTCACGCCAGCGCACATTCGCGTCCACTGCTGATGCCGGCGCAGTCTCCGCAACCCGTCGAACCCTGGCGTGCGCACCGGACGTGCGGGCACCGTCGGCGAGCGCGTGAGCCAGCGCCGCCACCGTGCCGGTGGCCGAGTAGTAGACGACGCAGACCCGGGGGGCAGCGTCTGGTTCATCTTCGGGCGTCATGGACGGGAGCGACCCCGCAACGTCTGAGACGGCGCCTCCCCGTAGTGCTCCCGATACTGCGCGCTGAACCGCCCAAAGTGCGCGTACCCGCTGATGTGGGCGATGGCCGCGACCGTCGTGGAAGTCGGGTCCGCCGAGAGCAGCCGCTGGCGTGCATGGAGGAGTCGAGTGCGCCTGAGGAGTTCCATCGGAGTGGTGTCCGCCCCGGACCGGACGACGGACTGCAGCTGACGGACACTGAGCCCGATGGCCTGAGCCATGTCGACGACGCCGATCTCGACGCCGTGGTTTGCATCCAGCCACTCGCGCAGTGCCCCGAGACGAGCATCCGGCCGGTCGTCCGGGCAGGCTGCGGACTCGGCGACCGCCGCGAGCACCAGGCACGTGAGGAGCTGCTCCTCCACCACTTTCAGGAACGACTCCAGCACGGGCGCAGGCGTCGACTCCGGGAGCGACGCCAACGAGTTCCAACTGGAGCGGCAGCTTCGGGCAAGCACGCGGGGGTTGGCCGCCGGTCGCACAGACGCATCTCCGAAAATCAGGTCGCGGTGCTCACGCAAGCGCTCCTGGTCGGTCGCGAGAACCAGGGCACCAGCCCACGGATCGGGACGCATCAGGGTGCTGTCCGATCGTTCAAGGAGGAAAGCGGAGTCGTTCACAAACTCCGCCGACGCGCCTCGCCTGACTCCCATGGGCCCCAGCGGCACGGTGGCCACGACCCGGTCGTCCGTCGCCGGTGCCTCAACGACGACGTCGCCGCCGTAGCGGACGAAGACGAGCCGGCTCGTGGGCAGATTGACCACACCCACTGCGCCGTCTAGGCGCGAGGCGGATGCCGTCACCTCATGAGGCGTCACGCGCGTGGCGACCTCATCGCGCAGCACGGAGGCCCGGGAGCTCCGGATCAGGCCCGTGACCGGATGGGCGGGCTGCAGCCGCACATCCTCGACGGCAGCAGGAGCACTCGCCACTGCCCTCATGGCTCTCCTTCCACAGGGCAACCGGCGGCTTCCGGTCGAGGGAATCGTATGCGCGATCCCACGCCGACTCTGGGTATTTGCCACACCCGTGCCCACGCTAGCGGGGCTGCCGGATGCCCTTGGCCTCCAACCGCGGCAGCACTTCCTCGGCGAAGTACGGCAACTCCTTGGCGTAGTCCATGAAAGCGACGGTTATGCCACTGAAACCTGCGGCATGGAAGCGAGCAAGCTCGTCGGCGACCTCGTCCGGAGTGCCGATGATGGGGCAGGAGCCGTGTCCCGCAGCGAAGCGGTTCCGGAACATCTCGAGCATCTCGGGAGTGAAGGACTGGGCGTGGAGGCCCTGAAGGCGCATCAGGTTGTCCACCGCAGACCAGTCCGCATACTCGTCCGCGTAGTAGTGCAGGAAGTCCTCGGCCTCCTTGTGCGTCGGGCGGCAGACGACGTGCGAGAGGGTGAACACACCCATGTGACGATTGAACTCCTCCCGAGCCTGCGTGGTGACCTGCTCGACGATCGCCGCGCCATCCTCGGGGCCGCCGACGATGGTGAAACCGAAGTTCGCATTGCGGGCGGCGAACTCACGTCCCTGCTTCGAGGATCCGGCGTTGAGGACGGGCAGTATTCCGTCGTACGGCTTCGGCAGCCCCTCGACGTGCTGCAGCTGGAAGAACCTCCCATCCCAGTCGAACTTTCCCGGGGTGGTCCAGATCTTCTGGATGACGTCCCACCACTCCTGGGCCAGTGCGTAGCGGTCATTGTGGTCCTGCGGAAGATCCATGCCGAACGTCTCGTACTCGGGCTGGTTCCAGCCGGCCACGATGTTGATGCCGGCACGCCCGCGGGAGATCTGGTCATTCGTGGCAAGCTGCTTGGCGACCACGATCGGGTGATTGAACGCGGTGTGAACAGTCGAGAAGACGAAGATGCGCTTGGTCTGTGCGAGCAGTCCCGCAGCCCAGGTCACGGGGTCCAGGACTCCCTCGTGGAAGTTGGTCTCTCCGCCATACCCGATCCAGCGGGCGATTGGCAGAATGAAGTCGATGCCGACCTCGTCCGCGATCAGGGCCATGCGCAGGTTGTCATCCCAGCTTCCGGTCCAGCGATCAGGAGCCTTGGTGACGGCAAGGCCTGAGGAGCAGTTGGGCGAGAAGATGCCCAGTTTGAAGTCGGGAACATTCAGAAGCGACTTGCCCATAGGTCCTCCACACGGCACGTCCGTCGCTGGTCGACGGCAGGCTCTTCGGCCTGCTGTCAAGTCTGAGCACGCCTGTGACGAACGTCTATCCAGATGGCGCGGTTCTCTGTCCAATTGATCCCGCCCTCACGTATGGGCAGAGCGTGCGTCAGGGGTAGCGTTGTCCGGCATGGCGGCCGTGAGCGGTGAACCGAGCGATCTTGCGGCTCGCGCCGCGCGACCGCAGTCGCTCATCGTGACGATCTACGGCGCCTACAGCCGCCAGCTCGGGGGCTGGTTCTCCGTTTCGTCCCTGCTGACCATGCTCCGCGAGGTCGGCGTCGACGATCCTTCAGTGCGAAGCGCACTCTCGCGGTTCAAGAGGCGCGGCATCCTGAAGGCTGAGAGGAGGGGCAACACAGCCGGGTACGCACTGGGAGAAGGAGCCCGCCGCGCCTTCGACATCGGCGACGCACGGGTGCTCGAGAGACGGGATCCCCCGCCCAATCGCGGTTGGGTCCTTGCGGCCTTCTCCATTCCCGAGCGAGCCCGGGACATCCGCTACCGCCTGCGGTCACGCCTGGCTCGGGTGGGCTTCGCCCAGGTTGCGGGTGGGCTGTGGATCGCGCCGCGCCAGCTCGAATCCGACGTCCGGTACGTCGTGGAGAGCCTTGACGTCGCCCAGCACGTCGACATCTTCATCGCCGACCACAACTCCTTCCGATCGACCAAGGAGGCAGTCTCGACCTGGTGGGACCTCGATGAGATCGGCGCCATGTACGCCGAGTACACCCGCGTCTACCGCCCGATGGCACAGGCGTGGGCGCGGTTCGAGGGTCGCGCAGACGGGCCGAGGGCCTTCGCCGACTACACCAAGGCCCTGACCTCCTGGCGGCCGCTTCCCTACGCCGACCCGGGACTGCCCCGGGAGTTCCTTCCGGGGCGATGGCCCGGCGATCGAGCAACCGAGGTCTTCTACTCCCTGCACGACCGCCTCGCCCGACCAGCCCTGGACTACGTTCGAGCCGTTGCTTCTCTCTGACGATCGCCAATCTTCCGCAATAGGCTGAAGGCATGCAGACCCCTTCGCAGGCACCGACGGGCACCTCGTTCACCATCCGCATGCGCGCGACTCCCGACCTTCACGCCTCCGGGGCGATCGTGGAGGCGGTCACGGGCCTGGGAGCGGTCATCACAGGTCTCGACATGGTCGATCCCGGCCATGACACGATCACCCTGGACCTGAGCTGCACCACAGGGCACGTCGGACAGGAGGCATTCCTGGCCGAGGCGCTCGAGGCTCTCGAGGGCTGCACGGTCGTGCACGTGAGCGACTCCGTCTTCCTGATGCACCTGGGGGGCAAACTCGAAGTCCAGCCGACGGTGCCCATGCACAACCGGATGGACCTCGCTCGCGCCTACACACCCGGGGTCGCCCGCGTGTGCCTCGCGATCGCCAACAATCCGGCAGACGCCCGGAACCTCACCATCAAGCGCAACAGTGTCGCCGTCGTCACGGACGGCACCGCCGTGCTCGGCCTGGGTGACCTCGGACCGGAGGCCGCCCTGCCGGTCATGGAGGGAAAGGCCGCGCTGTTCAAGCGATTCGCCAACGTCGATGCATGGCCGATCTGCCTCAACACCAAGGATGTCGACGAGATCGTGCGCACCGTGGAGCTGATCGCTCCGGGATTCGGTGGCATCAACCTCGAGGACATCAGCGCGCCCCGCTGCTTCGAGGTGGAGCGCCGCCTGAGGGACAGACTGACGATTCCCGTGTTCCACGACGACCAGCACGGAACTGCCGTCGTCGTACTGGCCGCACTCGTCAATGCTGCTCGGCTGGTGGGCAAGGAGCTCGCAACGCTGCAGATCGTGATGGTGGGCGCAGGGGCCGCAGGAGCCGCAGTGGCCAATCTCCTCCTTCGCGCAGGTGTGCAGTCGATCATCGCGTTCGACTCGAAAGGGCCGATCTATGACGGCCGTCCCGGGCTCGACGCAGATCGCCAGGCCTTGGCGGCGCGCACTAACCGGAACGGACATCGCGGAAGCCTCCGTGAGGCCATGGTGGGCGCCGATGTCTTCATCGGCCTGTCCCAGCCGAACATCATCAGCGCGGATGATGTGGCCCGTATGGCTCCCAATGCCATCGTCTTCGCGCTGGCCAATCCCGAGCCGGAGATCCACCCGGCCGAAGCCGGCAGGCACGCCGCCGTCGTCGCCACCGGTCGCAGCGACTTGCCGAACCAGATCAACAACGTCCTGGCGTTCCCGGGCATCTTCCGGGGCCTGCTCGACAGCGGCGCGCACAAGATCAACGACGAGGTCCTCCTGGCCGCAGCCGAGGCGATCGCCCAGATCGTCAACGACGAAGCCCTCTCGGCCATCTACATCGTGCCCAGCGTGTTCGACCCCGCGGTCGCCCCCGCCGTGGCCGATGCGGTGGCACGGGTGGCGAGTCGGCTGTGAATCCTCAGGCGTCGGTCGTCAGAAGGTGTCGATCGGCTGCCACGACCCGTACACGTCGCGCAGGACGTCGGCGATCTCTCCCACCGTCGCGTAGGCGCTGACCGCCTCCACGCATGCGGGGACGACGTTCGCTCCCGACTCGGCCGCGGCTCGGACGGCTGCGAGACCGACTGCGACGGCCGCCGGATCCCGCCTCGCCTTGACAGCGGCGAGGCTGCGCACCTGCTCGGCCTCGCTGGCGGGATCGATCGTGAAGACGTCGAAGGACACCGGATCCGTCACGAACCGATTGAGACCCACCACCACACGCTCACCCCGGTCCACGGCGAGGGCATGCGCGTAGGCGCTGTCGCTGAGAGCCGTGGCGAAGTATCCGCTCTGGATGCAGGAAAGAGCACCCCCGAGAAGTTCGATCTCGGCCATCTCGGCCTCGATCGCCGCTGTCAGCTGATCGGTCAGCTGCTCAAGGACCACACTTCCCCCCAGCGGGTCGACCATCTCCGTGACGCCTGTCTCGAATGCCACAATCTGCTGCGTCCGCAGCGCCAGGGTCGCTGCCTCTGCAGTCGGCACACCGAGGGCCTCGTCGTACGCGCACACGTGCATCGTCTGCACCCCTCCCAGCGCTGCGGCCAGAGCCTCGATCGAGGTGCGGATCGCGTTGTTGAGGGGCTGCTGGGCAGTGAGGGAGGAGCCGGCGGTGAACACGAAGATGCGCAACTGCTCCGACCGCGGATCGCGGGCGCCGTACGTCTCGCGCATCAGCCGGGCCCACACCCGCCGAGCAGCCCGGAACTTGGCGATTTCCGGCAGGAAGTCCATGTTGCTCGACAGGAACGTGAACAGGGTTGGTGCAACCTCATCGACTGCAACCCCACGACGGATGGCCTCGTCCAGGTACGCGCGTGCATTGGCGAAGGTGAATGCGATCTCCTGGACGGCACTGGAGCCGGATTCGCGAATGTGATACCCGCTCATCGCCAGGGAGACCCACCGCGGGATGCGCTGAGCGATGTGCTCAATGACATCGACTGACAGCTTCAAGCCAGCAGGCGCCGGGAAGATCTGGGTGCCTCGAGCGAAGTACTCCTTCAGGACGTCGTTCTGGATGAACATGCCGAACTCATTGGGGTCCACGCCCCGCTTGGCGGCCAGGGCCTCGAACATCGCGGCCCAGATGTAGCCGATCGAGTTCGCGGTCGTGCGCACCTGACTGATCTGCTCGAGAGCAATCCCGTCCATCAGCACCTCGATGTCCGCGAGCGTGTCGATGGCCACCCCGACCTTGCCCACCTCACCCCGAGCAAGCGGGTGATCGGAATCCAGGCCCATCTGCGTCGGCAGGTCCAGCGCAACACTGAATCCGGTCAGGCCCTGGTCCAGCAGCGCGCGAAAGCGCGCGTTGGTCTCGCGAGCAGTGCCGAATCCCGCGTACTGACCCATGGTCCAGACACCGGGGTCCGCGCTGATCCCACGGGTGTACGGAAACTCACCGGGCTTCTCTTCCACGGTCCTCATCCCCTCGTCTCTGCGTTCAACTGCTCACGGAGGACCTTCTTGGCGATCTTGCCCGTGGAGTTCAACGGGAACTCGTCGACGATGCGCACGTCCTTCGGCTTCTTGTACGAGGCCATCCGGGCGCGGCAGTGTTCGAGCACGGCCTCCTCCGTCACGGATGCACCCGGCAGCAGCGTCAGCAGGGCTGTCACATGCTGGCCCCACTCGAGATCCTCGACTCCTACGACAGCGACCTCGTGCACCCCTGGCACCTCGGCGATCACATCCTCGATCTCACGCGGGTAGATGTTGTACCCACCGGAGATGATCATGTCTCCCTTGCGGTCGACGAGGTAGAGGCGCTCATCAAGGTCCATTCGACCGAGGTCACCGGTGTAGAGCCATCCGTCACGCACCGCCTTCGTGACGGTGGCGTCGGCGCCGGCCGCGCCGTAGTAGCCCCGCATGATGTGATCACCCCTGGTGATGACCTCGCCGATCTCCCCGACGGGCACGTCTGCACCACTCTCGTCGACTATCCGCACCTCGACGCCGTTGCAGGGGATGCCTGCGCTGTTCAGGAGCTCTGCCTCGCCGAGGATGCCACGCGCGTGGTCCTCAGGGCCGAGCACCGTCACGGGAGGAATCGCCTCGACGAGGCCGTAGTACTGGGACATGTTCGGCGTGATGCGCTCGAAGCACTGCTTGATCTGCTCAGGTGGCATCGGCGCACCCGCGTAGCCGAGGATCTCCAGGTTGCGCATGCGCTCCCGCGAGATGTCGGGCATGGCCAGCAGACGGGCCACCATGGTCGGCACGAGGGCTGTAGCGGTCCCGCCCCGGTTCTCGAAGGCGTCGACGAGGTCCTCAGGGTCGAACTTCGACTGCACGATCTGACGGGCGCCGAAGGTGTAGTACGGCAGCACGAACAGGCCGCTGGTGTGTGTGACAGGGCCTGCGTGCACCCAGGTGCTCCGCTCATCTGGGACCTTGCCCAGGAAGTCAGTGATGATGTTGTGCAGGCTCGCCATGCGGTTTCGGTGCGTGCGAATCGCGCCTTTGGGGCGTCCGGTGGTGCCACTGGAGTAGTTGAGGGACACGAGAGCGTCCGGGTCGACGCTGAGCAGCAGGGGCTCGGTCGACTGCCTGGCGAGGAACTGCGCGTAGGGAATCGCCCCATCGGCATCACCGTTGATGACGATGACGTGCTCGACGAGTTCGCGCACCGATGCGGCATCGTCCCAGAACTTCGCATCGAGGATGAGCGCGCGCGGCGTGCAGTCCGTGGCGATCCGCACCCAGTCGGTGGGGTGCAGCCGGTAGTTCAGCGCGACGCGACACAGACCAGCCGTGCTGATACCGAGGTCGGTCTCGATGTAAGTGTTCTGATTCGACTGCAGATCGAGGACGCGTTCGCCCGTCTCGAGGCCCAGGGACCTCAGCGCACGCGCGAGCTGCATGATGCGCGCACCCGACTCTCCATACGTCAGCTGCCCCTCCGGACCGTCAAGTGCGATGCGATCGCGGTAGCGGCGCATCGAGCGGGAGACGAGTCGTCCGACGTCCATCAGTGATGTCCTTCTGTCGAGGTTTCGCGTGGTCGCGTATATGCCGCGTCGAGGATCCAGCAGCCTTCTGGCAGGACCGTGACCGGATTGAGGTCGAGCTCGAAGCCGTCCTGCCAACCGGCCGTGATCTCGACTAGGTCCAGCACCACGCGCACCAGGGCGTCTCGATCGCACGGCGGCGCCCCGCGCACCCCGGCCAGGAGCGTGCCGACCCGGGTCTGCTCGATCATCGCCAGGATGTCGTCCGCGCTCACCGGAAGCACGCGCACCGCAGCATCTGCGATGACCTCAGTGAGGACACCACCTACCCCGATGGTGAGCACCTGGCCGAGGTGGCTAGGGGTGACTCCGACGAGCACCTCGACGCCACCGGAGACCATTCGCTCGACCAGCACATCGCCGCCGAGGGCGCGCAGTCGCGAGAAGGCGTCGTCGACGGAGTCTTCCGTCACGTTCAGAATGACGCCACCCGCGTCGGACTTGTGCAGTAGTCCCGGGACGATCGCCTTGCACACGGCCCGACCCCCCACTGCCGCGACGGCTGCCCGGGCGTCGGTGATGGTCGACACCACGACCGACTCCGGGACCGGAAGGCCGGCGCCGGCAAGGAGAGCCTTGAGCTCGTCCTCAGTTGCGTAGTCGGGTGGTTCGGGCACATCACGCACGTCGGCAGGCGCAATGACCGCGCGCGGGGCCGATACGGTGGCGAGGGCCGCCAGCGAGTTCACCGCCCGCTCAGGCGTGCTGAACACCGGGATGCTGGACTCCGCGAGGAGTGCGGCGGCATGAGGGGCGAGCGACGTGGCACCCGTTCGCGCCACGACCACGGGCAAGCCCGTGCGCTCACGGACGGCGCGCAGTGCCGTGGCGATTCGCGTGACGTCGTCTCCCACGAGCACCGCGAAGCAGGCGACGATCGCGTCGACCTGCGGATCATCGGCGACGACGTCCAGGCAGCGCTCGAAGAGCCCGGGCTCGCTCATCACCGCCGCGGTCACGTCGACCGGGTTTGTCGCGTTGCCGTAGGCGGGAACGATCGACGTGAGCGTTGCGACGGTGTCCGGGAGGAGGGTGGCGAGTTCCAGGCCAGCGGCCTCGGCTGCGTCCGTCGCCAGAATGCCGCTGCCTCCGGAGGTCGTCACAATCGCGACACGGCGGCCTCCCATGCGGGCGCCCGTCGCGAAGACCGCCCCGGCATCGAGCAGGTCGTCGATGTCGGTCACGCGTGCGATGCCCGCGGCGGCGAGGGCCGCGTCGACGACCCGGTCCTGAGTCGCGAGGGCTCCCGTGTGGGACGCCGCGGCCCGAGCCCCTGCCACGCTTCGGCCGGCCTTCAGTACCGCCACCGGAACGCGTGCCGACGCCTCACGCAGCGAGGCGATGTCATCGAGGGACTCCACGTAGAGCAGCAGGCCGGAGATGCCTGGCTCCGCTGAGACGACAGCAGCAACCTCGGCCGCCGTCACATCGGCCTCGTTGCCCGTGGTGACCGCGATGCCGACGGGGACCGCACGCTCGAGAGCGAGGGAGAGGGCGCCGAATCCGAGCGCCCCCGACTGACTCACCAGGGCGATCGATCCGGCAGGTCGCGGCGTGGACTCCGCGGAGAAGACCGGACTGAAGGTCGCCATGACCGCATCCGCACCCCCGACTGACCCGATGCAGTTCGGGCCGATCAGTCGCATGCCGGACGCACGGGCGAGGTCGACCAGTGCCGCCTGTGCCCGTGCCCCTTCCTCGCCGGTCTCGGCGAAGCCCGAGGACATGACGACGCACGCGCCCACGCCCGCTGCTGCGCAGTCGCCGACTGCCGCCGGGACGCTCGCGGCAGGGACCATGATCAGGGCGAGGTCGACCGGGCCGGGCACCTCTCCGACGGACGTGTACGCGGGAAGCCCGAGGATCTCTCCACCTTTGGGATTCACCGGTGCGATGTGGCCGCCGTAGCCGTACCGCTGTAGGTAGTCGATCGGGAGGCGCCCCATGGCACCCACGCGCTCGGTCGCGCCGATCACGGCGATAGAGCGGGCGGACCAGAGGGCTCGCAGTGCCGACTGCGTCACGGCAGGACCGCGATCCCCTCGATCTCGACCATAGCCTCCTCGTCCCACAGCCGCGAGATCCCGATGAGCGCCATCGCCGGATAGTCGCGTCCGGCCATCCGCTTCCAGGCGGCACCGATGTCCTTGGCCTGAGCGCGGTAGGCGGCGGGATCCGTGCAGAAGATCGTGACCTTGGCGAGGTGCTCCGGACGGCCACCCGTCTCGGCAAGAGCGGCCAGCAGATTCCCGAATGCCTGCTCGAACTGCTCGAGCATCGTCTCCCCTACGACTCTTCCTTCTGCGTCGAGCGATGTCTGCCCAGCCAGGAAGACGATGGTCGAGCCCTCGGCCACCACCGCGTGACTGAAGCCGATGGGCGGAGCCAGCTGCCCCGGGTTCACGCGTCGCACGGTCATGACTGCACCTTCCCGCCGTCGATGTTCAGGCCTTGGCCAGTGATCTGCCCAGTGTCGTGGATAAGGAAGGACACCGCGTCGGCCACCTCGGCCGGACTCACCAGTCGACCTGTGGGCTGCTGGCTCGCGAGGGTGGCCTCGGCCTCCTCCCGCGAGCGTCCGGTCTTCGCCACGATCGCGTCGATGGAGCGCTGGGTCATTGCGGTGTCGACGTAGCCGGGGCACACGGCATTCACCGTGATCCCGGTTGCCGCCATCTCCGCGGCGGCTGAGCGCACCAGACCGAGCACTCCGTGCTTGGCGGCGGTGTAGGCGGCGATGTAGGGCTCCCCCCGCTTGGATGCACTGCTGGCGACGACGACGATCCGGCCGAATCCCTGCTCCTTCATCGCGGGAATGGCTGCCCGCATGAAGCGGAAGGGCGAGGTGAGGTTGAGCTCGAGCTGCTGCTCCCACATGGCATCGTCGGTCCTGACGAGCGGGGCCGCCACACCCTCCCCGGCATTCAGCACCAGGACGTCGATCCCACCCCAGGCGCGGACGACCTCGCCGACCACGGCATCGCCGGCTTCGGGTGACGTGGCGTCCCAGGGGAGCACGAGAGTCTCCGCACTCGTCGCCTCGGCCACGCGAACGAGATCGGTGGCCGTGCGGGCGGTCAGGGCGATGCGGTGGCCGTCACCTGCGAGCCGCGCGACGATGGCTTCTCCGATGCCCCGGCTGGCCCCGGTAACCAGGCAGCGCAGGCTGTGGCGGTCCGGCATCCGTCCTCCCGCCATGACCCTTGCGTTGTGCGTGTCCTTGTCGATCGACAATAATACGCTACATGGCAGACGTGCGACCCGTTCTCGCGGCGGCCGTACGGACCCCCTTCGGCAAGAACCGCGGCGGGCTGACCGGGATCCGCCCCGACGACCTGCTCGGGCAGACCCTGCAGGCGCTGCTGGAGCGTGTTCCGGCGCTGGACCCAGGCGAGATTGACGACATCGTCATGGGCGACGCCAACGGAGCGGGCGAGGACAACCGGAACGTGGCGCGCATGGGTGCGCTGCTCGCAGGCATGCCCGTCACGGTTCCAGGCGTCACGTTGAACCGCCTGTGCGGGTCCGGAGCCGAGGCCATCGTCAGCGCGGCTCGTGCCGTGCGCAGCCAGGACATGGATGTCGTCATCGCCGGCGGCGTGGAGTCGATGACTCGCGCTCCCTACGTCGTCCGGCGCACGGACTACGACGGCTTCGACGGCCCGGCGGCGGAACTGCCGGTGCACCAGACCACAGTCGGCTGGCGCCTCGTCAACGAGCGTTTCCCCCGCCACTGGACGGACAGCCTCGGAGCATGCGCCGAGCGCAGCGCCGAGAAGCGCGGCATCGGCCGGCTGGCCCAGGACGAGTGGGCGGTGCGCTCCCACGCCCTGGCGAGTGCGGCTTGGGATGCCGGCCTGCACGACGACTTCGTCATTCCCGTCGGATCCGTCGCACGGGACGAGTCGGTCCGGCCGGGCACAACCCTGGCCACCCTGGCGGAGCTGGCGCCGGCCTTCACGCGCGAGGGAAGCGTCACGGCGGGCAATGCCTCACCCATCAATGACGGCGCGGTGGCGACGCTTGTGACGACGATGGACCGGGCCCTAGACCTGGGCCTGTCGCCCCTTGCCGTCATCCGCGGCGCTGCCGTGGTGGCCGTGGAACCTGACGCGTTCGCCGACGCACCCGTACCTGCCATGCGCAAGCTGCTCGCACGTCAGGGACTCACGTTCGCGGACATCGACCGCTTCGAAATCAACGAGGCCTTCGCGGCCATGGTGCTGACCGTGCTCGACGAACTGCCGGAGATCCCGGTCGACCGTGTCAACCCCGACGGCGGAGCCATCGCCATGGGACATCCCGTGGGAGCCTCGGCAGCCCGAGTGGTGGTCGACACGGCACGCGGCCTTCGGCGATCGGGCGGTCACCTCGGGGTGGCGACCGCATGCATCGGTGTCGGGCTCGGCATCGCCGTACTAGTGGAGGTTCCATGATCCGTCCGGATGAGTTCACCGACATCACGTACACGGTCGACGAGGGCGTGGCCGTCATCACGATCAACCGCCCGGAGCGCTACAACGCGCTGCGCGGGCGGACCGTCGACGAGCTGATCTACGCGTTCCGGTACGCATGGGTCGACGGCTCCGTGGGTGCGGTGGTGCTCACGGGTGCCGGCGAGAAGGCGTTCTGCACCGGTGGAGACCAGAAGGAGCGCGCACTCACCGGTGGTTACGGCGAGACCGAGATGGGCATGTTCGAGATCGAGCGCCTTCACCACCTCATCCGTCAGATCCCCAAGCCCGTCATCGCGGCCGTCAACGGCTTCGCCATCGGCGGAGGGCACGTGCTGCACGTCCTCTGCGACGTGTCCCTCGCCTCCACGACAGCACGGTTCGGGCAGGTTGGGCCGCGGGTGGGTTCGTTCGATGCCGGATTCGGCAGTGCCTACCTGGCCCGTGTCGTCGGCGAGAAGCGAGCACGGGAAATCTGGTTCTTCTGCGACCAGTACGACGCCGAGACCGCCGAGCGCTGGGGCCTGGTGAACCGAGTCGTGGCGCCCGAGGAGCTCATGCCCCTGGCCCTGGAGTGGGGTCGCAAGGCGTGCGCCCTGTCCCCCACGGCCCTGCGGACGCTCAAGCACTCCTTCAACGCGGACACCGACCACATGGCCGGCATCCAGTCCCTTGCCTTCGACGTGCTCGGCCTGTTCGTCCAGACGGACGAGGCCAAGGAGGGCGGGGCTGCCTTCGCCGAGAAGCGGCTGCCGGACTTCGGTCCCTACCGCGCCTGATCAGCCGATCGCGTCGGCGGCCATCGCGCCGCTTCCGCCACCCACGCCGCCGCCGGGCCACGTGCCGGCACCGCACACATACAGGCGGTCCACCGGCGACCGATGACGCCACCAGCCCGGCACGGGGCGCAGGAAGAAGTACTGCGCTGGGTGGTGACTGCCTCCGAGCGAGTCTCCCAGCACCAGATTGGCGTTCGACCGCTGCAGGTCGGCAGGTGTCATGACGTGCCTGGCGATGATCCGGGATGACAGCCCCGGTGCGTACTCCTCGATCCTTGCGATCACGCGGTCGGCATAGGCCTCACCGATCTCATCCCACGAGCCGGCTCGAGGCTTCAGCGGAAGCACGCGCACCTGCACCCAGAGCACGTGGCGCCCCTCAGGGGCTCGGCTGGGATCGGTGACCGTGGGCTGGCCGACGACGAGCGTCGGAGTATCGGGCAGGTCACCCGCAGCCGCCTGCGTGTACGCCATGGCCATGTCGTCGAGGTAGGGCCCGATGTGCACGTAGTTGAACTCTCGGGCCTGGGCAGCACGCCACTCGGGTAGGTCCTCCAGGGCAAGGTGGATCATCATCGTGCCGAGACCGGGACGGAAGGAGCGAGCGCGGGCCACAGCCGGGCGCTGCTGCTCCGACGCGGGGAGCAGGTCCGGGATGAGTCGCGGATTGACGTTCGCGAGCACGGCCCTAGATGCCGCGATGCGCTCCCCCGACGCCAGGCGTACCCCCACCGCACGGCCGGACTCCACGAGGACCTCGTCGACCCGCGCCCCGCAGCGAACCTCCCCGCCCGCTTCCTCGATGACACCGACGAGGGCCGTGATCATGGTGTCCGCGCCGCCCTGACCGATCACCATGCCGAAGAGCTGGCCGCCAATGGTCTCAAGGAAGGCGAACAGGGCCCCTCCGGCGATATCGGGGGCGAAGTCAAGGTGCATTCCCCACGAGGCCATGAGGGCACGAGTCTTGGGCGAGCGGAAGTTCTCCTCGGTGAAGGCGCGAGTCGACGACAGCGCCAGTCGAGCGAGCTCCAGGACGCCGTCTGTGCCGAGTTGGCGACGCGCACGCCACAGCGCTCGTGCCGCCTGGCGTGACGGAAGGTCACTGCCCAGCAGACCGATGATCGTGGGGGCCGTCGCCCCGAGGTAGTCCGTCAGGCGTCGCCAGGCGTCGACGTCCTCCGGTGCCACGTCGGCCACGTTGGCGATCGTGCGCTCGGGATCGGCTTCGACCCCGAGCATCGTTCCGTCGGGGAACACGGAGCAGAAGGGCTTCGCGGACGGCACGAGGGAGAAACCGTGGGCCGCAAGGCGCTCACCGAGTGCCGTGTTGATCGGGCCTCCGGCGAACAGGCCGAGGTTCATGGCGAACAGGTCGTGACGGAAGCCCGGAGCTGTCACCTCGGCGGTTCTCACGGCCCCGCCGGGCTCGTCATTCGCCTCCAGCACGAGCACGCGCCGGCCCTTGACGGCCAGGAGCGCGGCCGCAGACAGCCCGTTGACCCCTGCCCCGATGACGATGACATCCGTGGTCATGCCGGCAGATCCTACGGAGTCCTGACGGTCGACACATCCGCGATATACGTTTTCCCCTGCCGGAGGCGGGACCCTGCCGTTCCACGACGACACCGGCCGGAGGGAGTGAACGTGTCCGCCGATCAGGACGAGTACGACGCAGTGATCGTCGGCAGCGGCATCAACGCCCTGGTCGCCGCATCGCTGCTGGCCAAGGCCGGCTGGCGGATAGCCCTCTGCGAGCGCAACGCGACGCTGGGCGGTGCCATCGCCACCTCGACGTCGCACGTCCCGGGTTTCACCATCGAGCTGTTGTCCAGTTGGCACCCGCTGTTCGTCGGCGGCCCCGCCTACGCCGCGCTCGCCCCGGACCTCGCAGCGCGGGGGGTCGTCTTCCGCAACACGACGCGGCCGACAGGTGTCGCCTGTGCGGATGGCACGGCCGTGCTCTCGACCGATCCGGAAGCGGCAGCGGCTCAGTTCGCGGCCCTGGGCGACCTCGAGGCGTGGCAGGAGACCATGGCCGACTTCGGCGGAAAGGCCAATCTCGCCTTCGGCCTGCTCGGCACCGACTTCTGGCGTCGGTCGGCGCTGCGGTTCGGATGGGGGGCCTACCGGCAGCTGGGCCGTCAGGGTCTGCTCGCCAGCGGTGCCGATCTCCTCGAGCCCGGGGCACCCTGGGCGGATCGCACCTTCACCTCGCCCGTCACCAAGGCGCTGCTGCTCCCCTGGGCCCTCCACAACGGGCTCGGACCTGATGACGCGGCCAGCGCCTTCATCACCAAGGTCATCGCTGCGGCCATCGCGATGGGCGGCATGCCCGTGCCGGTCGGTGGCGGCCGACAGGTGGTGCAGGCGCTCGTCGACCTGGTCACGGATGCCGGGGGTACGGCACTGACCGACGCCGAGGTCGTCCGGGTGACCACGTCCGGGTCGCGTGCCACCGGGGTGGAGCTGGCGGATGGGCGCCGGCTGCGGGCTCGACGGGCGGTGCTCGCGTCGGTCACGCCCGCTGCACTGTACGGCGGCCTGCTCGCGGCTGCGCCCGTGGCCGATGAGCGGCGCGCGGCGGCCGAGCGATTCCGATTCGGGCGAGCGGCCATGCAGATTCACGTGGCCATGAGCGAGCCACCTCGTTGGGCGTCGGACGACCGCCTCGCCGGTACAGCACTCGTGCATGTCCTCGACAGCACGGACTCCCTCTCGGAGTCGGTGAATGCCGCCAATCGCGGCTGGCTGGCCCGCCGGCCCACCATCGTCGTGGGCCAGCCGGCGACCGTGGACCCCAGTCGCGTGCCCGAAGGCAGGGGCCTGCTGTGGATCCAGCTCCAGGAGAACCCGCGCCGCATCACCGGTGATCTCGCCGGCGAGATCGACCCAGGTGACGGAACCTGGACGCCCGACGTGCGCGACGCGTACGCCGATCGGGTGATCGCGCAGCTCGAGCCGCACATCACCAACATCAGGTCCGCCCGACTCGAGCAGATCACCCTCGGGCCCGCCGAACTGCAGGGGATGAACGTCAATCTCGTCGGAGGCGACCCCTACGCCGGTGACTGCCGGGTCGACCAGTACGCCGCGTGGCGACCCCTGTCGACGGCCACGGGCTATGGCACCGGGATCCGGGGGCTGTGGCACATCGGCGCCTCGACGCACCCCGGCCCCGGGCTCGGCGGCGGATCGGGATTCCTCGTGGCCTCGCGGCTCCTCGGGCGGTAGGCCCGACCACGCGTCACCTCTGGCGTTCCCCCGCATGTGCCACTAAACTGACGGTCGTCAAATTCAGGCGATAGAACCGGGAGCCAGCCGGGGACGATCACGGGCCCCGGACCTGCGGGGCGCACGTTCCCGGGCGAAGATTGGTGTCACACGGCTGAGGGAGTCCGATGGCTGAGCGTTCTTTCGCCACCGAGGTTCAGGAACTGCGGGTAGGGGCGGGTCACGAGTTTCACGGCGAGGGGATCCTCGCGGTGACCAAGGCGCTGCTCCAGTCCGGCGTCGCGTACGTCGGCGGCTACCAGGGCGCCCCTATCTCCCACCTCATGGACGTCCTGGGCGATGCCCGGGAGATCCTCGACGAGCTCGACGTCTACTTCGAGAACTCCGCCTCGGAGGCGACCGCGGCCGCCATGCTCGCCGCCTCAGTGCACTACCCACTCCGGGGGGCCATCACCTTCAAGTCGACCGTGGGTACGAACGTCGCGTCCGATGCCCTGGCGAACCTGGCCTCGGGCGGAGTGCGCGGCGGAGCGCTGATCATCGTCGGCGAGGACTACGGGGAGGGCTCCAGCATCATGCAGGAGCGCTCCCACGCATTCGCGATGAAGTCCCAGATGTGGCTGCTGGACCCGCGGCCGAACCTGACGGCCATCGTCGACTCCGTGGAGCACGGCTTCCGCCTGTCAGAGGCGAGCAGCACCCCGGTCATGCTCGAGCTGCGCCTGCGTTCGTGCCACCTCCACGGCACCTTCACCGCCAAGGACAACCGGCGCCCGGACTTCACACTGAAGGAGGCCATCGAGAATCCGCAGCGCGACCTCAACCGGATCGTCCTGCCTCCGATGAGCTTCCTGCACGAGCAGGAGAAGGTGACCCAGCGCTGGCCGGCGGCCGTCAGGTACATCACCGAGAACCACCTGAACGATGTCGTCAACGATGGCACCCACGACATCGGCATCATCCTGCAGGGCGGCCTGTTCAACACGGTGAACCGCTCGCTGGAGCTGCTGGGGCTCTCCGACGCCTACGGCAACAGCGAGATCCCGCTGTACGTCATGAACGTCACCTACCCCGTCATCGACGACGAGGTCGTCAGATTCTGCGAGGGCAAACGAGCCGTCCTCCTCGTGGAGGAGGGTCAGCCCGACTACATCGAGCAGAACATCCAGGCGATCCTGCGGCGCCGGAGCGCCACGGCAGTGCTCCACGGAAAGGACCTCCTGCCCGTGGCCGGGGAGTACACCCCGACCGCTGTCACCAGAGGCGTGCTCGCCTTCCTGCGCCGCTACACCCCCGACCTCGTCGACGAGAACGCCCTGCCATCGGTCGTCCTCCCCGACACGGACCCGGACTCCCCCTTCGCGCCCCGAGTGGCACCTGACCTCGTCCAGGGTCGCCCGCCGGGCTTCTGCACCGGCTGTCCCGAACGACCGATCTTCGCCGCCCTGAAGCTAGCGGAGAAGGAGCTCGGCACGGAGCACCACGTCAGTGCGGACATCGGATGCCACCTGTTCTCGATCAATGCACCGTTCAGCATCGGGGCGACCACGATGGGCTACGGACTCGGCTCGGCGAGTGCCGCCGCATTCAACGGCAAGGCGGCCGACAAGCGCACGATCGCCTTCATGGGCGACGGAGGGTTCTGGCACAACGGACTGACCAGCGGAGTCGGCAATGCCGTGTTCAACGAGAACGACCAGCTCCTGGTCATCGTCGACAACGCCTACAGCGCCGCGACCGGCGGCCAGGACATCCTCTCCTCGCAGGCGGAGAACCCGATCCGCTCGACCCGCCACCCGATCGAGCGGGCCGTCCGGGGAGTGGGAGTGACGTGGGCCCGCACCATGACGAACACGTTCAAGGTCGCGGAGATGAAGGAGCTGTTCAAGGAGGCCCTGACCACCCGTGAGGGCGGTCCCAAGGTGATCGTCGCCCAGAGCGAGTGCACGCTCAACCGTCAGCGCAGGGAGAAGCCCCTGATGGCCAAGCGGGCCGCCGAGGGCAAGCGCGTCGTCCGCGAGCGCTTCGGAGTCGACCCGGAGACGTGCACAGGCGATCACTCCTGCATCCGGATCTCGGGCTGCCCCTCGCTGACCATCGGGCCGAATCCCGACCCCATGAGGACCGATCCCGTCGCGACCGTGCTCAACACCTGCGTCGGGTGCGGCCTGTGCGGGGAGAACGCCCACGCCGCGGCCCTGTGCCCGTCGTTCTACCGAACCGAGATCATCAGCAACCCCGGCCGCTGGGACCGCATGCGCCAACGGGTTCGCACGACCTGGATCAGCTTCCTGCAGCGGGGCATGGAGAAGCGCCTCGTGGGGATCGAGGCGCAGCCATGACCCTCCTGGCCGACCCGGCCGCAGCCGCAGTGACGCGCCTGCGGCCCATCACCCTGGCCATCCTCGCGATGGGCGGCGAGGGCGGCGGCGTCCTCGCCGACTGGGTGGTGGCCGTGGCCGAGCAGAACGGGTGGTTCGCTCAGAACACCTCGGTCGCCGGTGTCGCGCAGCGCACGGGGGCGACCGTGTACTACGTCGAGCTGCTGCCCAGGGTCGCAGGTGCAGGTGAGCCCGTACTGAGCACGATGCCCACCCCCGGCGAGGTCGATGTGGTCATCGCCTCCGAGCTCATGGAGGCCGGTCGTGCGATCCAGCGCGGCTTCTCCACTCCGGATCGCACGACCCTCATCGCCTCCACGAACCGGGTCTACGCGATGCCTGAGCGCACCGCGATGGGAGACGGCCGTGTCGACGCCCAGCAGCTCATCACTGCCTGCCAGGGCTCGTCACGGGCCTTCATTCGCGCCGACTTCGCCAAGGTCGCCGAGGACGCCGGAAGCGTGATCAGCGCCTCCCTCCTCGGAGCTCTGGCCGCCTCCGGTGCTCTCCCCTTCGGCCGGCAGGCGTTCGAAGCCACCATCCGCTCGGGGGGCAAGGGCATCGAGGCGAGCCTGCGGGCCTTCGAGGCCGGCTTCGCAGCCGCCGAGAGATCCCTGCGTCCTACCGTCGACATCGCCATCGGAACCCGCCCCGCGGATGCCCCGGGCGATCACGCCGAGCCGGACGCCGCCGAGGTCGCGCGCGCCGAGCAGGAGCCTCAGTCGCTCGTGGGCAGCCGACTCCAGGCACAGGCGCGCCGAATCCTGGAGTTCCCCCGAGCGTCACGCTGGATGCTGGTCCAGGGCATCAAGCGCACCGCCGAGTACCAGGACGTCCGGTACGCCGACGAGTACCTCGACCGAGTCGCCCGACTCGCAGCCATCGAGCCCGACTCTGAGGGAGCTGCTGAACTCACCACGGCTGCCGCACGGTACGTGGCACTGTGGATGACCTACGAGGACACCATCCGAGTCGCCTTCCACAAGACGCGCGAGCGTCGCTTCTCACGGGTCCGCACGGAGGCCCGGGTCAGCGAGTCGCAGGTGATGCAGGTTCGCGAGTTTCTGCATCCCCAGATCGAGGAGATCACCGACACCCTCCCGACTGCTCTCGGCAGGTGGCTGCTGCGCAGCCGGCCATTCCGCTGGCTGGTGCACAAGACGACCCACAAGGGCCTGATCATCCAGACGACGAGCGTCTGGGGCTTCACCGTGCTCTATGTACTCGCACGCCTGCAGCCCATCCGTCGACGCTCGCTCCGCTTCGGACAGGAGCAGGAGCGCATCGACGCATGGATCGCCACTGCTGTCGGGCAGGGCGATGCCGAGATGGCGCTCCAGATCATCCTGTGCCAGCAACTGATCAAGGGCTACGGCGAGACCCATGCGCGCGGGCTGGAGAACTTCAACGACATCATCGATGCACTGCCTCGCCTGACGAGCCGCCCCCTCGCCGCCGACACCCTAGCCGGATGGAGGGCTGCCGCACTCGCGGACGAGTCTGGAGCACGCCTCCGCCAGGCCCTCGCCAACACCTGATCGCGGCGTCGAGCCCGCGTCAGGAGCGGGACACCAGCGCGAGGACCCGGCAGGGGCTCCCCGAACCCTTGACAATCGGCAACGGGGCCGCGATGACGATGGCCCCGGTCGCCGGAAGCCGGTCGAGGTTACGCAGCTGGGTGATGCCGTACTTGTTGTTCCCGAGGAACAGCGAGTGGCAGGGGAAGGGGGGATCGAATCCGAAGGCACCACCGGCGTCGGTTCCCACCGTCTCGGTGCCCCAGCCGAGGATCTGCGTCTTCTCGGCGAAGTAGCGGGCGGCCTCCGGGGTGATGCCCGGGGTGTGCGGGCCGTTCTCGTCGGCATTGGCGAACTTCGCCGGATCGTCGCCGTACTGCGACCACCCCGTTCGGTAGAGCACCCAGGCGCCCGCCGGAATGGCCCCGTGCTCGGCCTCCCACGTCGTGATGTCGTCGACGGTCAGGCAGTAGTCCGGATTGGCCGCCACCTCGGCCGACTTGTCGATCACGCAGGCCGGACCCACGAGTCGCTGGGCGGGGACCTGACTCACGTCGTCGAGATCCTGGCCGGTGACCCAGTGGATGGGCGCATCGAAGTGCGTGCCGGTGTGCTCGCCTGTTCGGAAGTTGTTCCAGTACCAGGCCGGGCCCCGGTCGTCGTACCGGCTGATCAGTTCCAGTTCGAACGTCGCGGTCTGCCCCATCTCCGGCGGCAGGCCCAGGATGGGGGTCCCACTGTGCAGCGGAGAGGTCAGGTCGACCACCTCGACGCCACCGTCGACGATCGCGGATGCGAGTGAAGAGAGATCGGCCATGGCCACAGTTCCTTTCGATCGGGGGACCGGTGAGGGGACGCTACACCGGCGGGGCGTGGGGTGGAGGTCCTTCAGGTCGTCCTGCTCGGGGTCCATCGGCTCGGTCGGCCCGCACCTTCGGCTGCCTTGACCAGCTCCAGCCGCGGCTTGGGATCCTCGCTGCGGCCCGCCGGGGGCTTGCGGCTTCCGGCGGAGTACTGGACGGGCCAGGGCACCCGGTACTCCTGGTCGGCTGCGGCATGCAGGGTCCACGCAGGGTCATACAAGTGCGGACGACCCAGTGCGCACAGGTCTGCTCGGCCAGCGGCGATGATCGTGTTGACGTCGTCCCAGCTGCTGATCGACCCCACCGCCATCGTCGCCACACCCACCCGATTGCGGATCCGGTCGGCGAACGGCGTCTGGTAGGACCGGCCGTAGGCGGGGCGCGCCTTGGGCGTCGTCTGCCCCGTCGACACGTCGATGAGGTCGGCACCGCGACTGGCGAAGGCCTCGGCGATGATCACCGACTCCTCAGGCGTCAGCCCGTCATCGACCCAGTCGCTTGCGGAGATGCGCACGCTCATAGGCCGATCGGCCGGCCACGCCACGCGCACGGCATCGAACACCTCGAGCGGGAAGCGGAGCCGATTCTCCAGCGAGCCGCCGTACTCGTCCGTGCGGTGGTTGCTGATGCCCGTCAGGAAGCTCGACAGCAGGTAACCGTGGGCGCAGTGCAGTTCGAGGAGGTCGAAGCCCGCCTCTGCCGCAAGCCGGGTGGAGTGGACGAACTCCTCGCGGACCGCATCCATGTCCGCCCGCGTCATCTCCGCCGGCACCTGGCTGACCTCGAGATATGGCAGCGGCGACGGGGCGATGAGCGGCCAGTTGCCCTCGTCGAGCGGCTGGTCGATTCCATCCCACATCAGCTTCGTGGAGCCTTTGCGTCCTGAGTGGCCGAGCTGGATGCCGAGCTTCGCCTGTGTGGTGTGGACGAAGGCGACGATGCGCTGCCACGCCTGCAGTTGCTCGCCGTTCCACAGGCCCGCGCAGCCCGGGGTGATCCGGCCCTGAGGCGATGTGCACACCATCTCGGTCATGACGAGGCCCGCACCGCCGAGGGCTCGGGAGCCCAGGTGCACGAGGTGGAAGTCGCCCGGCACGCCGTCCGTCGAGGAGTACATGTCCATGGCCGACACCACCACCCGATTGGGCAGGGTCAGGCCGCGCATGCGGAAGGGCAGGAACATCGGCGGTCGTGCAGTGGTGTCGGCCGGGACTCGTCCACTTTCGATACCGGTGGCCAGAAGCCACGCGTCGACCCGACCCACGAACTCCGGGTCGCGTTCGCGCAGATTGTCGTAGGTGATGCGGCGGCTGCGGGTCATCAGGTTGAAGGCGAACTGGGTGTGGTCCTGATCCGCGTACTGCCCGAGCTCCTCGAACCACTCCAGGCTCGCCTGGGCGGACCGCTGAGTGCTCTTGATCACCGGGCCGCGCTCCTCGTCGAACGACTTCAGGGCAGCTTCGACGGTTGGCTGCTCGATGACGCATGCGGCCAGGGCGAGGGCATCCTCCATCGCGAGCTTCGTGCCCGAGCCGATGGAGAAGTGCGCCGTGTGGGCAGCGTCGCCCAGCAGCACCAGGTTTTCGTGGACGAGGGTCTTGTTCCGTACTGTGCGGAACGAGATCCACTTGCTGTTGTTGGCGATGAGCGAATGACCGTCGAGGGCGACGGCGAAGATCTCCGCCACGCGCGCGATGCTCTCGGTGTCGCTCTCACCGGGGCCGAGCGTGGAGGCGTCGACGCGGTCGAATCCGGCGGCGCGCCACACGTCCTCATGCATCTCGACGATGAACGTGCTCTGCTGGGCATCCATGGGGTAGGCGTGCACCTGCATGATGCCCCACGGGGTGTGCTCCACGAAGAACTCAAAGGCCTCGTAGACGCGGTCGGTGCCGAGCCACATGTACTTGCACTCCCGCGGCTCGACCGTCGTGCCGAAGACGTCGGCGTACTGCTCGCGAACGGCGCTGTTGATGCCGTCGCACGCGATCACCAGATCGTGGGTGTCCATCAGGGTCTGGACATCGGGCGCCTCGGTGCGGAAGTGGATCGTGACGCCGTGCTCGATCGCTCGGCGCTGCAGGACGCTGAGGAGCTGCTTGCGGGACATCGCGGCGAAGCCGTTTCCCCCGATGGTCGTCATCTCGCCCCGGTAGGTGACGTCGAGATCGTCCCAGTACGCGAAGGACCGACCCATCTCCTCGAAGACCGACCGATCGGAGGCCCGGATCCCGCTCAGGGTCTGGTCGCTGAACACGACGCCGAATCCGAAGGTGTCGTCCGGGGCGTTGCGCTCCCACACCGTGATCTCTGTCTCCGGCCGCACCTGCTTGATCAGGCTAGAGAAGTAGAGCCCGGCAGGACCCCCACCGATGACGGCGACCTTCATGCCACACCCCTTCGTCCAGACCATCCGGTGCACAGCAGGACCGGGCGCCGGTGTCTAGCGGATATTTGACTATCGGAAATTGTACGAGATACTGACGCGGCCGCAAGAAGATCGGGGACCAAGGTGGAGGATGCCGTCATGAACTCAGTCCTCACGGGCGGCGGCCCAGACCTGCGGTTCCGCGATCGGGTGGCCGTCGTTACCGGTGGGGCAGGCGGTCTCGGCCTGGCCCTGTGCGAAGCCCTCCTGGCCGAGGGTGCCAGCGTGGCCGTCATCGACGCCAACGGCGACGCCGTCGCGGCGGCCGTCGTGTATCTCGAGGCCCTCGGGCGCGCGCGGGTGACCGGGGTCGTCCTGGACGTCAGGGACGCCGAGGCCGTGCACCGGGCCATGGACGACATCGCCGCAGACCACGGCGGTATCGACATCCTCATCGCGGCAGCGGGGGGTAGCCTCGGAACGCCGCGGGACCTCGAGGACATCTCACCGGCCGACCTCGACCTCGTCATCGACGTCAACATCAAGGGCACGTTCCACTGCGCGCAGGCGGTGGTGCCGCACATGCGCCACCGCGGTGCGGGCAGCATCGTCACGTTCTCCTCGATCGGCGGGCGCACCACCAGTCCGGTCACCGGCATCCCGTACGCCGCAGCGAAGGCCGGGCTCCTCGGCTTGACGCGTCGATTGGCCCGGGAGGTCGGTCCCGACGGGATTCGCGTCAACGCGATCGCACCGGGCCTGTTCCTGACCGGCCGACTGCAGGGCATGTTCGACGCCATGGCCGAGGCCGAGCGCAATGAGGTGCTCGACAGCATTCCCCTGCGGCGCATGCCCGAACTCCGCGAGTGCGTGGAGCCGGTGCTCTTCCTCGCGTCCGATGCATCGTCGTACGTCACCGGAACCGTGCTCGACGTCAACGGCGGCCGCTTCATGTCGGGTTGATCAGGCACGAGCGCGCCGCCGGGGAAGGCGGAATTCGCGCCCTCCCGTGATGCCGCCAGGTCTCCACATCAGAATCACCACGAGCGCAGCAGCGATCACCAGGCCCCGAGTGCCGTTGGGGACGGTCACGACCAGGGTGCCGAGTGACAGGCCCTGCTCGAGCATCAAGAGCACCTGACCGATGCCCGCCACGACCACAGTGCCGACAACAGCGCCCCAGACACTTCCGGTGCCTCCGATCACCAGCATGGCGAGCGTCGTGAAGGTGAAGCCCAAATAGAAGTCCCGCACGCTCAGTGCGCCGGCATAGTGCCCGTACATGGCTCCCGCAACGCCTGCCATCGCGCCCGAAAGCGTGAAGGCAAGGACCCGCAGTCGCCATGTGTTCGCACCGAGGGCCCGAGCGGCCAGGCCGTCCTCCCGCGTCGCGCGCAGCAGTCGCCCCCGACGGGAGATGCCGAAGAAGTACGCGACGACGATCGCAACAATGGCAATCCCGATGGCCTCGTCGACAAAGGCGAATTTCGGGATCTGGGGAAGCACCTGCGCAGCCGGGCCGATCAGCTTCCAGTTGAACATGACGCTGTCCGCGACCATGAGCAGCGCGAAGGTGGCGATGCCAGCCGACAGGCCGTTGAGGCGCATCAAGAAAAGGCCCGTGATGAAGGCGAAGGCACCGGCCACCACCATCGCCAGCACGATGCTCGGCCAGAGCCCCATCTGCAGGGTCTGCAGCGGGCCCCACAGTCCGTCGAGGACGTTCTCCTTGATCCTCAGGGGCACCGTCGCAAGTCCGCTGGCGAAGCCCCCGATCATGGCGAATGCCGACTGGCCGAACGACAGGACCCCGCTGTTGCCGATGAACACCTGGAGGGCAAGGACCATGACCAGCGTGGAGAGGGTCCCGAGGACGAGGAAGGCGATGGACGCAGAGATCCGGCTGGCACCGTAGGACAGGACCACGACGAGGAGGATCGGTGCGAGCAGCTCCTGCCAGCGGAAGCGAGTCGTACCGCGAAGCACGACGTCGGACTCGGGGATCTCGCCACCGTGTGTGATCAGGGACATCACACACGCTCCTTGCCGGCATTGCCGGAGAGGATCCCGCCAGGTCGCACGAGGAGCACGACGACCACCAATGCGTACAGCCACGCGTACGTGAACACCCGGGCATTGCCGAGCACGGAGTTCAGCACGCTGATCGTCGCGCCCACCAGGAAGCCTCCGAGGGCCGCGCCGGGCAGGCTGCCGAGTCCGCCGATGACCGTGCCGACGAGAGCCAGGATGGTGATGTTCAGGCCGAAGAGCGGGTCCACGGAGCCGCGCTGGGTCACGGCCACGAATCCGACGGCCGCCGCGAGGACGCCGCTGAGGACGAAGGCCGTCGCGATCACGCGGTTGGACCGCACGCCGAGCAGTCGGGCGGTGCGGAAGTCGCTCGACGCAGCCCTGATCTGCAGGCCCAGGGTCGTGCGGTCGATGAAGAACCACATGGCTGCGAGGAGGACGGCGGCGAGGAGCAGCGTGACGACACTCCCCTTGGTGATGGTGGTGTCACCGAACTCCCACACGCCCGTCATCCACTCGGCTACCTGGCCGGAGATGGGCAGGGCACCGAAGATGATCTCGTACGCCCGCTGCAGGAACACGCTGACGCCGAACGACGTGATGAGCAGGACGGCCGGGCCAGCCGCCCTCAGCCTCTTGAAGACGACGGTCTCCATGAGCAGCGCGAGGACCGCGGTGGCCACGATGGCGATGCCGATGCTGACCGCCAGCGGAAGCCCGTTCGTGATGACGAGGACGTAGGCCGCGCAGGCGATGAGCTCGGAGTGGGCGAAGTTCACCAGGCGCATGACCCCGAACACGAGTCCGATGCCCAGTGCCGCAAGCGCATAGAGCCCGCCGTTGCTCAGCGCGTCGAAGATCGTCTGGATCATGAGTCCTCACCCCCACCGAAGTAGGCCGCCGCAAGGGCCGCCTCGTCATCCGCGTCACTCGGCTGCAGCTGCGCCCGCACGAGTCCGTCGCGCACCACGTAGGTGCGGTCG